>OFGQ01002312.1_pt1 | contig 11011 bp, 7 predicted proteins | sample 1521791 | NCBI WGS metagenome assembly OFGQ01 (sample SAMEA3504116, study PRJEB24116) | mouse gut metagenome | biome: mouse gut; feature: mouse-associated habitat; material: faeces | place: Denmark | collected 2011 | reverse complement strand
CTCTGCCGAAAAACCGAAAATTCAGGTTCATCCGCTTGGTATCGGTGACAGAGAAGATCCCGCAAGGCTTGTGTTCAAGGCTAATACAGGCAGGGGCATCGTAGTTACTCTTGTTGATATGGGTGACAGGCTTCGCATGATTTGTAATGATGTTGAGTGCAAGAAACAGGTGAATGATATGCCTAATCTTCCTGTAGCGGGTGTTTTATGGAAGCCGCTGCCTTGTCTTCAGACCTCGGCAGAAGCATGGATTTATGCAGGCGGTGCACATCACAGTGTGCTCTCATATAGTTTAACCGCTGATAATATGCGTGATTTTGCTGAAATTATGGGTATTGAGTTTGTTCATATTAATGAAAACACCGAGATTAATGCGTTCAGAAAAGAACTCTTTTATAATGATGTTGCATATAAGCTTGGTATGTGAGGAATAGGCTATGTTAGAGGAACTAAAAGAAAAAGTATTCAAAGCCAATCTGCTGCTTGTTGAATATGGACTTGTTGTGCTTACATGGGGCAATGTTTCGGGTGTAGACAGAGAAAAGGGACTGTTTGTAATCAAACCGTCAGGTGTACCGTATGACAGTCTGACTGCTGATGATATGGTTGTTATGGATTTAAACGGAAATAAGGTTGAGGGCAAGCTTAATCCATCTTCGGATACACCAACACATCTTGAACTTTACAGAAAATTTGATGATATAGGCGGAATCGTTCACACGCATTCAAGCTGGGCGTGCTCATGGGCACAGGCAGGAAGAGATATACCTGCATACGGCACCACGCACGCTGATTTTGCCAACGGTGCAGTGCCTTGTGCAAGAGGTTTAACCGCTGAAGAGGTCGGGGGAGAATACGAGCTTAATACCGGCAGGGTGATTGTTGAAGAATTTGAAGGCAGAGGAATAAGCCCTTCTGAATGCCCCGCAGTTCTTATTCACCGCCATGGTCCGTTTACGTGGGGTAAAGACCCTTTTAAGGCTGTTGAAAATGCTTTAATTCTTGAAGAGGTTGCGAAAATGGCTTCAAGAACAGAAAGAGTTGCGGCGATAGACAGTCATTCCAATATCGGAATAGAGCAGTATCTGCTTGATAAGCATTATCAGAGAAAGCACGGGAAAAATGCTTATTACGGTCAGAAGTAAATAAAATGTTAAAGACCTTTCCTATTATCAGGAAAGGTCTTTTTAATGCAAAAGTATTTATTATCTTTTTATATCATCCCACGCAACGCCGTTTATGTGGAACAGTTCATCAAATTCATATCTGTCGACTTCATCCTTGGAATGACTCGGATACCATACCTGTGCAAAGAAGGGGTTTGTTTTTGCAATGGAGTTGTATTGCCATGACTTTTGCGGAATAAAGCATTCAGGGCACCAGTGACCGCCAAGAAGAATAAGGGCGGGACTTGCTTCAAATTCAGCACCGCAATGACCGCATTTCCACTTTAATTTTGTAGCCATATCACCTTTTACCATTGTATCGGAAAGGCATTCACCGCCGCGGAATTTAGCTGCTATTTTCATATCTTCAATATCAAGCTCAGCTTCCGCCTTGCTTTCATCATATCCGTGATCAAGCTTGAATTTTTCAGCAGCAGATGTTTGTTTATCAAAAGTCATTATTTCATAATTTTCCCACTTTTTAGGGATTTTTTCCCATGCTTCCTTAGAACCGAAAAAGGCACAGATACGTGTTTCATTATTTTGTTTTATCCAGTCAAGTGTTCCGAAATTCGGTGTTGAAGCTACCGCTTTCATAAATGGCTTTGCAAAAAATGCAACAATATCCTTTGGAATGTATCCTGCAAATTTAAAATGCAGCTCAAGCTGATCCTTAAGACGCTGGAAATAGTCTTTTATCGGAACATTTTCACGGAAGTGGAGATATTCTTCAAGCTTGTCACTGTCTGCAAAAAAGTGACCGTGAAAATTGTGTGTTATAAACCAGTTCGGATTAAAGAGCTTTTCCGGCTTTGAAAGTCCGAGTGTATCAAGAAGAATGCACATAAATTCATAATTGGAAATTCTGTATTCTTCACCTGAGCCTATATTATAAAAGTGATTCCAGAAGTCATCGCCGAGATTACCTTCGGCATCCTCGGTTACAAGGTTGCACATAATCTTGCCTGAATCCTCAAGTGTGCACCATTCAAGTACACCGTTAAGAGGAATGTGATACATAATAGGATCAAGATTGTTAAGTATGCTTGGGTAAAGAATTCCGGTCTGTCTTAATACAACCCAGTTTTTAATTCCGCTTTCAACAAATATACGCTCTGCAACTGTTTTTGAAATTGCATAATGATCATAAATTGAAATTTTAATAGGGTCACCGCATCGGCCCCAGTGAATAGGGTAATTTCGTCCGCCTGTTTGTGCTACCGTGCCTATGTAGCAAACCTTTATTTCATCAGCATTCGGCTGAGCCATAACAGCCTTGCAGATGTTTTCAGCTGCACCGATGTTTGTTTTCTGTGTAAGATAGGGTTTCCAGTCTGCGGCAGGTGAAACAAGTCCTCCGATATGCAGTACATAATCTGCACCTGTTACACCTTCAAGAATTGCATTATAGTCAAGAAAATCACCCCATACAACCTGAACGTTCGGTCTTCCCATATAAGGAGCTAATTTTTCTTCATTTTTAGCACCTTTTCGTGCAAGTATTCTGAGATTAATTTTATTCGGCTTTTTCAGGATTTCCTGAACTGCTGCCCAGCCCATATTTCCTGTTGCGCCTGTAAGAAATACCGTTTTTCTTGCCATTTATTACACCTCTAATGTATTTTGTTTTTTATTAACAGAAAATATTATAAACTATTTATAAACAAATTTCAATATTCTTGACAAGCTGTGATGTTAATATATTGTAAACTTTATTTTGCTATATTTTTACTTGAAAATATATATTGACAATTCAGCCGTGTTGCGTTATCATAATTTCTAAAGTCAATAATATCTTATCAAGAGTGGTTGAGGGACAGGCCTTATGACGCCACAGCAACCTGCTTTTAAGGCAAGGTGCTAATTCCTGCGGTATAACCGAGTGATGAGTTAGGTTTGCACACACTCATTTCGGTGTGTGTTTTTTTGTGAAAGGAGAATAATATGTCTAAATATTTATTTACAAGCGAATCTGTTACAAAGGGTCATCCTGATAAAATATGTGATCAGATTTCGGATGCAATTCTTGATGCTATGCTTGAGCAGGACCGGATGAGCCGTGTTGCATGCGAAACCACTTGTACAACGGGTCAGGTTCTTGTTATGGGTGAAATAACATCCAATGCTCAGGTTGATATTCCGTCTATCGTAAGAAAAACTATCTGTGATATTGGTTATGATGACGGTGTTAAGGGCTTTGACGGAAATACCTGTGCGGTTCTTGTTGCTCTTGATAAGCAGAGTGCAGATATTGCTATGGGTGTTGATAAATCCTATGAACTCAAAAATTCGGAGGATGATGAATACAATCTTAACGGTGCAGGCGATCAGGGTATGATGTTCGGCTATGCCACCAACGAAACCCCGGAACTGATGCCCTATCCCATTTCCCTGGCGCACAGACTGGCCAGACAGCTGGCAAAGGTCCGCAAGGATGGCACACTTTCCTATCTGCGCCCGGATGGCAAGAGCCAGGTCTCCGTGGAATATGATGAGAACGGAAAGCCCCTTCGCCTGGAGGCGGTAGTGCTCTCCACCCAGCATGATGAGAATGTGACCCAGGAACAGATTCACAAGGATATTAAAAAATATGTCTTTGATCCGGTTCTGCCCGGGGAGATGGTAGATGAGGACACCAAGATCTTCATCAATCCCACAGGCCGCTTTGTGATCGGGGGACCCCAGGGAGACGCGGGTCTTACGGGCAGGAAGATCATTGTGGATACATATGGCGGGTATGCCCGTCACGGCGGCGGCGCATTCTCCGGCAAGGACTGTACGAAGGTGGACAGAAGCGCCGCCTATGCCGCCCGCTATGTGGCGAAAAACATTGTTGCCGCAGGGCTGGCAGACAAGTGTGAGATTCAGCTTTCCTATGCCATCGGCGTGGCCCAGCCCACATCCATCATGGTGGATACCTTCGGCACGGGCAGGGTCAGCAATGAAAAATTAGTGGCCATCATCCGGGAGAATTTTGACCTGCGTCCCGCAGGCATCATCAGGATGCTTGACCTGCGCAGGCCCATCTATCGTCCTACCGCTGCCTACGGACATTTCGGGCGTGATGATGTATCCCTTCCCTGGGAGGCCGTGGATAAGGCAGAAAGTCTGAAGAAGTACTTGTAAAATCAGGGAAAAGATAGCTGGACGGACAGATACCTGCCATGGCAGTGCTGTGAAAATTGACCGAAAACTCCGGATTGCCAATTCCGGAGTTTTTTCTTGTTTACAAATCCCCTTGTCATGGGGTATATTTAATAAAAAAAGGAGTCTTCGCATGGCATTCGTACATTTGCATGTCCACACGGAATATTCCCTTCTGGACGGTTCCAATAAAATCAAAGAATATGTTTCCCGGGTGAAAGAACTGGGGATGAACAGCGCTGCCATAACGGATCACGGTGCCATGTACGGTGTCATTGATTTTTACCGGGCAGCCAAAAGCGCGGGGATAAAACCCATTATCGGCTGCGAGGTGTATGTGGCGCCAAACTCCCGTTTTGATAAGGAACTGACCGGGGGAGAGGACAGGTATTATCATCTGGTGCTGCTGGCAGAGAACAATACCGGTTACGCCAACCTGATGAAGATTGTCAGCAAAGGTTTCACGGAAGGATATTATTACAAGCCCAGGGTGGACATGGAAGTCCTGAACCGCTATCATGAAGGGCTGATTGCCTTGTCGGCCTGTCTGGCAGGCGAGGTGCAGCGGAATATTGTCAAGGGACTTCCGGAGGAAGCCCGGAAGGCTGCCGGGAAATATGAGGCATGTTTCGGGAAGGGAAATTATTTTCTGGAACTGCAGGATCACGGATACCCGGAGCAGAGAATGGTGAACACGGAACTTCTGAAAATGAGCCGGGAACTGGATATTCCGCTGGTTGCCACTAATGATGTCCACTATACCTATGCGGAAGATGCGGATTCCCATGATATCCTGCTGTGTCTCCAGACGAACAAAAAACTGGCGGACGAGGACCGGATGCGCTATGAGGGAGGCCAGTACTATGTAAAGAGCGAGGAGGAAATGAAGGGGCTCTTTCCCTATGCCTGGGAGGCGCTGGAGAATACCCAGGAGATTGCCGACCGGTGTAATGTGGAGATTTCCTTCGGCGTGACCAAGCTGCCCCGGTATGAGGTGCCGGAAGGATATGATTCCTGGGGATACCTGAATAAATTATGCGACGACGGACTGAAGGAACGCTATGGGGATGGAAACCGGCCGGCGGGGGACACGGGACAGACCCTGCGGGAGAGACTTGACTACGAACTGTCTGTCATACAGAGAATGGGCTATGTGGATTATTTCCTGATCGTGTGGGATTTTATCAATTACGCCAGGGAAAACGGAATTCCGGTAGGGCCGGGCCGGGGCTCCGCCGCGGGCAGCATTGTGGCATACTGCCTGAAGATTACAAATATTGAACCCATCCGGTATCATCTGCTGTTTGAGCGTTTCCTGAATCCGGAGAGGGTTTCCATGCCGGATATTGACGTGGACTTCTGTTATAACCGCAGGCAGGAAGTGATCGACTACGTGGGCCGGAAATACGGGGCCGACAAAGTGGTGCAGATAGTGACTTTTGGTACCCTGGCGGCAAAGGGCGTGATCCGGGATGTGGGCCGGGTCATGGACCTGCCCTACGCCTTTGTGGATTCCATTGCCAGGATGATTCCCGGGGAGCTGAATATTACCATTGCCAAGGCGCTGGAGAAAAATGCCGAGTTTCATAAAGCATATCAGGAAGACGAGAAAGTGCGCCGCCTCATTGATATGTGCAAACGCCTGGAAGGGCTTCCCAGACACAGTTCCATGCATGCGGCCGGAGTGGTAATCTGTCCGGAGGCCGCAGACGAATTTGTGCCTCTGTCCAGGGGAAGCGACGGCTCCATCACCACCCAGTTTACCATGACCACCCTGGAGGAGCTGGGTCTGCTGAAAATGGATTTCCTGGGGCTGAGAACCCTCACCGTGATTCAGGACACGGTGAAGTTTGTGGAGCAGTCCACGGGGAAGAAGATTGACGCGGACAGGCTGGATTTTGATGACGAAAATGTGTATGCCTTTCTGGGGACGGGAAAAACAGACGGGATCTTCCAGCTGGAAAGTGCGGGGATGAAAAATCTGATGAAAGAACTGAAACCCCGGACGCTGGAGGACATTATAGACGGAATCTCCCTGTACCGGCCGGGCCCCATGGACTCCATTCCCAAGTACATCAGGGGCAGGGCTGACCCGGAGCATGTGGAGTACGCATGCCGGCAGCTGGAACCCATACTCAGCCCTACTTACGGCTGCATTATTTATCAGGAGCAGGTGATGCAGATTGTCCGGGACCTGGGCGGGTATACCATGGGCAGGAGTGACCTGGTGCGCCGCGCCATGAGCAAGAAGAAACATTCCGTCATGGAGAAGGAGCGGGCTAATTTCATTTACGGAAATAAAGAAGAGGGTGTGCCGGGCTGTATGGCCAAAGGAATCAGCGAACAGGTGGCAAACGGTCTGTTCGACGACATGATTGACTTTGCGGAGTACGCGTTTAACAAATCCCATGGGGCGGGGTATGCGGTGGTGGCCTACCAGACCGCATATCTGAAATATTATTATCCCGTGGAATTTATGGCGGCCCTTCTGACTTCCGTGATAGACAGTCCCAAGAAGGTATCCGAGTATATCCTGACCTGCCGGAACATGGGAATCACGCTGCTGCCGCCGGACATTAACCAGGGTCAGAGCGGATTTTCCGTCAGCGGGGACAGCATCCGTTACGCGCTGACCGCCATCAAGGGTGTAGGCCGTCCTGCCATTGACAGCATTGTCAGGGAGCGGAGGGAACAGGGGCTTTTTACCAGCCTGAAGGACTTTATCACACGGATTTCCGACAAGGATGTGAACAAGCGTGCCATAGAGAACTTTATCAAGGCAGGGGCGCTGGATGGACTGGGGGGAACCAGAAAACAGTTCATGATGGTGTATGTGCAGATCATGGATCATATTGCAAAAGAGAAAAAGAACAATCTGGCAGGGCAGATTTCCCTGTTTGACATTGCGGACGATTCCCAGAAGGAAGAGTTTGAACTGAAGATGCCGGATGTGGGCGAATATGAAAAGCAGATGCTCCTGGCCCTTGAAAAAGAAGTGCTGGGCATTTATCTGAGCGGGCATCCGCTGGAGGCCGACCAGGAACTGTGGCAGAAATATATTACCGCAACCACCAGTGATTTCGTCCTGGACGAGGAAAGCGGGAAAGTGAGGGTGGCAAACCAGGAGAGAGTGGTCATAGGCGGAATGATTGCGGACAAGACCATCAAGTACACCAGGACAGACCAGGTGATGGCATTTTTAAACCTGGAAGACCTGGTGGGCAATGTGGAGGTGGTGGTGTTTCCCAGGGATTATGAAAAATACAGTGCCCTGCTGACAGAGGAAGCCAGGATCTTCGTGAAGGGACGGGCCAATGTGGAGGAGGAAAAGGACGGCAAGCTGATCTGCGAACAAATTATCAGTTTTGAGGAGGCCGGGCAGGCAAAGGGAAAATATCTGTTCCAGGGCCGGTATGGAAACGGTTATGGGGATAATGGAAAACAAAATAACGTAAATGTCCATAGGGAGAAGCAGCATCAGGGGGGAATTCCCAGGGGGATATGGATTCAGTTTCCCGACACGGACAGTTATCTGGGAAGGGAGAAAGAACTGCTGTCCGCCATTGCGGATTCGGATGGAAATGATGATGTGGTAATCTATATAAGGGATACCAAATCATTTAAACTGCTGCCGCCCAACCGCCGGGTGCATGCGGACGCTTCCCTGCAGCAGATGCTGGGGGGAATGTTTGGAACGGAAAACGTAAAAATCCGTTAAATTTTTGACAGGTCCTATTGAAAACCGTTGCAAAAAGGTATAAAATGGATAAATGAACGAAATCTGCCAAAGATGGCACTGGAAGGGCAGAAGTGAAATGGGAATAGGAGATTGGTGAGATGGCGAATGAAATAAAAACCATTGCAGTTTTGACTAGCGGCGGCGATGCCCCGGGCATGAATGCTGCCATTCGGGCGGTGGTCCGCACTGCTATTTATAGGGGACTGAAGGTAAAAGGAATCAAGAAGGGTTATAATGGCCTGCTGAATGAGGACATTATTGATATGGAACCCCGCAATGTGTCCGATATTATTCAGAGAGGCGGTACCGTTCTGGGTACGGCCAGATGTCTGGAATTCAAGAAACCGGAGTATCAGCAGAAGGCGGCTGATATCTGCAGGGCACACGGAATTGACGGCGTGGTAGTGATCGGCGGGGACGGCTCTTACCGGGGTGCCCAGGCTCTCTCCAGGAACGGAATCAATGCGGTGGGCATTCCGGGAACCATCGACCTGGATATTGCGTGTACGGAATATACCATTGGGTTTGACACTGCGGTAAATACGGCAATGCAGGCCATTGACAAGGTAAAGGACACCTCTTCTTCCCATGAGCGGTGCAGTATTATCGAGGTAATGGGGCGGCATGCGGGCTATATTGCACTTTGGTGCGGTGTGGCCAACGGTGCGGAGGATATTCTGCTTCCGGAGAATTATGATTATGATGAGCAGGAGATCATCAACCATATCATAGGGAGCCGGAAGAAGGGAAAAATTCATCATCTGATTATCAATGCGGAAGGAATCGGACATTCCACCTCCATGGCAAAGCGTATTGAGGCCGCCACGGGAATTGAGACCCGGGCCACCATACTGGGGTACATGCAGAGAGGCGGCAGCCCCACTGCCATGGACCGTTATTATGCCTCCATTATGGGCGCATATGCGGTGGATGTGATGCTGGAAGGAAAGACCAACCGTGTGGTGGCTTACCGGTACGGCGAGTTTACGGATTTCGGCATTGAAGAGGCCCTGATGATGCAGAAGGATATTGACAGATATCAGTATGAAGTGGCAAAAATGCTGGCTATCTGATCAGATTTTGGAAGGTGTGGCGGCTGTCCGGCAGGGAATGGCCGCCTTTTTTGTGCACACGGGTGCAAAAGGAAAATAGTTGCTGACGCAACAAGCACCCGGCGCGGCAAGTAGAGGAGAAGAGCATTCCCCTACTTGATTGAACACGGGTGCATAAGGAAAATAGTTGCTGACGCAACATGCACCCCTTCCTGCGATTGCACAGAGACATCAGGAAGGGGGAGGCGGAAGGAGCGGATATGATAACCAGCAGTTCAAACCAGAGGGTGAAGCAGATCATACAGTGGCAGACAAAAGCCAGGGAAAGGCGCAGTGGAGGCATTTTTCTGACGGAGGGGTTTAAATTGTACGAGGAAGTGCCGGCAGAATGGGTGCAGGAGGTCTATGTCACGGAAGACGCACTGGAAAAGGCAGGAACAGATTCTGCCCTCCGTGATAAACTGGATAAAACCGGCTGGGAGCCGGTCTCTCCGGAGGTGTTTGGAAAGATGTCCGACACCCGGACGCCCCAGGGGATTCTGTGCGTGGTAAAGCGTCCGGAATACTGCCTGGAACAGATGCTCTCTTCTTCCGGGCCTTTGCTCCTGGTTTTGGAGAATCTGCAGGATCCGGGAAATGTGGGAACCATCTTAAGGACAGGAGAGGGGGCCGGGGTCACGGGGGTCATTCTCAGCGAAGGGACAGTGGACGTGTATAATCCCAAGACCATAAGGGCAACCATGGGGTCTGTTTTCAGGGTTCCCCATGTCTATGAAAAAGATCTGGTCAAAACGGTGGGGACACTGCGGGAAAATGGCATCAGGACATATGCGGCACATCTGGAAGGAGAGAAATATTATGACAGCTTTTCATTCCGGGCGGGTACGGCATTCCTGATCGGAAACGAGGGAATGGGTTTAAGCAGGGAACTGGCAGAGACGGCGGATGAGTATCTGAAGATTCCCATGGAAGGAAAGGTGGAATCCCTGAATGCGGCGGTCACGGCATCGCTTCTTGCGTATGAGGCGCACAGACAGCGGCGAAGCAGCTTGTAGCCACAAATCTAAAGACAGTTTTATTTCAGAATTTTCTATTGCGCAACGAGTATTGGGGACTTACATTAGATTTATGGCAATCACACAACAGAGAGGAGAATGGAAATATGAGAGAGGAAGAAAAAATCAAGGCCGGAATCTTATTCAGTCCCGCAGATCCTGAGTTAAAGGCAATCAAGCTGAAAACTCACAATCTGAATGTGGACTATAACAATACCTATGAGCAAGAGGAAGAAAAACGGGCGGGAATCCTTTCTCAAATTATCGGCGAATTCGGAGAAGGCGGGCGTATCCAGGGCCCCATCGCCTTTCACTATGGTAAACACACAAAAATCGGCAGAAATTTTTTCGGAAATTTCAACCTGACAATCCAGGATGATGCAGAGGTTACCATAGGGGATAACTGCAATTTTGGCCCGAATGTGACGATTGTGACGCCGGTCCATCCCATGCTCGCCAAGGAGCGGCGGGAAATGCTGACAGCGAACGGGGAGAAAAAATCCTTGTGTTATGCCAGGCCCGTACATATCGGCAATGACTGCTGGCTCGGCGCTTCTGTGACAGTCTGTCCCGGTGTGACGATTGGGGACAACTGTGTCATCGGCGCCGGCAGCGTGGTCACAAGGGATGTTCCCGCCGACAGCTTTGCCGCCGGCGTTCCGTGCAGAGTGATACGGAAGCTTACCGGGGCGGACAGTATGCGGCATCTGCCGGATATTCTGGCGGACAATTCCGTAATAGAATGACAGGAAATGTGATAGCCTTATAAAATAAGGATTTATGATTCCCGGAAGTCAGATATAACTTCTCGGAATCTCAATGAATGTGATTCTAACTGAAAATTGACAACTGAAT
>OFGQ01002301.1_pt1 | contig 11048 bp, 12 predicted proteins | sample 1521791 | NCBI WGS metagenome assembly OFGQ01 (sample SAMEA3504116, study PRJEB24116) | mouse gut metagenome | biome: mouse gut; feature: mouse-associated habitat; material: faeces | place: Denmark | collected 2011 | reverse complement strand
TGGCGGTCTATCTCTTGTTTTCGGTTGCTTGCTTCTTTACCGTACATGAGCATTATCCCAGGGTCTGTCCAATCTGTTGGACGGGCATCTCTGCCATGTCCATACACAGCTCGTACCAGGTTTCACGGATGCCGGCGGCGATGGATTCACAGGCGCGCAGCCCACTGTCAAGCGCCTCCTGATTGATCTCCGTAAACTGGCCCGCCAAATCAATGATATAGTTCTCCAGCCCAATCAAAATATTTTCTTTTCCGGTCGGACTCAGGCCGGGCAATTCTTCGCCGTTTCTGGCTGCGGACACCGCTCTGTCAAACAGGGCGCCATAGTGTTCCTCCAGTTTTATGGGATCATCCGCATCCGGGCCGTCGGGCCAGAAAGATGCAAGACTGCATATAAAATCCCGGAGCGCGGGGAGTTGATCTTCTTTCCCCTGTGACGCGAGGAATGCTCCATGGTCAATCAGGCTGTTCAGGCATCGTTTGACTTCTCCGAATCGCTTGTGATAGTATGTTTCCGTAATCTCCCACTTTTTCAGTTTTTCCGGTGGGATATTGCTTGCGATGAGTGCCAAGGTTGGACATTGATTCTTGAGCTTTTTGAAAACTGGCGAGAAAACATGGCGCTTTTTATCCGTAATAAAACATTGAACCCGCCCTTTTTCTTCTCCGAGTATCATCTTGGTCATTTCTCTGCCTCCTCTGTCTGGTCTTGTATTCGCCGCATCCAAAGTTATCGCATATCCATGCCTTGCTGCCCCCGCACTAACGTCGTTCTAATGCCTTGGGTAGTGTATTCACACATGAAATCATTACCATTTAGAATGATATATCCCATTTCACTGCTATCCAACGTATACCCAGCGGTCTCCAGCAAATCTTTCCCGTAGGCGTCCAAGTCTATGGCTCCGGACTGGAGCAGTTCCTCCGGCACCCCGCAGGAGCGCAGATGGTTTGCGGCAAAGTCCCCAAGTTCTTCGCTGGATACCCACTCGTAGCAATGCATATTCTGGGAAATATCCACAGCGAATCTCAAAGTACGGCAGCCCTCATATTCCAACGCGGCAGTGAATTTTTCCATCCAATTGGGTTCACCCTGGCCCTGCTCTGCCATGATATGCCCTAAGTCGTTTCCATCTCTGACCAATTCATTGATGTTGCTGTACTGCGCCATCAGGTTACCCGCTTCCGGCAGGATGCACCGGGCCTCCAGCAGGGTACACTCATTCAGATCATTGACCCTCAGCTCATAGAGAAGCAAATCAATCTCCCCGACGCCGTAATCGGTATCCAGTGCGTAATCAGGTAACCGGAGCCAAACCCCCTCTGGGTCAGCAGTGGAGGCCAATTTCAGTTTGACGCTCCAACTGCCATCCCAGAGCATAGGTGCTCCGTTTTCCTGTCGAACCGGTGGAGTGAGCTGCTTCGGATAGATCACATAACAGTTCCCGATGAACAAGCCGGGGTGCCCGTCCTCGTACATCTGCCCCAGCTGTTCCAAATTTACATAGAGCAGAGCCTCTTCTGGAACTTTAAGGCTCTTGAGATTAAGGCGCCCCAATTCCTCATAGCTCCCGGCTGGGCAGATGTCGCAGGCATCCAAGGAGTTAAGGCAGTCCACCGCCTCCTCCGTGTCTCGGGGCGGGGCCCGCTGGAGAACAGCAGCCAGGGCATAATTCTCCCGGACGCTCAGTGTCTCCAGCCGCTCCTTTAGATATGCCTGGTACTGAGGCGGACCGGGCAGCTCCAGCAGATGGTCAAACTTTTCCATGTTATTTCATCTCCATTCCGCCCTGTCTGGGCTGATTTTCTATCGTCTGGACCGGTTGGCCGTTCTTCCGTTCAATCAGGCCGTAGCCGGTCAGGACTCCGCCGTAGTTCTGGATCAGGTCCTGTCCATATTGGTACAAATTCACATGAGGGAGGAGCAGGGCCAGATCATTGTCCATAATCGTGTACAGCTCCCCCTTTGCTACCTCAACGGGAGAGCTGTACTGTGGAGAAAAGGTGTACTCGTCCAATTCGTCCATAAGCTGTCTGGCACTCTGAATGTCCTTACAATTTGTAGCTTCCAGCAGGGCCTTGTATGCGCTCAGGGCTTTCGGCTCCATATCAGACAGTCTCTCCGCCAATAAGTTCAGTTCTGGCAAATCTTCGGTTGTATGAAGCATTTCCCACACACTTGGTATAGCGCCATCAAAGCTGGCAAGCACGGTTCCGAGCCAGCCAGGACCGCCTAATTGCTCCTCCGTTTTTTCAAATTGCTCCTCTGTGGCGGGGAGGTCCAGACAGACTGCTCTGCTGGGATCAGCGCCAAGTACAGCGTCAGGATGATGGATGATTCCTATGCGGAAAATATATTCCGGTGCTTTGGGCGTCAGGTCCAGCGTCTTATACACCTCCAGCAGCTCATCTCGCTGTTCCACATAGCCTCCGGGGTGATCCGCAGTACGCTCAACCAAGATGCCGCCTTCCCGTTGACGGTGTTCCCGGCCAATGCGCTCGAAGTCCAGCAGGTCAAATACATGATCCGGTAGCGTTTCTGCCTCCGGAACAAATCCATTCTCCGCACAGAACCGTCCCAATTGGGAGTCGTTCAGCGCCTCGTCCACCACATGGCAGCAGTCGGTGCTGTAGGCCAGGTCGATCAGGCGGGAGATCGGAATTTCCTCACCCTTTTTCTGCTCCATTTTCAGCAGTCCCGCAAAGGCGGTGCATTGCCGCTCATCCAGCTCCGACAGTCTCTGGGCCAAGGCGTTCAGGTCATTCAGGTCACAGGCGCCGTTCAGGAAAGAGGACAATTCCTCGAAGTGATGGTATTCAGTAATCTCCCAGTACAACGATTCATCCTCCGCCAGCCGGAGCTTGTCAAAGGCGTCCTGCATCTGGTAGGGCGTGGCGGGGAGAAAGAGCTCTGCGTAAGCGTCGCTCTCCGGCTGATCCTGTTTTGCCAGATAGATATCAAATATTCTATCCAAGGGTCATCCCTCCTCTGGCCTGACCCTGTTCATTGTATTGCGCAGGGTCGGCGGCGGGCGTATCCCAGCCGAACATACTGCCGTTGAGCATGGCTTGCTCTTGAGCTGGGGAGATACCCCGGCACTGATTCCGATAATTTGCCATATACCGGTTCTGCTCCGGCTTGCTTCCGCTGTCCTCGGATGCATAGTATCCACTTTCACCCCGCACGATATAGATGAGAGAACCATCGCTGGGCAGGGTGGACCAGCACAGGTCAGGCAAACGCTGGTCGAAGCGGGGATCAAAGCGGTCCTGCTCCGTCATAATGCTCCAGCCCTTGCCCTGCCACAGGTGAACGTACAGTTCACAGCCATCTCCGATGCCAATATCACGCTGCTCAAAGCCTTCACCCCAGCCGTCCGACATTTGCCCGCCCAAATAATCCGCCAGGGTATTCAATTCCACAGGAGTCAGCGTCCCCTGTATCTGACACTCGGCCACGCCCCAGAGCCGGCCATCTCGCTCCTCAACGGTGAACAGAACGGAACGCACCTTGCGGTCTACAGCGTCATCCTTGCCATACCAGCGCATGATACCCCGTTCCGCCTCCTCCGGCATTCGCTCCCGGATCAGCGCCGCCATGATACTGTCAGCATAGTGACGGAGATCCTGTCCGTTCAGTGGGATACCATCCTCATCCATGTCTCCGTATTCATCCGGTTCGAAGAGATCGGCGGTCATGGGAGCGTACAGCTTAAGCGTTTGGAGAGGCGGGGGCAGGACGGAGAAGCTGTCCGCCCCCAGCACCAGCCCAAGGCCTCGGCCATTGTCCCACTTGATATGGAACGTTCCCATGTCATCAATACACGTCAATGTCCCCAACGTCCCTGCTTCCACCGGACTGTAGGGGTCTTTCATCTCTTGAAGCTTGATCCGGCTGCCCTGCGGGAACTGCTCCCGCAGGAAATCCAGCCATTCTTTCGGTACCTGGTTCATCTGCATTCCCTCCATATTAATTTGTTCCTCATAAACTCATACCCTCGTATACCTGATAGGTCGGCTCAATCAGCTTCAGATACTCATCCAGGTTATAAGAGGATTGGGTAGCTCCGCTGCCAAGCCATTGATTCATCGCGGCTCTGGGATATAAAAGATAAGCCGGTTCGCTCATCAGCTTATCCCTCCCATCATCATACCTTCTGTCATGTCCTCGGATTGGATAGCCGGGGCCTCATAGAGCGTCCTTTTTCCGTAGGTGATTCTGGTAATGTCCTCCGCGCAAAAGTCAGCGTATCGGCCAAACATCTGCTCGAATATGCGGCGGTCCTGCGCAGGGATGTTATAGGTGCTGTAAAAATTCCTATGGCCTGTCAGGGAGTTTGCCACCGCCCTGAAGGTCAGTTCCATGCCATCTTTCTGAACCGTGGCGGCCACTGTTTTGGCGCCGCTGGCCTTTACAGCGTCTGTGATTGCTTTCATCCGGTGGATCGGGTTGCCGGTATCCTGCATCAGCGCCTGATACTGTTCCAGCAAAGCGTCATTTCTCAGGAATTGCAGGAGGAACCTTTCCCCGTTGGCTTTGATATACTGTTCCGCTTCCTCCTTGACAAAATTCTCCGGGTCTTGAATATAGGCTATAAAAGCGGCCTCCGGCAGTATATCCAACTTATAATCGCTGTGGAATCGGATGTCCGGAACGCCATCACTGAAAATTAGCTGGATTGCACTTTCTCTGGCGCCATGCTCCTGATAATATTGGAGGTCGCGCAGTGCCGGGCTTTCAGTAATTTTTTTCACGGAGATATTTCCCCGGTCATTGGCAATAATCTCCTCCACGCGCTGGTTAATCCTGCCGCTGATCTCTCCTGACATGGAAGGCTCTACTGTGGTTACAAGACGGGTCTGACCGTCTGTGCAGATGCTCAAAGCGTCTTTTGTCAGATATAACGCCTGACTCTGTTTGTTAAATACACCGCAGAACAGCATACTGTTGTCCCAGGAGATGCCTCGGTCCTGCACAGTAGACGTCCTATATAGGTATAGCACAGAAGGACTTTTTTCCAGTTTGATGAGTAAGGCAGAAGGTTCTTTCTCCATATGGACCGTCGCAGGGGTCTTCACACATAACAGCCAGTGATGGAAATCATCACAGGTGACAGTGCATTGGACAAGGTCTTTCAGGACGCCTTTGCGGAGGTCGTTCACCACCTTGTCCAGCTCATCCCGGAACTCTTGGGTGTTCAGTTCCTCGGGGCCTCTGGGCCACCAGGTGTGGTAGAAGCCTTCCCTGCCGCCGCGTCCGAAGTCAATGCGGACATGACCGACGACCCCCAGTTCCTTGTCTTTCTCCGGAGGCAGGGCATAGAAAAACCCCGCCTCCTCGGGGGAAACGGGGCGCAGCTGATGGCGGAGTGGAGTCTGGGGAACTGGTATACTATACTCAGAGCAAAAATCGCTCAACTGGATATACTCGGATATCAATTCAAATTTGTCCTTGACCAATCTGCTCTGAACGGTATCTTTTTTCTGCGGCAGCGGGGATAGGATGGCGCCTATGAAATTGCTTGATACCCGGTCCGCTATGGCATAAGGCTCACCAGGGTTCTTGACGGTGCCTCTCAGTTCATAGCTGGACCAGTACTGAGGAATATCCTCCTTGGGGATGCGCTGTTCGCTGTACAGCACCGGCGTGCCGAACAGGTACGCCTTCTGCATCCGATCCTTGTAGATGTTGATTTGCAACGGGTTCACCTCTTTCTTATTAATTTGGCAGCAACAACACATACCACAACTCCCTGCGAAAGTCTATCAAAACTTTTTACATCATCGCCTGCCCGATCTCCGGCTCAGGGAACGGCTTGCTCAGACGGCGCACCAAACCGAATCCTGTCTGGCGAACACCATCCTCCTCCATCATTGCCCGGCCCAGGCTGTCTGCGACGCGCAGAACATCAGGTTAATGAAGTCCTTGATGTCGGTTAACTCCAGCTTGTGGGCCATAGCCTCAAACTCGCTGACCTCGCCGGCACAGAACCCGTCCAGCCGCTTTGCCAGGTAGTCCAGCTGGTCCACGTTTACCAGAGTATCCTGGACAGCCTCCAGCACACTGTACCGGCTGTTGACCTCGTCCACCTGAGCTTCTTCTGGGGCTTTTTTTGCTGTGGTACCACCTGCGAGGGTGAGGGCCTAACCGGCCCTGATCTTACACATTTCAGCCAGGCCCGCCGGGGATCTCCCATAAAATTTTGAGCCATAGTCTTTCAGTCCTTCCTTGTTGATTCTCGTTTCCTGAAAAAGGGCAAAAGAAAAAGGGCCCTGGCTTTTTGATTGTAAATCATTAGCCAAGGCCCTAATATAATTTCAGTATGGTTGACAACTTCGTCAACCTAATCGCCTTCATCGCACTCCAGACAAATTCCGGATCATGCCCATCATCCGCAAGAACTTCTTTGTGTCCTTGTTTGCTTTGGCCAGACGGCGGAGATACTGCAAACTGGCTTCAAAATCTGCTTTCTTATAATACAGCACCGCCAAGGGAAACAGCATCTGGCTCTCCTCATATTCGTCGTACTTTTTGTGGAGCGCAAGGGCGCCGTCCTCGTTTTCAAAATAGGCGTAAAGGTGCATCAGCGCATAACGGATGCCGAGGTTGTCGCCTTCACAGAGTCTCAGCAGTTCCTCCGGATTTTTCGCGTTCACCTCCGCCAGCATGCGGGCGGCATCCAGATTATCCGGTTCGAACCGCTGACCTCCTGAATGCCATTCAGGCGCTCTCCCAGCTGAGCTATACCCCCACATATAATTTTGGTGTAATAAGGTGATTTTAGGCTTGTTTTCTCAAAAAACGTGGTAATTTGTGCGATATCGGTTAGGTTGACAATTTCGTCAACCTAATCGCCTTCATCGCACTTCGTGCGATGAAGGCGACGAAATTTTTAATGTGGAAAATTTAGAGTCTAATCTTCCCTTATAGACAAACAGGACGAGAAATTGTCATAATGAAGAGATATTTTTACTAAATGGAGGCTTCATTATGCAGACATTATCATCCCTAATCGCTGATTATCTTGAGGTTGGTAAGTATGAAAAACAGTTGTCCCCAGATACGATAAAAGCGTATCGCATTGACCTGCGGCAGTTTCTGGAGTTTACAGGAGATGTTTGGCCAGATAAAGAAGTGTTAAGTCAGTACATTAAGCACATCAATCAGACCTTTGCTCCTCGCTCGGTAAAACGCAAACTTGCAAGTGTGCGCGCTTTCTATTACGAGATGGAGCTGTGTGGTAAGCTGGAAGAAAATCCTTTTGAAAAACTTCATATTCGAATCCAATCGCCGAAGCAACTCCCTCGCATTATCCCAGATCAGGTTGTACAAAATCTTCTGCAAAGCGCCTATGATTCCTACATGCCAGGTTGTCGAGAAACGTTGCGGGACATCGTGGTTCTGGAGCTTCTATTCAGCACTGGCCTTCGTGTTTCGGAGTTGTGCGCGTTGTCAAAAGATACCTTCCAATTGAGCGACAACGAGCTTCGCCTTTTAATTAATGGAAAGGGTAGAAAAGAACGCATCATTCAAATTACGACAAAAGAACTTCTCCAACTTCTCAAAGTTTATTATAGAGAATTTTCCGAGGAAATTGATGATCAGGGTGCCATATTGATTAACCGAAGAGGATGTCCGCTTTCTCCACAGTCAGTCCGGAGGATTATTCATAAATATTTGAAGCAAATTGGAGTAGAAAACCATATAACACCCCACATGTTCCGCCATACATTTGCTACATCTTTGCTGGAGGCTGGAATGGATATACGGTACATTCAGTCTCTGCTTGGCCATAGTTCTATTTCTACCACGCAAATTTATACTCATGTATCCGCTCGGCAGCAGACTCTCCTGTTAGCGGAAAAACATCCCAGAGGAAAAATGACATTCTCGCTTTGTTGAACACGGAAAGGCCACCTATTCTGGTGGCCTTTCCGTGTTCAACAGATAATACACGATTATCCTCTGTATAAGTGGATCACAATGTTACTGTCTGATGGGAGTATGGAGTGATATGGTACATAATTACATTGATGGGTCGTGGCTAATAGAAAGGGAGGCATCCCATGAAATTGTCTACATCATTCGATACGTCTATTAATCGGTTGCTTACTTTGCAGAATGAAAACACACTTTTCTTATCCACATGGAATAAAGGCACCGATCATTTAGAATTCTCTGATGCAGTTATTTGGCCTGCAGTAAAACAGTACTCTAAACTCAAAAATGAATACTTTTTCTCAGACGAACTTTCTGAATTCAAGCGTAGTTTAGTATTGAATGGAGTTTTTCCCTTATCAGATTCTGAACTTGATTGCATTGGCATTTTTTCAAATGGAACGTCTGCCGCCATGTTGGCGCTGATGAGTATCAAAGAGATTGTTTCATCACTTCGTGCTATTTTAATTGCACCAACATATTTTACTTATGTCAAAATTCTTCGCGATTTGGATTCAGATATTTACTATTATCCCATAAAATTCAAAGGATCTTTGGCACAACTTCCAATTGACAATATCAGAGAATGTCTCGCTTGCCGTAAAATAAATCTTGTAGTATTGACTATTCCACTATTTGGGTCTGGGCTATCACCAGAAAAAGAGTGCGTTGAGGAACTTTGTGCCATATGCGAAAACGCGCACTGCTACTTGCTAATTGATTATCTATATGGAGGAATGGAATGGTTCAAGCGCAACACAATCGAAAATGAGTGGCTGTGGGGTCTTTGTCTAAAACATGCCTACATCATATTTGTAGAGTCTATGTGTAAACGAGTCTTTTTAAACGGTATAAAGTCGGCAATAGTAGGCGCATCAGCAGATCTAATCCGGCAAATGGAAATAAAGTCGGTTCATCTTACGGGTTCGCTATCATATGTTCAGGTGGAGATGCTCAGGGAATTGTATTCGGATGGAAACACCGCATTTATTGAAAGCCTAATAGAGAAAAATATAGGGTATTTCCACCAAAACTTTGAAGTATTAGAAACACTTTGTCGTAATACACCTGTTCACATTCTGCCTTGTACAGAAGGCTACTTTTGTTTGGCAGAAATATTAAATTCATCTGATAAAGACAATATGGAAACGGCTATTAAAATTTTGAAGCGAACAAATGTGATGACAATACCGCATGACCGATATCTATATTTTACTCCACAGAAATATACATTCCGCATCAATTTATCGGTTCAAAAAGATACATTGCTTGTGGGAATGAGAGAGTTACTACAACTGTATTTTTAGAGCGTTAACAAGGTCAGATGGCGTAATTTGAACAGACGATCCTTTAACAAGTCCTGCATTAGACGCAATCTCAGCAATAGTTTTCAATTCATCCGTAGATAGATTTTGCTTTTTCAGCTTCGCCTTTAGACGTTTTTTGATTTGTACTTTAGTGCTAATTTCTAAAGATACATTAACAGTTTCAGAAACCATCTTTGGTATCACCAATGCCAATGCAGTAATAACAACAAAAGTGAATATCCAAGAGCCTTTTTGTTCGTCAATTAATTCAAAGCCAGAAGATATACCCAAAGCTTTTGATAGATCATTCAAAAAATCATATGTGGCCTCTTTGGCAGCATCATAATCATCCGTTTTGCAGTGTATGATAAGGGTGCTCTGAGTTTCCATTGCTGTTAAGACAAAGTCGTTATTATAACACCCCTCGCGTACAAAAAGCTTTAGCTTTTCACAGCCCGAAAGATATATGATTCTTTCTTCGCTGGAAAACTGTTTCCATCCAAACTGTTCAAGACATTCTAAGATTTCCATATAAATGGGATATGGGAACATACTGTTTTGAGAATAAAATTGCAAAACGAAGAAAAGATTACTAATTTCTAACTTTCTTAATTGCGGTGCAATGCTGAGAGCACTATCAAGAATATTATGCAATATATGTGGCACCTGCTGAACATTACCACATATGATGTTTGCATTTAGAAATTCATGTAGACGGCGTTCTCGCCAAAGCAACTTGGCTTGATGAGATATTGCTTCTTTTGTTAGTTTTATTTCATCTCCTCGATACAAAATTTTGATGTTGCTAAGGTCTGTGTTATAAAATAGATAACTAAAAATATAACTAATTCCCATGGACGTATTTTCGATTTGACAATTACTAAACTTATGTCCTTCAGCATGCATTGTTGCCATATCAGAATCCTTAATCTGGCAATTGGAAAATGACACGGACTCAGTTGTAGACCTTTCGAAGGAACATGAATTTAGCTTGCAATTAATAAATGTGCAATTTTTCATGTTAACAAGCAAATGTTCGTCTCGAAACTCACAATTTTCAAATGTAGATTCCTGTACAGATGTATGATTGTAATGATTTAATCGAAAGACTGTATCATAGAAATAGCAATTTTTAATTTCACTCGCTGCTATGTTGACGTTGTCAAAGCAACAGTTCCCAAAAATACAAGCTATAAAATCTGCACGGTCAAAGTTATTGTTGAAGAAGTAGCAATTAGAAAATGAAGATCCCCGGAAATCGCTTCGAAAGAACGAAATAGGGGCTACAGTATTTTCTTGTCTAAGATTCAGAAAATGCATATATGTGAGGTCTTCTTTTTCACGCTTTGTATTCCCGGTATCTTCAAACGTCCGGATAGGAACCAAATCGTACATTAAGACAGCCCCTTTCTAAAATCTTCCATATTTGTTAATTAGGATAATCGTGTATTATCTACCTATATTTTACTTCAATATTTTACAAAGTTCAACCCCATTTTTCTAAATTCTTATATCACTTTTCATAGTGCCCTTTTAGGACATGAAAAAAGGCGTTGACTTTGTAAAAGCTAACGCCCCTAATACATATTTAGATTTAGGAGAGGGGAAGGGTGCCTTCCAGTTCTATAAACTTTCCAGGGAGATAATTGGTAGATTAGATGTCCGCCCAATCTCCATTTTTATTTAAAGTAAGAACTCATATAGTTGTTGGCTATATGAGTTCTTGGTTGTGGTGGAGATAAGCGGGATCGAACCGCTGACCTCCTGAATGCCATTCAGGCGCTCTCCCAGCTGAGCTATACC
>OFGQ01002296.1_pt1 | contig 11072 bp, 9 predicted proteins | sample 1521791 | NCBI WGS metagenome assembly OFGQ01 (sample SAMEA3504116, study PRJEB24116) | mouse gut metagenome | biome: mouse gut; feature: mouse-associated habitat; material: faeces | place: Denmark | collected 2011 | reverse complement strand
TCTCCGGCGGCCCGAAGGGCCTCTACCTGTTCGGTGCCGATGGGGGTGAAGACTCCATGGTTGATGGCGTTGTTCAGGAACAGCACTTTGGCTGGTTCTACCAGCACGGCGGTGAGGGGAAGCAGGCTGTGCTCCACCAGGAAGCCCACACCTTTGCCCAGCACGTCGGTGAGGACCACGCAGGTGGGACCGATGGCGAAGATGGACAGGATGGCCAGAAGACCGCCGATGATGCCCACCGAGAAATTGTTAATGACCATCTCGAAGCCGGCGGGGACATGCCCTTCCATCTTCTCATCAAATTTTTTGATGCACCAGCCGCCCAGCGGGCCGCAGATCATGGCGCCAATGAACATGGTGCTCTCAGTGGAGGCGATGGCGCCCAGCGCGGCCAGTGCGCCGGTGACTGCGCCCTTCTGTCCGCCTACGGCTTTGCCGCCGGTATAGGCGATGAGGATGGGCAGCAGATAGGAGAGCATAGGTCCGACCATCTTTGCGATGGTGGCATTGGGGAACCAGCCGGCCTCAATGAACAGGGCGGCGATTAGGCCCCAGGCGATGAAAGCCCCAATGTTGGGCATGACCATTCCGCTGAGGAACCGGCCAAATTTTTGTACACGTTCTTTCAATGGGATCGTCCTTTCCAATCAGTTTCGTTTGACTCAGGGGGATACTGCGATAACCTCTGTGCAGTCCAGGTACTTCCGGTCGGGCAGGCGGTCGGTGATGATGCAGGCGTCTTCCAGTGGAAGGATGGTGGCGGCGGTGACCCGGCCGAACTTGCTGGAGTCGGCCAGCATGTATACCGACTGGGCCTTGGAGGCGGCTAGAATTTTCAGCGCCGCAGCTTCCGGGTCCGGCGTGGTAAAGCCTTGGCTGACGCTGACCCCGCTGGTGCCGAGAAACACCTTGGTGAAATTGTACCGCCGCAGGGCGGTCAGCGCCTCTGCACCTACAATGTCCACTGTACCCTCCTTCAACGCCCCCCCCAGAATGTAGACGTGAAGGCTGTGCCCGGTCAGCCGTCCGGCCAGCTCGATGCTGCTGGTGACGAACAGGGCTTTGGAGCCCTTCAAGTGGTCGGCGATATGGAGCATGGTGGTGCCGGTGTCCAAAAAGACCACGTCGTCTTCCCCCACAAGGCCGGCGGCGTAGCGGGCGATATGCTCTTTTTCTCGGGCGTATCGCTGTTTGGTGGCTAGGTCAGGTTCCCGGGCTAAGAATTCCTCCTCCTCTAAGCTGGTGGCTCCGCCGTGGATCTTAACCAGCCGTCCCTGGCGGGCCAGGGCGTTCAGGTCCCGGCGGATGGTGGCCTCAGAGGCTCCGGTAGCTTGACAGAGGTCGGTCACGCTGACGGTCTGATGCTGGGAAATCTGCTGTAAAATGGTTCTTGCACGCTGTTCGGCCAGCATGAGTTGATTCACCCCTTTCTGATTGAATTTGACTTGATGATTGTTTTTGACTAGAGAGAATCCTAACATAGAGCACAGGAAAAGTCAACCGGTTTTCGGCGAATTTTCCTGAGAAAAAAAGGGGCGAAATTTGTGCAATGTGTTTAGTATCAAAGGGGTTTACAGAGAGAAGCAGTTTTTCTCATGGGACCGAAATCGGAGCTCAAGGCGGAAAAGAAGGAAAAATAGAGCGTGTGTCTTTGCTCGTTTTACAGCTGGATGGACAAAACGATCAAAAACGTGCAAAACGACAGGTTTAGGGCGGCGGCGGCGGGGGTATTTCATCGTTTTTCCGCCTTGCTATCTGCCAAAGTATGGTGCTATACTCTTTAGCAAGGAGACACCGGAGTACCCAGAAAACTGAAAAAAGGAAGGGATAACACATGAAACAGGCAATTATGATCGGTGCGGGAAACATCGGGCGGGGGTTCATCGGAGCCCTGCTGGAGAAGAGCGGCTATCATGTCACATTTGCTGACGTGGCAGAAAACCTCATCTCCGCCATCAACGAGAGGAAGAGCTACACTGTCCACATTCAGGACCGGGAGTGTGCCGAGTGGACCGTTACCAACATCAGCGGAATTTCGTCCGCGAATCAGGAGCTGGTGGACGCCATCGCCGGGGACTGTGAGCTGATTACCACAGCGGTGGGCCTGCGGATCCTGCCCATTGTGGCAAAACCCATTGCCGCCGGGATTCAGGCTAGAAAGACTGTGGGAAGCACTCAGCTGCTCAACATTGTGGCCTGTGAGAACGCGGTGCGGGGCACCAGCCAGCTGCGGGACGCGGTCTTTACCCATCTGAGCGAGGAGGAGATTGCCTATGCCAAGGAGTATGTGGGCTTTGCCGACTGTGCCGTAGACCGTATTGTCCCCAAAGCATCTTTTGAAAATCCTCTGGATGTGGCGGTGGAGCAATATACCGAGTGGGATGTGGAGAAGGGAGGCTGGAAAGGCGAACTGCCCGGCATTGAGGGATGCAGTTTTGTGGACGACCTGTCCGCCTATATTGAGCGAAAACTCTTTACCCTGAATAGCGGCCACGCCATTTGTGCCTATCTGGGTGCGCTGAGGGGCCACCGGACAATTGTAGAGAGCATCGCCGACCCAGCCATCGGAAATCTGGTGTACAAGGCTATGTGTGAGAGCGGTGAGGGCCTGATTCGGAAGTTTGGCTTTGACCCGGAAGCCCATCACGCCTATATTGACCGTATTTTTGCCCGCTTCCAGAATCCCTTCCTGGAGGATGAGACACTGCGGGTGGCCCGCGAACCTATCCGTAAGCTGGCCCCCACCGACCGCCTGATTAAGCCTCTGGTTACCGCCTTTGGCTTTGGCCTGGGTGTGGACCACTTGATATTCGGTGCGGCCGCTGCCCTGCGCTTCCAATGTCCGGAGGATGAGCAGAGTGTGGAGCTGATGAAAAAGATTGAATCGGAGGGCGTGGAAAAAGCTTTGGAGGAATACACCGGCCTGAAGCCGGAGGATGCACTCTTTGTCCGTATTCTGGATGTATATAGAGCTTTGGCGCTCTAACAAGCAGACACCCTGGTATAGGCCGTCCGGCCCATACCAGGGTGGTTTTGTTAGACCTCAATGGTGTTGAGACCCCGTATGTGGGATTGGGTGTAGAGGATGATGCTGTCCCCCTCCAGAAGGATTAGGTCGCCGTTGGGGATAAGGACGTTTCCCTTTCGCCGTACCATGACGATGATCGTTTGCCGGGAGATATCCAAGTCCCGGATGCGCTGGCCGTTCCAGGGATTTTGACTGCGCAGGACCATTTCCTTCAAATCGATATGACGGTCCTCTCCAAGCGCCCTGGCTCCCAGTACCAGCGTGTCACCGGGGAGCAGTTCTACACTGCCCCGGGGGACAATGATGCGCCCGTCCCGCTGGATGGCCGCGACAATGACTCCGGCGGGGAGGCCCAGGGATTGGATGGTATGCCCAGACCACCAATCCTTCTTGGCGAGCTGAATCTTGATGAAATGGATGTCTGTCTCATTGGCGTATTCGCTCAGTCGTTTGACGCGGGAATACTGGTCCACAAAGCCCGCGGAGATGATACCGGTGGGAATGGCTACCATGCCTACTCCCAGAAAGGTAATCACAATGCTGAACAGCTTACCTGTATTGGTGATGGGGTAGATATCGCCGTAGCCCACGGTAAGCAGAGTGGACACCGACCACCAGATGCCGGAAAAGGCGTTGGTAAAGACGTCGGGCTGGGCCTCATGCTCCAGACTGTACATACATAAGCTGGAGGCCAGCATTAAAATAAGGATGATAAAGACAGAGGACATCAGCTGCTGCCGTTTGCTGGCGATGACCTCGGTGATGACGTTGAGAGAGTCGTAATAGGCGTTGATGCGGAACAGACGGAAAATGCGCACGACCCGGAACATCCGGAAGGCCACCGCCCCAGAGGGAAAGAAGATGGGTAAGTAGTAGGGCAGGAAGGAGAGTAGATCCACAATCCCGCTGAATGAGGTCACATAGTTCCAAAGCGACCTGCTTTCCGACAGTTTAGGCCAGGAGCATCGGGCGGTCCACAGACGAAGACCATAGTCTACGGTAAAAAAGGCGACGGTGACTGCTTCAATGCTCAGCAGCCAGGGGCCAAACTGGAGCCGGAAGCTCTCAAAGGTGTACAGTATGCTGACCATCAGATTGACCACGATGGACATGGAGTTGATCAGATCATAGAAGCGGCTGATCCGGTCCTCCAAGCTTCCAACTTCGATAATATCGTGGACCCGCTTCCGGCGGGCCGCCCATGTGCGGTGTTCCTCCATCGGTACATCCCCATTTCCGGTGTTTTGAAAATACCGGCAGCGTCTAAGAGCGTCCGGCGCATGTGGTCCTATTTTAATCAAGTGGTCCCCTTGTTGTCAAGAAGCCCCTCCGTCTTTTCAGGCGGAGGGGCGGTCGTCAGAGGGGAGCGGTTCAGCAGTACTTTGCGATAGCGGTTTTGATCATCTCGTGGGCCTCCGCGATGATGGGCTGGTCGCTGCCGGCCAGTTCCAGCAGAGGAGCCCGAACACTTCCAATGTCCGGACCGCCCTGGAGGCGGAGAATTTCCTTAATGACCGCATACATGTTGCCCTGGGTGGAACACATCTTATAGATGATGCGGCAGCACTCGTTTTGGACCTCGCGGCCCTTCTCCAGTTCGCCGGCCTGGAAGCAGCGGTAGATCTCCAGGTACAGTTCGGGCATGGCGGCATAGGTTCCGCCGATTCCGCCCACGGCGCCAGCGGCCAGACCGGAGAGCAGCTGTTCATCCGGACCGTTGAAAGCCAAAGCGCCTTCGTCACGCCACATCTGGATGTCCTGAACGGGCATGGAGGAGTTTTTTACACCGATGACCCGGGGGTTCTTCAGCATCTCCTGAAGCAGGGGGACGGTGAGCGCCACCCCGGCCAGCTGGGGAATGTTGTAGATGATAAAGTCGGTTTTTGGGGCCGCGTCAGAGATATCATTCCAATACTTGGCAATGCCCTTGGGAGGCAGGTGGAAGTAGATGGGGGGAATGGAGGCGATGGCGTCGACGCCCAGGCTTTCAGCGTGAGCAGCCAGTTCCCGGCTGTCGGCGGTGTTGTTGCAGGCTACGTGGGCAATGATGGTCATCTTGCCGCCTACCTCGGCCATCACATGTTCCAACGTCTCCTTGCGTTCGGCTACGCTCTGATAGATGCACTCACCGGAGGACCCGCCGACGTACAGGCCCTTTACGCCCTTGTCCAGCAGAAATTTAGCCAGAGCCCGGACGGCCTGAGCGTCTACCTGTCCCTCTTTGTTGTAGCAGGCGTAAAAGGCGGGGAAAATGCCTTGATATTTAGAAATATCTTTCATATTGTCGCTCCCTTACTTGAATAAAATGTTGCTTTGCACCTCCGGCAGTAAAAGACTGCCGGAACGGCTCAACGCGGTGAATGGAATCAGCCCTTTACAGCACCCATGGTGATGCCCTGAGTAAAGTACTTCTGGAAGATCAGGAACACGATGATGATGGGCACGGAGGCCATGGCAGCACCCGCCATAAGCAGACCCAGGTCGATGGAGGTTTCTGCCTGCATGGTGGCAATACCCAAAGAGATGGTGTAGTTGGAGTTGCTGGCCAACATGACCAACTGCATGAAGTAGTCGTTCCAGCAGTTGATAAAGGTGAAGATGGACAGCGCACCGATGCCCGGCTTAATCATTGGCATGACGACGGTGGTGAAGGTTTTCAGTTCTCCCGCGCCGTCGATGCGGGTGGCCTCCAGAATTTCGCCGGGAATGCTCTCCGAGAACTGCTTCATCAGGAATACGCCAAAGGGCCAGCCCACAGTGGGGAAGATAACGGCCCAGATAGTGTCCCACAGGTGGAGCACAGACATCTCGCGCAGCAGGGGGATCAGGATGACCTGCTTGGGCAGAGCCATAGCGCAGACGATGAGAGAGAAGAGGATGCTGCGGCCAATAAACCGCTTCTTTGCCAGCGCGTAGCCAGCCATGGCGGCAGTCAGACAGGTGAGCAGCATGGCCGCTACCGACATGAATACCGTGTTAATGAGCCAGCGGATGGCGCCGGGCACTGTGGGACCGGTGATGCCGAAGAACTCAAACAGAGGCACAGGGCGGCGGGTCAGCAGTTTGTCGAAGTTGGCCATGGTCCACTCCTTGGGGAACCAGGAGGGGGTGGGGTTGTAGATATCTGCGGAGGTTTTGAATGCGCCAGTCACAATCCAATACAGCGGGAAAGTGAAGAGGATCGCTATGATGACAATGAGAATCGTGCAGGCAACTCGATATGCCTTGCTCTGCGGTGAAGAAATTTTCATATTCCAAACCTCCCCTTACTTTTCTTTCGCCAGCTTGAACTGGAGGGCGGACAGCAGACCAATGAAGATTGCCAGTACCACACCCATGGCGTTGGCGTATCCGAAGTGGCCCGCCTTTTCCGTCAGCTTGAATGCTGTGTAGTAGATGTAGTACATAACAGTGTTGGTGCCGGAACCGCCGGAAGTCAGCAGCTGGATCAATGCGAAGCACTGGAAGGAATTGATGGTGGTAATAACCAGGATGTACAGGGTGGTGGGCATCATCTGTGCCCATTTTACCTTCCAGAACACCTGCATGTCGGTGGCGCCGTCCACCTGAGCGGCCTCAATGAGGGTGGTATCCACATTGCCCAGGGCGGAAACATACAGGACGATAGGCTGGCCGACCGAGGTGGTGAACAGGATCAAAATAATACACCAAAGGGCGGTTTTAGGATCGCCGAGCCAGTTGATATTCTTTTCAATCAGGCCGGTTCCATGCAGAACATAGTTAAAAATGCCGGTGTAGTTATCAAACATCCACTTCCATACCACGGTAACCGCCACGGAACCGGTGACCACAGGGAGATAGAAGATGCAGCGGAATGCGGATAACAGTGCGCCGTGCATCCGATAGATGGCGGAGGCCACCCACAGGGAGAAGATGCAGACGGTAGGGACGCTGACAATGACGATAATAAAGGTATTGACTAGGGCTTCTTTAAAGGTATTGTCCGACCACAGGGCTGCGAAGTTTGCCAGACCGACGAAACCGCCTGAACTGTTCATGTTGGCGTCCGTCAAGCTGGTGAAGATACACAGCACCATGGGGATCACGACGAATCCAATGAAGAAAATCAGGCTGGGCAGCATGAAGCAGTACCCGGAAATGGTTTCCCGGCGAACCAGCGCGCGGCTCATGGCGGAATTTGACTGCTTGGACAAAATGAACACCTCTCTCTTATTCATGGCGTGGGTTGAGGGGAACACACTGGTCAGGTAGGTTCCAAGCCCAGAAAAGAACACACCCCTTCCCCGCGCGCCGCGGGGAAGGGGTGCGCGAACCCTTCTGCGTCAGAAAGATTGCAGGAACATTCCTTAGCCTGCGGCGTTGGCCTCAGCCTGGAAGGTGGCGACGGTGCTGGCAATGTCAGCGCCCTCTCCGATGTCCTGAAGCATGTTCCACCAAGAAGTACGGGCCTGAGTCCAACCCTTGGTATCCTCATAGTACTCGCCCAGCATGGGGATGAGCTTGCTGTACTCGGCCATCAGGTCGTTGCCTTCCCAAACGTTGGACAGGTCGGCGTTTTCGGCGGAAACACGGGCGGGATAGAAGGTAGCGGTGCGAACAGCGTCAGCGGTGTGCTCAGAGTCGCACATATACTTGATGAAGGTCTTGGCAGCGTCGATGCGGGCCTGATCGCCGTTATCGAAGATGCCGAAGCCCCACCAGCCGCCGCACAGGGAAGCTTTGCCGTCTTCAGAGGGGAATGCCATGAAAGCGATGTCGTCGCCGGACAGAGTCTTGCCAGCACCAGTGCCAGCGCCGTTGGGATCGGACTGCTGCTGGATGTTCCAGCAGAAAGCCATTTGCAGAACACCCTGATAGAACTTGGCGATCTCGTCGCCGCCAGCCAAGGAGGCGTCGAAAGCGATGCCTTCCATGCTCTTCAGCTGCTCCAGAGCCTTGATGTTGTTGGCGTCATCCCAGGTGTAGCCGTCGTGGGCGGCGTTAACGAAGGAACCGCCGTAGAGGTTGTTGATCAGAGCGCGGGTGCCCTGGTCGCCGCCCTGACCGGCGCAGTACACAGCGGCCACGGTCTGACCAGACTTAGCATACAGGGCCTCAACGGCCTTGATGAAGTTTTCGGTGGTCCAGGTGTGGTTCTCTAGATCCAGATACTGGTCGGCGCCCGCATCCTTGAAGGCGTTCAGATTGACGGCCATGCAGTGGGCGGTCATAACCAGAGGGTACATGTACAGCTTTCCATCAGGGGAGGTGCTGGCATTCAATGCGGAAGCGATGATCTCGTTCTTGTCGGTGTCATCCAGCATGTCGGAGAGGTCGACCATCTTTCCGGAACCGCCCCAGTTGGAAACCAGACGCTGGGGACCTTCCATAATCAAGTCGGGTGCGCCGCCGGCGGTGAGGGCGGTGTTGACCTTGTCGTCGCCGTCGGCATAGGCCAAGTATTCGACCTTTACGTTGATGCCGGTGTCGGCCTTAAAAGTGTCCAGCAGGGGCTGGAGCTGGTCTTCTTTGCCCCAGTTACCGACAGGATAAGTCCAGAGCGTGATCTCACTGGCGCCAGAGGGAGTGGGGGTGGCGTTGCTGCCCTGGCTGGTGCTCTGATTGCCGGCAGGGGGAGTTGTGGTGCTCTTGTCGCCGCCGGAAGTGCTGCCGTTGTTGCCGCAGGCGGCAAGAGACAGAGTCATGGCTGCGGCCAGAGCAGCTGCGAGAAGTTTCTTCATCTTCATTGTGTATCCTCCTTTTAATTCACAAAAATAGATGTGCTATGCTTGAACGTGCTGTGAAAATTATACAAGAAAAGCGGCGGTCTGTCAATCGAAATCGAAATAATTTTTTAAAAAACCATAAATTTAGTGGAATAAACAAAAATTATTTCGATTTTTGTGCATTGTGCACGTAGAACTCAGGGAAGAGTCGAAATACTTCGCCTTGACAAACAAAGAAAACCTGTTAATCTTTATAGTATACGGTTGCAGTCCGCTTCAAAATAACCAAAAGGAAAGGCTGAGAGCGATGAAAAAACATATCCTTTGTCTGGGAGACTCCAATACCCACGGCTACTGTGCCGACCCCGCCGACTGCGCCGACGGCGGAATCCGTTTCAATGAAGACGAGCGGTGGACTTGCCTGCTGCAAAAGGCCCTGGGTCCCGGTGTGCTGGTGACAGAAGAGGGGATGTCCGGACGGACCACTGTGTTTCCCGACCCTCTCCATGAGACCATGGACGCCCTGACGGTGCTCTATTCTTTGCTGAAAAGTCATGAGGTAATTGACCTTTTAGTCATCATGCTGGGCACCAACGACGTCAAGGAGCGGCTGGGGGTCAATGCTTCCTGTATCGGAATCGGTATGGAGCGGCTGGTCCGCAAGGCCCAGAGTGTAGACTGCTGGGGGGAGCACGCCCCTAACATCCTCATCGTCTGCCCTCCGCCTATCCGTCCGGAGATGGAACTGGCCGAGTGCGGCCAGCCTATGGGGAAGGGATGTTTGGAAAAGTCACGGGAACTGCCCGCCTACTATGAGAAGACGGCGAAACTGGTGGGCGCCCACTATCTGAACGCCAAGGACTGCGAATTTAACGCCGTAGACGGAATGCACCTGACCAAAAGAGGTCACGCTCAGCTGGCGGAGCTGCTGGCAAAAATGGTGCCTGGACTGCTGCCGTAGGGAGAAACCGAATTTTTATAGAATACAGCTGGAACGGATTATCCGTTCCAGCTGTATGATTATGGCTCATCTTCCGAGACCTCCAGCTCTTGGGCGGCCAGCTCCGGAGAATATTTTTGAAAAATGCGCTCAAAAAACAGGGAAGTGAGCAGTGACGCAAGGGTGGGCATGAACAGTACTGGCCACCACCGCTCAAGGCAGAACACGGCAGTCTGGGCAGTGAGCAGGACCACCACAATGGTGCTGGGCAGATGGGTAATCGACAGCTGGAGGGCGGTGCGGAACAGACCGGGGACATTATAGTCAAACCTCCCCAGCAGAGGAAACAGCCAGCATAGCACCCCCGCCGGAAGGATGAGGGCAAAGTAGTAGGCCACATACAGCACATAGGCAGCGCCGCCCAGCTGCGTTCCATACCAGCGTACGATGGAGTGTCCGCCCAGAAGGAGCAGAGCCAGCGGAATTACAATGAGCCACGCGGTCAGCCCCACCCGGAAATTGCTCTGAAAGGAGCGCAGAAAGTGCCCAAAGGCGCCGCTCTCCCGGCGGCGGACGCACTTGACCACGGTGTAGTAGAGGGCTGCGCTGGCCGGACCTGCGGTGACTACCGGCAGGCACAGAAAAACCCACAGGATGGACAGCCCGCAGATGTCCACCAGCGTACTCAGCCAGGCCCATATGCCTTTTTCCGGATTAAAAAAATCTCCCATAAATCTTCCCCCAAGGGTTTGCCGCCCAGAGACAGAACCCTAAATACATTTTTGAGTCAAGGCTTTGCCCACAGACTGGCGGTAATGTTCCGCCTTCTCCGGGTCCCGGCGGACAAATTCGCTGAGCAGTACCTCCACCACATAGAGCTGGGCGATCAGAGCGGAGGAGGAACCAAACTGAAAGGGCTGTTCGTTGGGACCACAGAGCAGAACGGTGTCCGCATAGGCGCTGGCGGGGGAGCTGCTGAACCGAGTGACCAGAATCAGCCGGGCGCCCCGGGCCCGAACCACCTCCGCCGCCTCCAGGAGCTCGTGGGTTGCGCCGGAATAGGAGAAGTAGAGCACCACATCGCGGGTGGATAGGGTGGACAGCACCACCGTCTGCATATGGGAGTCCTGAATGGTTTTGAATTTGGGGGAGGTGGTGGAAAACTGAGCCCAGGCCGCCAGCGCCACCACCGAATGGTTGCCCTGGCCTAGACAGATCACCTGTCCCGCGTTTTGGAGCAGGTCCACAGCCCGGCTGACCTCCCGCTCGGTGAGCATATAGTAGGCGTTGTTCAGCGCTTCCTGTGCGGTGTGAAGTACCTTGCTTTTAACCGTGACCGGCGTATCCGCAGGGGTGATTTCCCCGCTGGGCCCGCCGGGGATGGAACCGGCGGGCAGCACCGCCCGGGCCAGCTCCA
>OFGQ01002283.1_pt1 | contig 11107 bp, 8 predicted proteins | sample 1521791 | NCBI WGS metagenome assembly OFGQ01 (sample SAMEA3504116, study PRJEB24116) | mouse gut metagenome | biome: mouse gut; feature: mouse-associated habitat; material: faeces | place: Denmark | collected 2011 | reverse complement strand
AAAAAGACTATAACCGTTGCTGTCATAGCCTTTTAAGGATTGAGGAAGTCCCTTTTTTATTTGTATTTGTTTGTCGCCCCTCCGCACTATCCAACATCCGTTGCACAGATTAAGGCGGTGACATCGGCCCGGTGCATCAGGCTTTTTAAGGTTTCAAACTGCTTTTTGGTGTCCGGCAGCACTTGGTACTGCCACGGCTCCGGTAAAATCGGCAGGTCGGCATAGTTCCATTTGGAATAGCGGGGGTCGTAGGCATCGGCGGGGGCAAGTTCCACCAGATGGCCGATGCACCAGCTTACCAGCCAGCCGCCGCCCTCCATGTAACCGTCGCCCCGGCTTTTTGCGCCTAACACCTTAGACAGAGCCATCGCTACCGACGGTTTTTCCGCGATCACAAGTTGCATTTTTCTCACGCTCCTTTTTCAGATTTTTGTAGCATATCCCCACGCAGGGCGCATTTAGCCCATAGGGACAGCGGTGGCAGGGATGTCCGGGCGGATGGACGGGGGAAGCAGGCGCGGCGCGGCCAGGGGACGGCCTTTGGGTCATCATCCGCTCAAAAGGGCTGTTGGTAAATCGCATCAGTCGTCCTCCCCGCCGTAGTTTTCAGGATAGTCCGGTTCCTCCGGCTCATCATAGGCTGTCGGTTCCTCATAGCCCGTCTGCCGGGTTTCTTCCTGCGCGTCCACATCCTCGTCCTCGTTGACCGTTTCCTCCTCGTCCCCGCCGGTCAGTTCGTCAAAGTCCTCCGCATCGTCCAAGTCTTTTTTAGGCTTATAGATTTTGAAGTAGTAGCCCGCGCCGCCAGCCGCCAGCGCCACAAGCAGCACTAAAATCAGTGTGCCGGAACCGCCGCTTTTTGTTTTCTCCGGCTTTTTATCGGGTTCGGTTTCCGTATCGGTCACAGGGGCTTTTCCGGTACAGTCTTTCCGGTTCAGGGTGCAGACCGGGCAGTCGGTGTTGACCTCGCCGGCGGCGCACTGTTCCGTACAGATGCAGGCCGGCTCCGGGTCGGGGATTGCGTCCGTCTGCGGCGCATCGTCCTCCTTGACTGCCAGCGCCATCAGGTCGGCTTCGGTGACGGCGTTGAGGAAATACACGTTTTCCGTGTCCCTCTGGTTGTCGATAATCAGGTAGAACACGTTTTCATCCGGCGTCTGGATGGTGTAAAACTCCTTGCCGTCCTCGCCGGTGGCGTTGTCCAGTACGGTAGCCTGACCGTCCGGGGTCAAAGGAACCGGGTCGCGGGGCGTGGTGTCTGTTTCCTCGTCCGGGTCGGCACTTGCCGAAGCGGAGGGCTTTGTGCCGCCCGTGCTGGCAGCCGGTTTTGTGACGCTTGTTGCCGGGGCGGTAGTCTGCGTGTTGGGTGAGGTTGTCGCGCCCGTTGTGGGTGTTGTAGCCGCAGGCGTGGTGGTTGTACCAGGCGTGGCGGATGTACCCGGCGCGGTGGTTGCCGGGGGCTGTGTCTGGCCGGTGGAGGGCTTCTGTTTGTTATCCTCCGCCTGATAGTTGGGGTTTTTGACCTGCACGATTTTTGATTTGTTTCCCGCAGCGTCCACCGCCTGCACCGAAAGCTGCTCGTAATCATCGGGCAAATCCCGCAGCGGTACGTCCAGTGTGCCGTTGGTTAAATCGGTGTATTTCTCGCCGTCAATGTAGATTGCCGCCACGCCGGAAAGGTCGTCTTTGGCTTCTGCCCGGAGCAGCCGCCCGTCCATGCTGGCGCGTAAGGTAGGCGCGGTGCGGTCGAAGCACTCCATATAGCGGGATTTCTCATAAACTTTCCCATCGTGGCCGGTGGCGCAGACATAGACGGTGCAGTTCTCCGAAAGGTCGATTTCCCCGTACCAGCAGTTTTCGTTCTGCTTCAAGCTGTCTGTCACATCGCGCCATTGCCCGTTTTTCTCGATTTTTACCTGAACGAGAGCAAAGCCGTTCCCGTTTTCATCGGTAATGCGAAACTCGGCGGCGGCGCTGCCGGTCGCCCAGCCGGAGGGCGGTGTAATCTTGATGGAAAGATTGGATGCCGGGATGGGTGCGGGGGCTTTGCCGGTGCAGCCGGTCAGGTCGGCTCTGCAGATCGGGCAGTCGGGGTTGACCGCGCCAAGCTCGCACTTGTTTTCGCAGACGCAGACCGGGACAGGCGCAGGGGCTTCGATGGTGCAGCCGGCCAGGTTCAGCAGGCAGACGGGACAGTCCGCATTGACCGCGCCGGGTTCACAGTGGGCGGTGCAGATACAGACCGGCTCCGCTGGCGGTTCCGGCTCTTTGCCAATGCAGCCGGTTATATCCTGCTTACAGATGGGGCAGTCTGCATGGAGCGTGTCTGCCGTACACCGTGTTTCACAGATGCAGACGGGTTCCGGTTCCGTGGGCGGTTCCGGCTCCGCGCCAATGCAGGCGGCTGCCTCCTGCACACAGACGGGGCAGTCCGCATTGAGGGTGTCCGCCGTGCAGCGAATATCACAGAAGCAGACAATTTCCGGCTCGGTGGGTACTTCCGGCTCCGCGCCGGTGCAGGCAGCTACATCCTGCGTACAAACCGGGCAGTCTGCGTTGAGGGTATCTGCCGTGCAGCGGGTATCGCAGAAGCAGGTGATTTCCGGCTCGGTGGGTGTTTCTGTTTCGGTGGGCGCTTCCGGTTCCGTGCCGGTGCAGGCATTCACATCCTGCGTACAAACCGGGCAGTCTGCGTTGAGGGTATCCGCCGTGCAGCGAATATCACAACAGCAGGTGATTTCTGCCTCGGCGGTGTCATGCAGCCCCTCGGCGGCAAAGGCCGCGCCCATCAGGGGGAACATTGTCCAGGCGCAAATAAAAATGCACAGCAGCATCGCCGCCGTGCGCTGAAAGCGTTTTGTTTTCATATTCATATACTCAGATTTCCTCCTTATCCATGTTTTCAAAAGTTCGGGCATTGCCAGCCGGGGGCATCTTCGCCCCGCGTATCATATCCAGTAGCCCCCGCAGTTCCTCCGGCGAAGCCGCCACGCCGCGTACCACCTGCAAGATTTCAAGGTTTTCCTGCTCGGTGATCTGCTTTTCCAAGTCCCGCACACGGGCCTGCCACTCGGCGGCTTTTTCTTTGGCTTTCGCCAAGTCGGTTTTTAATCGGTCAATTTTCATGCTGTCCCTCCTGTTCTGTTTGGAATATAATCGGAAAAGTTTTTGACAGTGTAAAAAATCCGCTTGTTGTTCACCCAGCGCTGAAGCTGGCGGGTGATTTTCGGCGCGGTGGGGCGGTCGTAGACCATCACATAGGGGTCATAGCCCATGCCGCGCAGGGTTTCCACCCGGTACAAGTCCTGCTCATGGGTGCTGCCGTAATTGGTCAGGACGTAGACGCGCCGCTTTCGGTCGCTCTTAATGGCGGTCAGTTCCAGAAAACGCTTAAAATGCCCGGTCAAGTCCTCGTCTGGATTGTCCCAGGCAAAATGCACCGCCTTAGTGCGTACCCGGTTTAAGAGTGCCGCATTGTCCGGCGTAACCAGGCGGATGTCAAGCCCCTGGGAGAAGTCCACCCATGCGCGGCTTTCGGCAAGCTGTAAAATCAGCGCTTCATGGTCGGGGCAGGCGAGGAGGTTTGCGTCCAGCAGCTTGATTTCTTTCTGCCCGTCCCAAAACTCGGACAGGTCGGCTACCTTGCGGCTTTTGCGCCCCTCCTTGCCGCTGACAATGCAGAATCCGCAGTTTCGCGGACAGCCACGGCTCAAAAAGCCATAGGCGGTATCGGAAAACTGCGGATATAAAGAAGCGTCCGGGCGGGTGTGTTCCACCGCATCCGGTAAATTTTCCCTTATGCCGTAGCCCGTGCCGCCTAAAATGACGGCATCGGCATTGGTAACGGCAATGGTATCTTTCGAGTAGGTATCTGTGAATACCCGGCTTTTATAAACAAGGTCGTAGTGGTTCCCTGGGTTCCACCACTCAACCAGGTCGCCCCGCGCCTTATGGTACGCGGACAGCTTCATCAGGCACAGGTTCGGCCAGTTGTGGGAATCCACATCAATCAGTCCAATTTTCAAATCATACCTCCGTTTCTGGCAAAAATGCTTAAAAAAAAGTGTTTCAGGGTAGACGGCCATATCCGTACAGATGGGCAGACCAATAGGGGCTTCCCGTATTGGCGTAGGAGATCGGGTCGCCGCAGTGAATGAACCGCCCGCCGCCCACATAAATCCCAACGTGGCTGACCGGCCCCGGAGAGCTGTATGTACCGGTGAAGAAAATCAAATCACCGGGCTGTGCGTTTGCCGAAGATACCGGGGTACACAGGTTATAAAGCCCCTGTGCCGTCTGCCGTCCCACGCTGCCCACGCCGGACTGGTTAATGACCCACGAAACATAGCCGGAGCAGTCAAAGGATGTGGAGGGGGAACTGCCGCCCCAAACGTAAGGCCATCCTAAAAATTTTTCTGCTTCATGGAGCATCGCTTCAAAGCTGCCGTCCCCCATCGGTTCGCCGGAGTAGTCCGGGATAGCCGGCCCGCCGGGGGTGCCGGGGATTGCGCCGGTTCCATCGTCGCCGTTGTCCACGAAGAAATAGGGATTTAAGTATTCGCCGTTTAGCATGACCTCTAAATGCAGGTGCGGCCCCGTGCTGTTGCCGGTGCTGCCAACGGCGGCGATCACATCCCCGCGTTTTACTTCCTGGCCTGCGCTGACGTTTAGGCTGGAACAGTGGGCATACCGGGACTGGTAGCCTTTATCGTCCTCAATCACCACGCACAGCCCGTAGCTGCCCGCGTCGCCAGCCGATACCACGCGCCCGTCCTGCACCGCCAGAATCGGCGTACCCTGCGCCACGGCAAGGTCAATGCCGCGATGCAGGCTCTTTTCCCCGCTGATGGGATGTACCCGCCAGCCGTAGCCGCTGCTCACATTCCCCAGCCATGAGAAATCAAAAGGGTTCCCAAACGCTTGCCGGTTGCCGTAGGTCTGCATATACACCCCATAGCGGTCGGTCTGTTCGCCGGGAGAGAGATGGCTTTGTGCCACGGCAGACAGCGGGCGCACGGTCAATGTGGTTTGCAGGACGTACCAGTCATAGGGGTCGCCGTCATCGTCGTACCGGGTTTCCACAATCACTTCACGGGTGAGGGTGTACTGCTCGGAAAAAATGCGGTCGATTTCAGACTGAACCCCTGCAAAGGTAAAGGCATTGAACGCCGTGGAAAGGTAGCCCAGCAGTTCATAGGGGTTGTGGCTGATTTCACCGATGTTGTAGCGGTATTCATCATAGCCGGGGTAATTTTCCTCGGTATTGTCAATGTCAATCTGTAAATCCGTTTCCTTTTCGGTGTAGTAAAGGTCGCTCTGGCAGATTTCCCCCTCGTCGGCCATGTAGGACGCGGAAATATAGGAGGACTGGAAACCGGAGAGCATGGCGGTGCAGGAGGTCAGGCCCGTGGCAAAGAACATCACCACCAGCGCCAGCATTGCAACCGCCAGAAAGACCGCCTTATGCGCCGCCGCATACTGGGCGATGGCGCGGGCAATCTTGCCGGTGGCGGTCAGGACGTTTTGGGTAAATTTCGCGCTCTGTTTGGCTTCATGGGCGGCCTGGGCGTATTTCCGCTTGATTTTCTGTTTCTGCACCCATTTTGCCAGCGCGTTTTTGCGTTGCAGTTCGGGATTATCCCGCAGGGCGGTCTGCCATGCAAGGTCGGTGTGCGCCCGCGCCGCTTTCTGCTGTGCTTTCCGTAAAGTGCGGTAGGGCTTGGCGCGGCGGCGGTTCCGTTCCCAGCGCAGGACGCGCCCCACGCCCTGCTCGGCAACCAGTTCGCTTTTGTGGGCGGATTCCAGAGCCACGTTGTCGCGCTCGTATTCGCGGATTTTGCTGTGCAGCTTGATAACCGCCGCCATTTTCACCGCGCCGGCTCCACGGGAGAGCAGGGAGGGCCTGCGGTATTCCGGCAGCACTTCCTCCTCAAAACGGAGCCGCTGTTTCATTTTTCCTCTGGCTTCGTCCGGCTGGCGATCCATGTGCAGGCGGCGCTTGGTGGGCAGCTTCATCTGCGCCTGTTCCACGCGGCGGTCTGCGCGTTCCGTGCGGCGGACGGCTTTTTCATACTTCTTTTGTTGGCGGGTGGGGGCATCGGGCGCGGTATCGCCGGCAGTTTCCGAATCTTTGGGGGTATCCTCAAATTTCAGGCGGGTTCCCCCGGCCTTTGGGTTGCCATCGGATTTTAGCCTGTCCTCGGATTTTTGTTTATCCTCCGGCTTGGCGGCGTGTTCCGCCAGATTTGCCGCCTGCCGCTTTTTGATTGCTGTGCGGTCGGCGGTGGGGTCTGCGGGTTCTTCTTTTTTGTCAAATTGCAGGCGGGAGCCACTCTCAGAAATGCGCCGTTTTGTGGCGGGTGTGCTGTCTGCGCCACGCATAGCAGAGGTTTCCCGGCTGTCTGGCTTGGCGGCGTGTTCCGTCAGCTTTGATGCCTGCCGCTTTTTGATTGCTGTGCGGTCAGTGGCAGGGTCAGCCGGTTCTTCTTTGTCAAATTGCAGGCGGGAGCCGCCCTCAGAAGTGCGCCGCTTTGGGGTAGGAGCGCCCTCTACACCGCGCATAGCCGTTTTTTTCTCACTGTCCGGCCGGGCAGCGTGTTCCGCGAATTTCGTGCTTTGCTTCTTTTTGCTCGTTTTCCCCCGCTTTTGGGGACGTTTCCTCACCGGCGCGGGAGTGGGTTCTTCGGCGGCGGGCGCATCCAGCAATGGCATATCCACCGCGCCCCGCATGGTTGCCGGGGCATCGGGCGGCGGTTCGGCGGTGGCGTCTGCCAGATATTCCGGCGTAAGCAGCACTTCCGTCTGTTCTGCCCTTGTTTCCGGCGCAGGGCGGGGCTGTTTCCGCTTTTTGCCGGTGTCTGCGCCCCGTACTGCCGGACGGCGGATGTCCTCCCGTTCCGTGGGGCGGGCGCGGTCAAAGGCGGCATCCGCCGTGCGCTGGCTGACGCGCTTTTCCTCGCCGGTGGCGCGGTTGTGTTCCACCAGACCGTCCCGGCCCATTTTCTGAACCTTTTTCTCCCGTGCCTGAAACCGTTCCCGGCTCACCGTGCGGCCTCCGGCGCTTTACGTTCCGGTTCCGGGGCAGGGCGGGCGGCGGCTTCGGCCTTTTTCTCATTCAGCGCTTTTCGGATGGAGGGCTTTTCAGCGCGCGCGTCTGCCTTTAACTCGGCTTTGTATTCCTGCTCTTTTTGTTCAAAGACCTCATAGAAAAAGGCCGCAAAGCCTTTGCCGCTGGCACGTTCCGGGGCGTCATTGATGCAGTCGCACCACTGGCGGCAGGATTCCTCTAAAACCGTGTCAAACATTTTGACGCGGGCAGGGTCGCCTAAAATATCGCTTACGTTCATAGGCTCCTTTTTTTCTGTCAGCGTCTGCCGGATGGAGGGCTTCTCACGGTGCTGGTTTTCCGTGGGTTCTTCCTTGTGTTCCGGCTCTTTTTCCTCATTCTCCGTCTGCTGGACAGGGGGCTTTTTGGCTTCCCGCACGGTTTCCGCTGCCGTTTCCAGCCGTTCCACGCTGCCGATTGCCGCAAGGGTGGCATTGTTCATGGTGGAGAGCATCTTGTGGACTGTCCGCATGGGGGCAAGGACAGCAGCCTGGAAGCGCCCCTCCTGCCCGCCGTCCACGGCCTGGGTTTCCCTGCCGGTCACGGCGCGTCCGGCGTTTTTCAGATGCCCGCCCACGCTGCGGAGTTCGTGGCCAAGGGTTTCTATTTTCTCAATGCTCTTTCTGGCATCGGCCAGGGAACCGCTGATATTCTGCTGAACCGCTTCCAGCGTCTTGTGGATGCCCATAGCGGAAACCGCCTTATCCAGCGCAGTCACGCCCATGCGCTTGAAACCCTCTACCGCGTTGGCGGCGCACTGCATGATTTTCTCCCGCAGGCCGTCCAGCTTTTCCTGCGCCTGCCGGACTTTGTTTTGCAGCCCGTCCACCATGCCCTGCAAGACGGTTTTCTGCGGCGTGTCCTGGGCCTGTGCAAGCTGTACCCTGACGGTCTGCAATTCCTGGCGCACCGCGTCAAGCTGGCGGTTCATGCCGTCCATATAGAACAGCAGGCGGGACAAATCCTCTGACTGTCCCGCCCGCCCGTTTTCCGAAAGCAGCTTCAAAAACTGCTCCATAATTTCCTGATTGTGTTCCAAATCTTACCCTCCTTTACTGTTCCGCCAAGTCCTCCGGGCGGGTGGTCATGATCGAATAGAGTTCCGTGTCCTTGGGGAAATGGTCAACGAATGGGATAATCACGTTGCCATAGAACAAAAGCCCCTCGCCGGCATTGGAGTTGGTCACATAGCCAAGCTGGTGCGGGGAGATATTGAGCTGCTTTGCCAGGATTTGACGGTCGCCGCCCGCCTGGTTCAGCATATAAATAAAATCGCTGTTTTCAAAAATGTTCGCAATTTCCCGGCTTGCCAGCAAGTCCTTGACATTTTGGGTAATCCCGGTCGGGATTCCGCCCCATTTTCTGAACCGTTTCCAAATCTCAACGGTATAGGCGGCGGTCTGTTCCTCCCTGAGAAGCAGGTGCATCTCGTCAATGTAGAGCCGGGTGGATTTATGGGCTTCCCGGTTTTCGCTGACCCGTCCCCACACCTGATCCTGAACCACCTGCATCCCGAATTTTTTAAGCTGCTTGCCCAGGTTTTTAATCACATAGCAGACAATCCGGCTCTTGATTTCCACGTTGGTCTGGTGGTTGAACACATTTAAGCTGCCGGTGACGTAGATTTCCAGCGCGGTAGCCAGCCTTTGCGCTTCCTGCTCCGGCTGTTTCCGCAGAAGTTCATAGAGGTCGCCTAACACCGGCATTTTCTCCGGCCTGGGGTCTTGCAGGTAATCCCGGTATACCATGTGGACGCAGCGGTCAACCACCGTCTTTTCCACCGGTTCCAGGCCGGACTTGCCGCCCACAATCAACTCCATCAGGGAGAGGATAAAATCGCTTTTTAAGGTCAGGGGGTTGTCGTCCTCGCTGTAATTGAGGGTCAAGTCCATCGGGTTGATGTACTGGTCGGAGGCGGGGGATATGTCAATCACCTGCCCGCCCAGCCGCTGCACAAGGGGCGAATATTCCTGTTCCGGGTCGATAATGGCTATATCGTCCGGGGTAATCAGAAAGGCGTTGGTGATTTCCCGCTTGGCGGAAAAGGATTTGCCGCTGCCGGGTGTGCCTAAAATCAGGCCGTTTGGGTTTTTCAGCTTCTTCCGGTCGGCCATAATCAGGTTGTTGGAGAGGGCGTTCAGGCCGTAGTACAGCGCTTCGCCGTTCATAAAAAGCTCCTGGGTGGTGAACGGCACGAAAATGGCGGTGCTGGATGTGGTAAGGCCCCGCTGGATGCTGATCTGGTTAAGGCCCAGCGGGAGGGAGGACATCAGGCCCTGCTCCTGCTGGTAGTCCAGACGGCGCAGCGCGCAGTTGTATTTCTGCGCCACGCCCGCCGCCTGGAAGATGTTGTTTTCCAGCTTCTGCCGCGTCCCGGCGTGGTTCATCACCAGCATGGTCACAAGGAACATCCGCTCGTTGCGGCTCTGCAAATCTTCCAGAAGCGTCTTTGCTTCGCTGCCGAACGTGGCAAGGTCGGACGGGATGATGTCCATGTCGTACCCTGCCCGGACTGCCTTTTTCTGTTCCTCAATCTTCATGCGGTCGAGGTCGGTAATCTTGCGCTTGATGTTCTTGATTGCCGCGCTCTGGTCGATGGACTGGATGTGCAGCGTCACCACCATGCTGTTTTCCAGGTCGAGGAAATCCGCCAGCATACGGTCGGTCAGTTCCGGGGCGAGGATTTGTAAGAACGATACCGCGCCGTAGGTTCTGCCAATCTGGAAATACTGGCCGGACTTGAATGTGAAGCTGTCCGGCGCGATGAAGTCCTTGCTGGAAAGCCCGGTTTTCCAGATGGCGTCCCAGGCAAACTTAAATTTCTGGTTATCCGACGGGTGAAACATCCGGTGCAGGATTGCCAGACGCTCATAGCCGTCTAACGAGTGGGCGCGGACGCCCAGCACCTTGAAATTCGCCAGCACATCCGCTTCAATGCGTTCCAGGCGGGGCTTTGCTTCTTTCAGGCTGTCCGCTTCAATGCCAAAGGTGATGTACTTGGTCTTTGTCAGGCCGTTGTTCCCCCTGGCAAGCTGGCCTTTGAGCATCCCCGAATATTCCCGCCGGATGCCGTTAAATGCGTCCGCCTGCTCCGGGATATGGATGGACTTCTGGTATTCCTCCATATCGGCCCGCTGGTTGAGGAAAGAAAGCTGGACTTTGATGGAGCTGTCAAAATAGTTGAGGAAATCGCAGTAGTTCTCAAAAATCAGGTTCTTGTCCTCGTTCTGTGCAAGCTGGTAGTTCACATCGTAAAACTGGATTTGCTTGGTGAAATAGCGGTCGCCAATGATGCAGATACCGTCCCGGCACATTTCCTGGTAGGGGATGGTCTGCTGGGCGGTCTTGGGGAGCCTGCCGTCCCGCTTTGCCTTGCTGACCGATGCCGCAAGCCGCCGTTTGTCCCGGCTGCTCAGTTTCGCGTCCGGGGTCAGGCGCAGGGTGGCCTTTAAGTCAGACTTTTCTTTTTTCAGTTCCTTTTTTGCCGCTTGCAGGTTTCTTGCCTGCTTTGCCTGCTGTTTTGTTTTCAATCGCTGATACCTCCTTGGTCTGCCGCGAAAGGGCGGCGTACAGGTTGTCGGTCTGGTACGGGCGCGTTTTCTGGCAGAGAAACTGTGCGCGTATCATATGCCGCAGGACTGCTTCTAACGGCTGACCGTCTTTTTCATAGATGCCAAACAGAAAAAAGGGCAGCATCAAACCGATCATAAGGAGCGCCGCCGGTTCGTTGCCAATGCTGCCGCGTGTAAAAATGTAGGCGGGGACGCCCACCAGTCCGCCCGCGCCAAAGCATACAATCTGGCGTTTCGTCAGGTTGAACGCCACTTTTGTCTTGACTTTGGCAAGGTCTTTGGGTACGGGTACAAAGGGCATTTATCTCACCTCCCGGTCTTTGGTTCTGGCGGCGGGGTTATCGCCGGGGACGGGCTTTGCGGAAAGCTGGGCCTTGATGGAGGGCTTGCGTTCCGGCTGCTCCTGGGCGCGGTCCTCCCGCCGCATGAC
>OFGQ01002281.1_pt1 | contig 11110 bp, 3 predicted proteins | sample 1521791 | NCBI WGS metagenome assembly OFGQ01 (sample SAMEA3504116, study PRJEB24116) | mouse gut metagenome | biome: mouse gut; feature: mouse-associated habitat; material: faeces | place: Denmark | collected 2011 | reverse complement strand
ACCAGGATTAGTTCCTTCACGCCTTGGTCTGCAAGCTCCCTGGCTTCCTTCAATAGCCTCTCCATAGGCACACTCCTATAATTCCCCCGAATCTTCGGAATGATGCAGTAGGTACAGTGTTTGTCGCACCCTTCTGCGATTTTCAGATAGGCGTCGTAGGAGCTCTCCGGGTGGGGGAGTACGGTAACGCCGCCAATACTGATGGTGACCCACTGGGCAGTATCCGGATTGTGGGGGATATGAAGATCCTCCACGGCCTGACGCACCCGCTTCAGATAGGCAAAGGACTGCGCGGAGTTGTCTCCAACCAAAAATGCAACAAATTCCTCTCCACCGTAGCGGGCAAAAAAATCTGTACTGCGCCGCAGATAGTTGGAAACAGTTTTGGCAACGCTGGTGATCACCTTGTCCCCCGCAGGGTGGCCAAAAGTGTCGTTGTACATTTTAAATTTGTCGATGTCAAACATGCACACCGAGAAGGGAACTTGAAGCCGGGTGGCCTCCTGCCATCGAATTTGGCTGTACCGGTCATGCCGCCGCCGGTTGGCAATGCCAGTCAGCTGGTCGGTCATAGACTGATACTCAACCTGTTTTCGGTACTGATAGAGCTTGATGTGTGTGTTGACGCGGGCTTTTACAATCAGCGGATGAAAGGGCTTGACGATGTAATCCACAGCGCCCAAAGTCAAGCCGTGCTGCTCGTGTTCGATATCCGCCAGACTGGTAATCAGAATGACCGGGATATGCCGGGTCACAACCTCATCCTGTAATTTTTTCAGCAGCGTGAAGCCATCCATACCTGGCATGACTACATCCAGCAAAATCAAAGAGAAGTTGTCGGCACTTACGGCGTTCAGTCCGTCTTCCGCTGTCTGGACAATGGTAATGTTGTAATCATCATCCAGAATGGATTTTAACTGGGCGGCCTGCACAGGGCTGTCATCAACGATCAATACTTTTTCCATTTCCATACCCCTTGCTTGGAACGGTTTCCCTGAAGGCACACGTTCAGAGAACGGTTCAGGTTGCTCATATACGCGGATTTATACCTCTGTTTTGCGCTGGTCCAGAGTAAGTCTAATGGACCGTATGGAAGGTATTATAAGTCAAAAAGCTGGAAATAGCAAGAAATATTTATTGAAAATCAGGACTTGCCGTGTTCTCACAGAACTGCATGAGAATGGCGGCAATCTGCGCACGAGTAGCGCCGCCCTGAGGATCCAGCAGGCCGTTTCCATAGCCGTTGATCAGACCTACCGCATTGGCCCATTTGAGTGCCGTCAGAGCAAAAGGACTGATGTGTCCAGCATCCGCGTATTGATTTAAATTGTTTGCTGGAGTGACAGAATATCCCTTTATTTTGGCATAATTATAGAGGAGAACCGCAGTTTGCTCACGCGTTAGGCCCTCGTTCGGGCCTAACGTTCCATCGCCGTAACCGGCGATGATTCCTTTCTTTACGGCCCAGGCGATAGGCTGTGTGTACCACTCGTTGGCAGGAATGTCAGCAAATGCTTCATTAGAACTGGAAGGCCGGTCCTCCATGTTGTACAGGATGGTTACCAGCATGGCCCGGCTGGTCTTGGCTTCGGGAAGGAAGGTTTGATCGTCTACCCCTACCATCAGCCCGTTGCTGTAAGCATATTGTACCGCACGATTGTACCAAGCGTCGCTGCTGACGTCTTGAAATGGATGCTCAGGTATCGTTTCTTGAGGAGGCTGAGGCTTTATTGCAGAGGAATTGTCCCCGCTGGAACTGCTGTCCGAACTGTCATCTGAACTGCTTCCGCCCGGGTTAGAATTGTTACTGCCGCCGGGTTTCTGATTAGGTTTCTCCTCCGGCTTCTCGATGGGCGTTTCATCCGGTTTCTCCACGGGCTTTTCTTCTGGTTTTTCTTCGGGTTTCTCTTCTGGCTTCTCGTCGGGCTTTTCTTCCGGCTTCTCCTCCGGTTTTTCTTCTGGTTTCTCGTCCGGCTGTGGTTCTGGGCCAGTGGCTGTGCCGGTGAGTAGGATTTTAATTTCCTGCTGATCTCCATCTTTTCCTGCACAAATGGTCAATAGGCCGTTGACCGGACCAGAGATAATCGCGCCCGCTTCGGTCCGAGTGGGATGAAGGCGAAGCTTGCCCACATTGAGCAGTTCTCCATATTGATTATATGATCCATTGGCATCAAGTTGTGAAACGGTGGTTGTGAACCCGGCCAGCTCAGTGGAAGCGCCTTTGCCAGCTGGTATGGTCCAGTAGTCGTCCAAATGGATACCTTCGGCGTCGCCAACGCCGTTTGGTCCGGTGAGGGTGACCGAGAGACCAGTGAGAGTCTCTTTCCCAATATTGGCAAAGAAAATGTCATGGGCATCATATTCCTCGGTAAAACATACTGTCTGGGCTGGGACTTCGGTCTGGGAGCCTGGAAGTGTCTGAAAACTGGTCTCATCGTTGATCCCGTTGACAAACAGGAAAGGCTTTTCCTGTTGCGTTAAGAATGTTACAAAATAGTCCTTTAAATGCTCCACGGTACTGGTTTGTGCGGTGTAGTGGACGCCAGTGCCAGACTTGAAAGCGATTTCAGACTGACCACTGGTCTGAATGGAAGATGTCTTGGCTTGATCAGAAGAGTAAATGGTGACTTCCGAGCTGCCTGTTGTGAAGGAGGGGACAATTTTGTCACTAGTGACCGGTTTTCCATCAGGGGTCAAAAGGAAAACGGTCTGAAAGCCGTTGTAGTAACTGCTGTCGCTGTTAAAAGGCATGACGTAGGCGTTAAGGCCATCTGCGCCTGTCATTTGGAAGTAGGTATCCTGGGTGAAAGGAGTGGGAGGGATGGGGAGCACATCTGATGTGTCAGGACTGGACTTGAGCCGTACACCAAAGTAGTGAAGTAAATTATTTTTATCAACAACGGAAAAGACGACTCCCTCTGGATAGTCGCTGAAATTGACTGGGTAGCCGTCGTTTTGATAGATATTTTCGGTAAACAGGGCCGTTTTGATGCCACCATCCGGCGTGTTTTCCACTTCCTCTTTGGTCAGTTTCCCAATGCAGGCAGTTTTAATATTGCTGACGTCAAAGACATAGCCGCTTTCTGATTCATCGGAAGGGGAGCTGGACAATATTTGTAAATATAATGTATCATCGAGGTTTTCGTTGTCGATCACTTCGCAGGTAGTATAGGAGATACCATTTTCAAGCGTTTGGCTGTTAGAAAGAGCGACGGGAAGATAACTGCTAAATTCACTTTCTTCAATCTTTTTCCAAAGGGCAATATGGGAGTCTACGGTAACGTTTGCTGGAACCATTTTTACACTAAAAGGGAGAATTTGAAAGATCTCACCATTCTTTTTTAAAACGAGCGTAAATTTCTGAGGGCTTTGATCGTCTGCATAATGGGAGGACAGGCCCTTGGGTGTGCTGGTTCCACTGCGCCAGACCTTTGCGGTGATATTTTTGCTGGCCAAGTCAACCGGCAAGTCACTCTCTTTTTCATAAAAGCCGTCGTATACAACTGCGGTTAAGTCCTGACGGCGTTTCTGCCACTCATCGCTGAAACCGAAACTCAGTCTGCTTTCGCCCTCGGGCCAGGAACTGAGGTCCGTCAAAAGTAAGTAGCGTTGGTCGGAGAGCTGGTATTCTTTGCTCCGGTTGTAAATTTGCACGGCGGTTTGATTTGTACTATCGACTGCATTGAAATCAAGCAAGTTTTCCAGGCCGCGGCTGGTGCGCAGATTGACCACACAGCGCACATTGTTTGGGTCCAGCTGGTTGGAGGTTCCGACGATCAGGTCAAATATGCAGTCGCCATACAGGCCAGACAGGTCTAGGGTTTGCTCCGGACCGATTTTGGTATAACCTCCGTCGCCGTAGAGTAGGGCGCCAGTTTCGTCGTTGTAAATTCGCTTGGCCCACACGGTATACTTGGAGAGCTCCGTTTCGGCGGGGTCATCGCCCAAAGGAGTAAGGCCCTGAACCACGGCTTGAAGCTGTACAGCCTTCAATTCCTCGGAGAAGTAACCTGTCAGGTCCAATGTAAACTGTTTCTCTGTCAGCGGCAGAAGACTGCGTGGTTGGATGGACGGCGCTGTTTCCGAAGCAGCCACATATGCTCCGCCGACCGTGACACCCAGTGCGGTAATCTCACCCCTGGGGGATGGGCCGGTTTTGCCGTTGGCCAGCGCAGTGGTGGGGAAAATCCCCAACAGAATGGCTGACACCAAGATTGCCTCCAGAATTCTTTTAACGTTTCCCATGATAGTGCCTCCTTACATATATTTCTAAAAGCGGACCATGCCGCATGGGAAAATACGGCGCTTCCACTAAACTTAATCATAACACTGTACGCTTTATTGGACAAGACTTTTCGTCGAATTTTAGGTTATTTTGTCGAATATTAGCAATTGAAGAGGTGGAAATTTTGACGGTAATGGAGGGATAATGATAAATATGGTTTACAAATAGTGCTTCTTTTGTGCTGGCGGTGACAGAAAATTTTTGTATTGTTGAACGATCCGGCCAAAAGTGATATAATTGGATACGTAATTGAGGCAAATAGAAATAAAACAGAGTGGGGTGCTTTTTATGAGATATTTTTCCGACCTGCACACACATTCCACCGCCTCCGACGGCCAATATTCCCCCTCGGAGCTGGTGCGGCGGGCGAAGGAATGCGGAATAGAGGTGCTGGCCCTCACCGACCACGACACAGTGGGCGGTCTGAGGGAGGCGGTTCAAGCAGGTGAGGAATTCGGTCTGCGAGTGATTCGGGGCATTGAGCTCAGTGCGAAAGAGTATCCGACCTTCCATATCCTGGGCTATAATTTTGATGTTCAATCTCCGGAACTGTCCGCCTTGTGCCAGGACATGAAGGAGGGAAGGGATGCGCGCAGTATGCGAATTATTTCCTTTTTGCGGGAGAAGGGGGTGGAAATTCCTTTGTCCGAGGTGGAGGAACTGGCGGGCGGGAATATTGTAGGCCGGCCTCACTTTGCCCAGGTGCTTACAAGGCGTGGTTATGTGTCAAATAACCGGGAGGCATTCGACTGCTATTTGGATACGGATGAGTTCCACCAGCGTGTGGAGCGTTCTAAGCCGTCCGCAAAGAGGTGTGTGGAGACCATCAAAGCTGCTGGGGGGAAAGTATCACTGGCACATCCATATCAGATTGGGATAAGCGATGGAGAGTTGGAGGGAATTGTCAAAGAGCTGGCCAGCTGGGGATTGGACGCCATTGAGTGCTGGTATCCCAAGCACACACCGGAACAACAGCAGTTTTATCTTGAATTGGCGAAAAAGCACCGGCTGAATGTTACGGGCGGCAGCGACTTCCATGGCGAGCGGGTTAAACCGGAAATCTGTCTGGCAGCCCTGGAACTGGAAGTTGACTGGCTGTTCGAATAAAATCAAGGGGAAAGCGATCAGATCAGGGCTTGATGGGCCGCAGGAAGCGGCCTGTGAGGCCCTTCATTTTTGCGGCGGGGACGGCGTTGTATGATGTCCGTTTCTGGAAGTTTCTTGCTTCACTATCTTGCCAGAATGAGGCAGTCTTGCTATAATTGGGTGGGCTGATTGCCATGATTGTAAGCACACGGCGAGAAAGGAAAGTGAATCATGAAAAGACACAGACGAGTCCCGGCGCTGCTGCTGACGGCATCAATGTCGCTGTCTATGCTCACCCCGGCGTGGGCAGTGGAAGCGAAGCCGAAAAGCACGGCAGTCGGGGGAATGCAGGCGGCCCTGCGCATTGACTACAGTCAATCGCTGCAGGAGCTGGAGAAACGAAACATTCAGGCGGAGCTGTTCCGCGGGAACAATTCTCTGGGGACGGTGGACATGACGGATACCGGCGCGGTAAAGCTGGGCGAGTATACGGCCCAGGTCGCCATGCGGGACCGCCTGGGGGGAGAACGGACCGGAAGCGCCCTGCCTGGGGCGTTGGATTTATCGGTTAGCGGATTGCCCCAAGGAACATACACCTTGCGCTTTACCGGCGAGGGCTATGCAGCTTGTAGCACCGAGTTTACCATTCAAGATTATAACCAGTATGTGGAAGTGGGTACCGGAGACAACACCTTCGCTCTGGGTGATTTTGACAAGAGCGGCAAGGTGGACACCAAGGACCGGGACGCTTTGGCAGCAGTTCTGGGCAGTACCCGGACAGAGGATCTGAAAAAGTACGACCTGAACGGCGACGGTAAAATCGATATTGTGGATTTGGCTTATGTCAATCATAATGCCAACACCTCCGGCGTCCAGCCCACGGTGCTGGATACTTCCTGTTTCAATGTCCAGCTGAGCAGTGATGCGAGCAGCGCACTGAGCAGTGCCGGCACGGTTGTGAAGGGCGGTGAGCTGGACAGCCTCTTGCAGGAAGATGGTACAGCAGTCACCTTCCAAAACAGCTCCGGCAAAGGAGATATTGCGATCCCGATTCCGCTGTCCGGGACGGTAGAGGCAGAAAATCTACAGATTGTTACCCCGGACGGGGTAGCGGGTTCCATTCAGTCCGGAACCGTGGAGGTGGAGTATGAGGGCGGCAGTCCTCTGCGCTACTCCTTTGATAACACGGCCCCGGAAGGACTGCACGCTATTACTCGGACCCCTGGAAGCAGTGTAATCACCATCTCTCTGGGCCGTCGGGTGCCTGTAAAAAAGGTGACCATTACGGTGACAAAGTCAGAGGGCGGTCAGTACGCGGCAGTGGAGACCATCCGCTTCCTGAAAGATATTGTTCCAGAGAATTTGACCCAGCCTAACACCGAGGTAAAGAATCTCACCGCTGAGGCCAAAGACGGATTGGTGAATTTGAAGTGGCGGGCTCTGCCCAATGTATCGGGTTACCGGGTAGAATATTGGCTGAAGGATGGGGACGAAAGTACCCGCCGGACGCTCAATGTGGATGTCCCCCAGGCTCAGGTTACCGGACTGGAAAACTTGAAAACCTATCTGTTTACCGTTACACCGGTGGACGGAAGCTGGCAGGGCAGTACCTGTGCGCCGGTGGAGGCCACACCTCAGCCTGCTAAGGTGCCTCCGGCGCCGGACATGGTGAATGTGACCGCTCTGGACGGGCAGCTGAAACTCTCCTGGAAAAAGGGGGAGAATGCGGTATGGTACGAGGTGTACTACACCAGCAAGGCCAACGCCAATACGTCGGAGTACCAGCAGGTGGGCGGACGGCTGACAGAGCCGCAGCTGACCATCAGCGGTCTGACCAACGATACGACCTATTACCTCTATGTAGTAGCAGGCAACGAGGTGGGAAAGAGCGGTCCTTCCCGTATCTACTCCGGTACGCCTAAGTCAACCGACTTCAGCCGCCCGGAGGGCATACCCACCAAGGGGATTTTGGATAACTCCAAGATTGCCAGCATCGTTCTGGGTGACCCTGGCAATTATCATGCCCCGGCCTATTCTGCCGGCGCCCCATTTAATCCGCAGTATATGATTGATGGGGACTACCGTACACACTGGACGGCCAGCACCAATTACACCAGGAACGAGCATGTGATCCTTACCTTCAAGGAGCCGGTGGACCTGACCGCCGCTTTCTGGGTGCCTCGCCTGGACGGGAGATACTCCTCCTACCTGCGGGCCTACAGTGTCCGGGTTTGGTACAGCGGCGAAGAAGATGGCGAAGGCCATCTGCTGACCGGTGGAGTTGACAACGGCGGCGGCTCTAATGCAGAGGTTTGGACTTGGCCGAATATCCCTAACAAGAACAATATTCCCACAGATCGGTTTGCGGTGCTGCCGTTCGGCCCGGTCAGCAATGTGTCGAAGATCAGCATAGCTGTGGAGCAGGAGGGCTATAATCAAGTCAGTCTCTCCGAGCTGATGTTTATGGAGTACGATCCGGAGCATTGCCTGCCTGATGACATCGCTGCCCTCTTCTCGGACGAGTTGTGTACGGAACTGGCTCCTGGAGTAACACAGGAGCAGATTGACGCCCTCAAAGTGAGATTGAGCAGCGGAGAACGCTACTACTATCTGAATGTCACGGCTCTGGACGACGAACTTGTCCTGGCACAGGAGCTGCTGGATGGCAAGCCCACCAGCGGTGTAGTATTGCGGGGTGTGCAGTCCCGGAGCAGTGCCGCCGACGGCGCGAAGTATGGCCAGGGCGGCAGTGACCTTCAGCCGCTGGGCGTGGCGGCCAAGGCCGGGAGTAAGATTACCGTCTATGCCTCCGGCATCCCCGAGGGCGAGACAGTGTCGGTCAAGGCTTCCCAGTTTAATGCAGAAGCGTCGACTTGGCTGTCCGGCATGGGGACGCTGGTCAATGGACGGAATGTCCTCACGGTTCCCAAGATCGGCGCGCAGGATACCGAGCGGGGCGGCAGCCTGTATTTCACTTACAGCGGCAGCAGCCCGGAGAGCATCCGTCTGCACGTCCGTCAGGCGGTGGATATCCCTGCGCTGGAGCTGTCTGATTGGTACACCCTGGAGGACGGCGTTCGGAAAGAGCGGATTGGAGCCTATGTGGAGGAACTGACCGCTTATGTGAGCAAACAGGGCATCACAGATGCCAATAAACTGGCCAAATCCCTGAATGTGACAGAAATTTCCATGCCCTCCGTGCTCCTTTCCATTCCTGCCGCGGCGGTTCTGAACGCCAACGGCTTGACGCAGGAAGAAAAGGTAGAAAATCTGTATCAAAATGTCTTGGCTTGGGAGGATATCATGCACATTTGCAAGACTACCCAGGGCATTGACAAAACTTATGCAGAGAACGATATGACATCCCGCCAGAATATCCGCTGTATGCAGATGTTCGCCGGCGCGTTTATGTACGCGGCGGGCAATCATATTGGCATCGGCTATGGTTCCTGCGGCGGTATGGTCAGCGGCCAGCCCATTTCCGCTCTGGGCAGCGGTGCCAACGCCAACCAGCTCTTTGGTTGGGGCATCGCCCATGAGATCGGCCACAATATGGACAAGCTGGGCCGGGCGGAGATTACCAATAACCTCTATTCTCTTATGGTGCAGACCTATGATGGAGAAGAAAATCTCTTCCCCTCCCGTCTGGAGCTGAGCGGAAAATACCCCGCTATATTCACTAAGACGGCTCAGGGCTGGGCCGGAGAGTCCAACAATGTGTTTGTACAGCTGGGTATGTATTGGCAGCTCCATTTGGCCTATGATGGCGGGGATAAGCCCATGGATTTCTATAACCGGTTCTTTAAGTCTTGGAAGTCTGGGGAGTACACCGGCGGTATGAGCGGCCTGAGCTACGATGAGAAGGTGGCCTTGACAGCTTCCGGTACAGCGAACGCCAACCTGACAGAGTTCTTTACCCGCTGGGGCATGACGCTCAGCGATGAGGTGAAAGAGAAACTGAGCGCCTACCCCGCAGAAAGCCGCGCCATTTGGTACCTCAGCGACCAGAGCCGCCGGGACCGGCTCAGCGGCGCTTCTGCCGCCGGCGGAACGGTATCCGCCTCTGCCAAACTGGAAAACGAAAATACCATTCTGGTGTCGATCGAGGCCAGCCTCACCCAGGGAACGCTCCAGGGCTTTGAGATCGTCCGCAACGGTACGCCAGTTGGGTTTGTAATCCCTGAGGAGGACGGCAGCGGTGTCTATGAGGACGTGATCGGCTCAGGTAATCACCGGACCTATACCTATCAGGTTTTGGCCTATGATATGTTGGGCAATCAGCTGGGTGGAACGGCGGAGGCCGGAGAAATCCGCGTTGCCTATGACAAGACAGTGGATGCCTCTGCCTACGACATAACCCGGGAAAAGGATCCTGAGACGGGGGCAGATACCGTGACCATTACACTGAAAGAGGTTACTTCTGTTTCCGGCTTGAAGCTGTCAAAATCGAATCTGCCTGACAGCGGAGCGTACACCGTAAAGGTGACTGCCGAGTTTGGTGAGGAAGGAGAACTGGTCACCAGAGAGGTTGAGGCCCGCTCCGGTTCCTTCGACCAGGGGAATCAGGCGGTAGACGACCAAAACAGCTATCTCACTTACTTCCAGAAACCCGGTGTGGGACAGGATGACACCCGAATCTGGACCTATGATGCCAAAGTTATCACAATTACCGGAGTGCCAGAGGCTGTAACCAATGAAGAAATCCGGTTGGTCAGCTATGCCGGAGATGATGTGGCGTTCCTGGAGGGCGGTACAGTTGGCCGTCTGCTGGAGGACTACCGGTATGGCGACGGGGATGAGGATGTCATTGCAAAAGGAACCTTGATTATCGCGGGTACCTACCGGGGCGACCCCAGGTTTAACATTGTCAAGATTATGGGGCGGTTCACGGAGACGACGGATGAAGGAGAAGTGAAAACGGTAGAACGTGAGTTTGCCGGTGAATCGATTCTCTTTGCAGAGATCCCCGAGGATAATGCGGTAAGCGACATCAGCGACGGTCTGTTTATCTTTGTGCCTGACGTACAGAGTGAGGCCGAGTTGCAGGAGGTCAGCCAGTGCGACGGCGTTAACCTGCTGCCCAGCGAGATGAAAGCGGTACTTTCCCGCACCGACCTGCCAGATTCCGCCGACAGCCAGCGGGTGACGGCGGAGACCCTGTGGATTGGAACACCTGGCGGCACGGACCTGCCTGCCATCAAACTGGAGGATTGAGATGAAGAAGTTTTCTGAAACGTTGCTGGCGCTGGCCTTGAGCGGGGCGCTGTTGTGTCCGGCGGCGATGGCGGCGGAAAGCACGCCCGCGCTCCGGATGGAGGGCAAGACCGAGGGAAACATCCAACTTACCCTGGAGCAGCTGGGGGAACAGGAGGTCAACAGTATCCAGCTTACGTTAACCTTGAAGGGCAACTATTCGAAAGCGGACTTTGCGGTGAACGAGGCCGTTTCCGGCCAGTACAGCAAATGCAGAGTGGAGGAGGCCAAGGATCAAACAACCATCACTATTTACATTGATTCTATGAAACCTCTCAATCAGAATGGCACAGCTGACTTGGGTACGTTGAAGCTGGAGAAAAACTGCGGCGCTCCGGACACTGCCCAGCTGACTCTGTTGGACCGCGATTTAACAGCCGCAGATGTTCCAAACACGATCCCGGTTCGGAGTGACCTGGTGGAGCCTCCCGATGATTCAACCGGCGATTCTTCCGGCGGCTCCTCCGGCGGTTCCTCTGGCGGCAG
>OFGQ01002270.1_pt1 | contig 11179 bp, 8 predicted proteins | sample 1521791 | NCBI WGS metagenome assembly OFGQ01 (sample SAMEA3504116, study PRJEB24116) | mouse gut metagenome | biome: mouse gut; feature: mouse-associated habitat; material: faeces | place: Denmark | collected 2011 | reverse complement strand
AATTAGAAACACTGTTTCCTCTTTTTTTATTATAAAATATAAAAAAAGGTGCCCGATATCAATTGCAATAATAACCCATACAAACCAGAACTTTGATACCGATATTGCTTGAGCTAATGAAAATTTCCCTAATGTGCGCACTACACAGAAGGTGACACCCATACAGACAACCGATGGCACGGCTAAGTCAATTGTCCGCTTAACAACTTTTGTCCACTTCAAACAAGTTTTGTTTTCTTGCAGTGAGTTTTCCGCAATCCTTCCGTAGAGATATCCGCTTACAGCAAAAAAAGCTGACATATGGAACGACGAGATATAAAAGTAGATAAACTGGAATACATCCATATGTGCTGCCAATCCAGACCAAGTTACCGTATGCCCCAGAACCACTAACAATGCCAAAAATCCTTTTAAGTTGTCGACCCACCGCAACCTCTGTATCATTTTATCTCCTCACACTTTTTATCCGAAACGCCAAATATGTAACTCCCGCTCTGGTGACCCGCTTCAATTCCTGCCAGCTCAGATTCCTCAAAAATGTTTTTACAATATAGGTAAACGAGAAATAGTACCGGCTCATCAGATGATCACGGAGCTTCTCAATTTCCTCGTGGCTGGCATAGGGATAGTCAACGAGGCAGTCTAAATATCCGTCCTGATTCAGCCATTGTGAATAGTCCTCCGTGCGCAGATATCCCTTTTCCTTTACCCACCGATAGAAGCCTGTCCCCGGAAACGGAACCGCCTGCTGGAAGAAGCACATATCCGGATACACCTTTTTCGCAAATTGAAATGTCTCCTCAATGGTAGAGCGGTCATCGCCCTTCAGCCCGATCATAAAGCATCCAAACACCTTGAGCTTTAGCTTCTTTGTGTTTTTGGCAAACTCCAGCGACTGCTCCAGTCTGATTCCCTTCTGGGTCTCGTCCAGCACCTTCTGGCTGCCGCTCTCATACCCGACTACCAGCAGCCGGCAGCCAGCGGACTTCATCTTTTGCATCAGGTCATAGGGCAGATCTGCTCTCACATTGCAGGACCAGATCAAGTGGAGCCCACGCCGCTGGATCTCGTCGCAAATGGCCTCCGTGCGCTTTTTATCCACAGTAAACGTATCATCCTCGATAAAAATTTCCTTGATATAGGGCATTTTATCGTGGATATACTGGAGCTCGTCCACAAAATTGGTCACACTCCGCTTGCGCACAAAGCGCCCGCCCATCGTCTCCGGATAGCTGCAAAAATTACAGCGGAAGGGGCAGCCCCTGGCGCTGAAAATCTGGACCATTGGAGACTGCGCTAGCGCATAGTCATAGTCGTTTACATCCAGAAATTTTTCATACACCTGGCTCACAAAGGGGAAATCGTCCATATCCGTCAGCCACTCCCGGTCTGGAGTGGAGACGATTTCGCCCTCCTTGCGGTATGTAATTCCATGTACCGCGTCCAGCTGGTCGCCTGCATGAATGATTTCTCCGATGGTATAGTCATATTCCTGCCGGACAACAACGTCCACAGCGGCGCATTCACGCAGGACCTGCTCTGGCAAGGCGGTCGCGTGGGTTCCTCCCACCAGGATTTTCCCGGCGGGATATTTGCTCCGGATGAGCTGAAGTGTTTGGTAGTCATAAGTGCAGGTCGGCGTGGTCAGCTCGCACATGATATAATCCGGAGCCTTCTCCGCCGTCAGCTCTGCGGTCTGCTCCTGGGTCATTTTCTTGGTAATGCAGTCGACTACGTCTACGTCAAAGCCCTGCTTCATACACATTCCGGCCGCATAGCACAGCCAGTACGGATAATAGAGTGTACCGCTTTTCGTCTTTTCCGGCCAACGGCTGGCCCGGCTGATCTCAAACCGATATGGTAGGTTCAAAAATAGAATTTTCATTATATATGGACCTCTTTCTCCAGACAATTTCTGATGATGTTATTTGCCATGGATTTGTTCTCCATGAGATTTTTTCTATGTCTAAGATTTCCTTTATACTGTTACGCAGCCTCACCTATTTGCCAAGTCTCATCTGATTCTTTAATAAACTCTTCTATAAGTTGGCATTGCCATAATCTGAAGGCTAATTGTCTACTATCTCCATTATCTGGCGCCACTGTTTGTTCCGAGGTTAGCGTAACAGTATATGCCGTTTCACCACTTATTTTAGAAACAGGAATACAAATATCCACTTGCTCTTCTGTATTCGGAATAATAAAGCTTCCTGTATATCCCGTAGAATCCGTATAGTTTACAGCCGCATCAGAGCCTAACAGCCAATTGTCAACACGCAAAACAAGTTGGGCGGAGGTACATTCAGGGGCACCGGCCAACTGTAATACTGCGGATTCAGTCCCCAGCCATCGGTCGCTGTATATACCAGACTCTCTATAATCCAGCTTTATCTCCATCCCATTCTTTTGAAGGAGATGATGCTGCTCCAGTCCGATCTCCAACTCATCATATCCTTGCAAAGGGTAGTCTCCGGCTGTAATAATATACTCGGGCGCAATTGCTGTCGGGTCCGTCCAGTTTGCGTTATAACTTAGCAGCGGCAGTTTCCCAAAATCTACAATTTCCCCAGTTGATAGGTATTCAGGAACTGTACATCTATACGACTCTCTGAAATAGCATTCAAACGCAAAATCCTGAGGTAAAATAAGTATTTTTTCCCCTGTATTCCACCCATCATTAAACCTCGAAAAAAATTCATTCAAAAGCAAGGCATCATTTTTCTTTTCTGGTGCTTTATACTGATATAGTTTATAGTAATACGGGCCTATGCAAGCGGACGTGAGCAGAATCAGCCCTGTAATAACATATATTATTCGAATATATTTATTAGTTAAAAAATATATCCCAAGTCCAATAAAAATAATTAAAATACAGCTTAAAGTATTTTTCAGAACATCGCTTTTAACAAAGCTTCTCAAAAACAGCGTACTTGGTCCATCTACATGACTTCCTATTGCTGGTATCAGCGGTAAAAATGACATTAGTACCATCTCACAGCCTAAGATACTTATTGAGTTGAATATTCCTTTAGTAGCGATTTGTTCTTGAAGCTCTTCATATAAATGAATAAAGAGTATAATAATGGGTATAAAAGCATAAAAGAAATATCTGGAATGAAATCGTATCTCTATATGGCCAAGATTTTCAGCTGGAACCGTCAAAACACAAATTGTAGCTATCGCAACCAGAATATGGAATACAGTTAATCGCATCATTTTCTTTGCTCTTTGGGAGAGACTTCTCCAATACCCTAATACCATAGGAAGAGGAAATATCCCTGTTGCAATGACTACATAAATTACGTATAAAATTGCCGGATAAATAAGTTGTTTAATTTTATCATAATCTAGAAGAGACTGGATCTTTTGGACTATACGGGATCCTATTTCACCACCTACAGTATCCTCTAGAACAGCACTCATCACATTACTGTAGAACATTTTAAGAAAGAGGAATGTTAAGCTATAAACTAGCCCAGCTTTTATCGAACTCAACCTTGCCTGCCTGCTTGATACGACTTGTACTAGGTAGAAACCGGGTACGGCAAGAATAATCGCCAAATTCATATCTTTGCAAATGGAAAGCAAAAAAGCAAACGTCCCAAGGCCAATTATATATTGTATTGGGCTGTTCTCGTTATCTGTCACATAAGAAAATGCAAGAAAAAAACACATCATGAGCGGATAGTTCAAATTTTCCTGCATAACCTGCATTGTATAATTCATTTCACATATTAGCAGGCTGTAGGCAACCACAAGCCACACATTTCTATGGTTTTTCAGATATCTCTTCGCCAGGAAGAAGACAGGAAAAATTGCAGAAGACATTAACGCCGCATTGACCCATAAAATCAATGTGTGTGCAGCATCCATATTTTGTGTTAATAAAAAAACTGGTGATATAATAAAACTATACAGACAGGTTGTATAGTTATATGGTGTTCCGCGAATCATTATTCCATAACCATCCGCAATACTTTGAGCCAGCTTTACATGTAAAAATTCGTCTCCAAACACGGTATATTGTCCGGACTTTACCGCAAATACGCCTCGAAAAATTGTGCTTACTATGAATAAGAAAATCAATGCTTTCCACGGTATTCTCCGCGATCTCTCCACAGTATCTTACCCTCCCGTTGCCCATAATAGAAATTATCAGCTTATACCAGCATATTTTTATAAATCGTTAAAAATCTTTATTTCGTCATCTGATCTAGGAGCGGTATCATTCCCCTCTTTCCTCACAAAAACCGTCATCTTGTAAAACTCCCTTCAATTAACTGGCAGATCGTCTCCACAATCCTCTCCCACCGATAATTCTCCTCCACATACTTGACCGCATTCTCACTCATAGCTTCATACTGCGTGGGATGTGTGAGCAGATAGTTCAGCGTCCCCACAAACTCCGTATAAGACGTAAAATACAGCCCGGCATTACTCCTGACACAGTGTCCCTTCAGCACTTCACATGCTCCATTCACCAGCACCGGGCGCCCCATTATCATGCTCTCCAGCACCACCATGGACAAGCTCTCAAAATGGGAAAAAAGCACCAGCGCTTTCGCGGATGCCATAACAGCAAATTTCATCTCATCGGACACAAATCCCAGCGATACGATATCCGGATCCGATGGTATCTCCATCACCGCTTTTCCCATAAGGATCAGCTTTAACATTCCGCCATACTGCTTTTTATACTCTTGGAAATAGCGGAACATCTCCCCACAGCCCTTGGACTCGTCAATTCGTCCGGCATATGTAATATAGGGCACACCCCGGAGGCTTTCCGGTATCTCCGGCAGCGGCCCTTCCGGCACATCTACGCCAACTCCCGCAAGAACGCCCGGTATCTTCCGAATGTTTGGAAAGCGCTGCTCTGCAAAAGTTTGTTCCTCCGGCGTATTCCAGATGAACCCTTTTGCCGAAGAGAATACAGAATCATAATATCGCAGATAGACCGGCGGCTCATCATGCACCGTGGGGATTAAGAGCGCATTTTCAAATCCCATAGGAAGTCCCTTTGCGGACAAATAGTAGAGATATGTCATGAAGATGACTGCTTTATACTCCAGATGCCTTTTCGCCAGTTCATCCAGCAGCTCCGGGCAAACCGGCCCCTGCTCTTCAATCCACTTGCGCTCCTCCGCATCGCTGTGCGCGGCGTTTGCAAATACGCGCTGGCTGATTTGGTCAAAGCTCCGCTGATCTCTCTGTCGGACATTCAAAAACCGATGCACAGTGATACCGTGGATCTCCTCCGTTCCCGGCTGGTATTCATTTTTCCACGTGACATAATCTATAGCGCAGGTAGTATATACCTCAACGTTATAATGCCCCGCCAATTTTTCTGCCAGCTGACGGCAGTATAATTCTGAACCGCCGTTAACCTCCAAACCATAGCGCTGGCATACAAATGCGATCTTTTCCCTTCTCACTGTCCAATCTCGCTCTCTACCATTTTGAAATACTCCGTATACTTTTTTACAATAGCATCCCATGAAAAATTCTTGAGTACAAAATCACGGCCATTTGCGCCCATCTGCCGGGCTGTACCCGGGTTAGTAAGGAGATATTGCAGACACTTTTCAAACTCGATGTAGTTCTGATAATACAGGCCGCCATTTGATTTCCGCGCAAAATCCGTTGTCACCGCGCAGTCGCCATTGACAAGCACAGGCCGTTCCGCCAGCCAGCTCTCCATAATCACCAGCGAGAAGCTCTCGAACTGGGATGGATTGCAAAACACCGATGCCGCCGCATAGGCGTCATGCTTGTCCTGGGCCGGTACAAACCCCAAGTCAATTACATCGCCGTTTTTCGGAAATTCGATATTGCCGCCGCCAATCAGGATAAGCTTCAGTTTTGACGGACTGCGCTTCTTATATGCGAGGAAGTATTGGATCAAAACGTCTACTTTCTTGCCTGCGTCCTTTCGCCCTGCGTACAGCAGAAACGGACTGTCAATCTGATACTTCCTTCTAAACCTAACTGCGTCTCCTCTTATTTCTGTATCAATCCCTGTTCCCAAACTTTGAAATGCTTTGCCGGAAACACCATAGAGCGTCTGTGCCAAAAGCTGTTCCGGCTCTGACAGAAATACCATTCCTGCTGTTTGGGCAAAACTCTGTTTAAGAATTTTCATGTATGCGTAGGCCTCATCATGCAGACATGGAATGAGCACCGCTTTTTTTCTACAGGATTGGACTCCATAATATGTTGTGCCAAACATATATGGGATAAAAACAAAAAGCGAATATTCCTCACTTTTTTCCGATATGTACTGATAGAGACTGGGACTATTAACCATTTCACGCTGAAAGGTTGTTTCCTCTTTTTCTGTGATCCTCTGATTTTTCATCAGCTTTGCATTCACTCGGTCAAAAGCAGCGGTGTCCCTGGGACGCACTGAAAAACGCCTGACTGGAATGCCTGCACAAGTACTTGTGCCAACAGGGTGATCGTCCACACTCCAATCTGAGCGGAAGTCGCGCACACAGGTAGTCAGCACTTCTAAATCCACACCTGCCGCATATAGGTGGTGGACCAGCCCACGCAGCATCGCCTCTGCTCCGCCAGATATATCCTCCCCATACCAAGGTGTTACAAAAGCGATCTTCTTCAACCTAATCCCTCTTTTTCTAAAAAGCTTCCTAATAATTCTACAAAGCGCTGCTTTATGCTCTCATGCGCAAAGGCCACAAGCCGCTGCCGTTGGCCCTCGATCAACTTTTGACAGAACCGATTATCACTTATGATTTGATGTATTGCCGCCGCAACTACTTTAGGATGCTTACTCTCCAACAGCATCCCGCATCCGCCCAATGTATCCGGGATAGCTGTACTGCGATATGCAATAATCGGCACATCAAAGTACATGGCCTCTACCAGCGGAACGCAGAACCCCTCGTGTTCACTCATGCAAAGAAACACATCCGCTAATCTGTAGTAGGCAAGTATCTCATCAAATTTAATATGTCCTGTGAAAATGACACTGTCAGAAAGCCCCAATTGATTGACATAGTCACACAGGCGGTCATAGTATTTCTCCATCCCGTTCCAGGAACCCACCAAAATCAGCCGGGACCTTTTATTGTAATATGTATGATAGTAGAAAAAAGCCCGGATAATATCCTCCTGTTTTTTGTTGGGCGCAACTCTGCCGGTAAAAAGGATATTTACATAACTATCTCCCGCGTACTGCTGTAAAATCCGCTTATTGGGTGTCCTTTCATAGTCCTTAAAGGGAATCAAAACAGGACAAACATCCATCGGACAAGGGTAGCCCATCTCTTTCAGATTGGATTTATTAAATTCTGAATCAGCTATGCAGTAATCCACCGTATCCCGCAGATTCTCTATGCCTTGAAGTCCAAAGGCGGTGAGCTGCTCTGCGCTGGGGGAATATGGGTGAAAGAAGGCCGGTGGGGTGATGTTGTGATAAATCATGATCTTTCGTCCGCCCAGCTGCGGAAGCCTGAAGTTCAACTCCGTCCCTGTTGAACCGTGGTAGATTACAACATCCTCATTCGTTAAGTCGGGAAATTGCGAAAAAGGCATAGCGGTCCTAGCGGGAAGGCGGCCATCGATGTTTTCCGCATAGATCTGCGTTTCATAGCCCATCTGGCGGATAATATCCTGGATGGCCAACGTGTCGTTTCCCACGGCATCTCCATAGGAAACGGTTGGCAAAAGTTGAACAACTTGCATTTCTCTCTCCTAAGTGTTTTGCAAATTATATTTGACCTATTCTTATCTCTTCATCGCAAGTTTTTTTAAGATAATGTTATCGTCTGTATTATTTTCAATTACGAATTCCACTTCCTCCTCAGCGTGCTCTAAAGAAAAACAGACCGCATTATCCCCATTTCTTAAATCTATTGCAGTAAGGATCTGCCTGCCTGAACGGGATGTCACCTTCATCTCAACATGTCGTACGTTCTTAGGAAGCTCAACATGTATATCCAGCAAATATTCCCCTTTAGGTAGTCTGACATAGGGACCAAAGCACATGCCATCAGGCGATAGCTCAATACATCCTTCTTTTTTACGCTGTGCGAACTGATTAGCAAATGCTAAGGGCAAATAGTCAATCTCTTCTTCTTTCATCTTGAATATTCTGCAATGGAAATCCTTCTCACCTACCGCTGATTCTGCATCAGATATTTCCAGCAGATTCAATCCTGCCTTTTCGCACAGCACGTCTACTGCCTTACCTGTGAAGAAATACACGTGAAATCTGGTATACTCATATTTGTAGTCATAGCATCCTGTTGTGTGCGCCATCTTTGCATCCGGTGTGGCAAGTAATGTTTTCATAAAGCTGAGTTCTGCCGCTGGGTCCATCAAATGTTCTAACACATCATTGGAAAAGATACCGTTAAACCGCATTTTGCTTAATATGGCTCTATCTGAAATAATATACGGATTCTCAATATCCTGGGAGTATGGTTCAAACCCATAGACACAGTACCCCAGATCATGCAGTTTCCTCATGGTCTGTGACCAACTTCCGCATCCATAGTTGAGGTATACGCCATTTTTAAAGGGCTCCAGCCGCATGAAGGTTTTCACTTCTTTGTCCGTTGAGTCTCCTTCATGGTAGCCTGTGTAATGCACGGTATAATCATCATTCCGGGCGTCTTTGCTTAGACTGCTGAATTTCGTAGGACCGAAAATAGCTCCGCATTCCGGGCAAACATAGCGTACCAACTCGCCACCGTCAAATATGCATGTTGTTACCCTTTTTTCGAGTTTTGTAGTCTCCCCGCTGTATCCGCAAATACCGCAGTGGACGATATCTCCGTCAACATTACGCTGGTCCTCCATATAATCCGTAAAAGCCCATTTTGTCCGAATGACATCACGGGCAATCGCCTGAATTTTCCTGTCCCGATCACTTTGCCAACGCTGTATATGCTCTTTTTCTGTCCTCAATTCCCCTGTCACATCTTGATACTGCGTATTCATTCTCTCGATAGCTTCAAAAACACCCTGTCTGAGCTTGTCCAGATTCTCTTGTCCTGTCGCATACAATTGAGAGGCTTCGGTTACTACCTTCTGTATGAGCGTTTCCTGGATAGCGATTTTATCCAATATCATATGCTCCCGTTCCTGAGCAGCTTGGCTTTCATGAAGAACTGCTTGGAACTGTTCTAAGTACCTTTCCCCCATTTCGTGCATTTCTCGTTCCTGACGCAGAACACGCTGGCGCAGCTCCTTCAGCTCACGATGATTTCCGTCAAGCCGCATAAGAATAATCTCAACAAAATAACGCAACTGATTTAGGCACCGGACAGCATGTGCATTGAAACCATTTTGCATGGCGAGGATAGGCGCGACGAGACATTTGAGCAGTTTCCGTACAACCCGTTTGGCAAGGGTTTTTACTGAGCCTGGTCCAAAGCTCCAGTAATAGGGGATGTCGTAGTTATTATTGAGATATTGTAAAGATTTGATGAGAAATGGCCAGTTGTTCTCTTTTTCCGCCTCCGTACTATCCGCCGGCCACTCCGTGAGAGTGGTTGGCTCTTCTCCCCTCAGCGGAATATCCTCAAATGCTGGAATATCGGACATTCCTTCCTCCCTGCGGATTTGCTCCCGGATTTCTTCCATGATTTTCTCAATGTTGACTTCCTGTTTTACCTCGCCCAACATTTGACGCCCTCCTCTTTTACCTATCCTGCAAGGAAACTCTCATAATTATCACAAATCGCCTCTGCCTCCCCGAACTCGACCTGTCTCCCTCTATGCAGCCACAGCACCTTATTACACAGCTCCCGAATCTGCGCCAGGGAGTGTGACACGAGGATAGTAGCCGCGCCGCCGTCAATAATCTCCCGCATCTTCTTCGCGCTCTTCTCCTGGAACGCGCCGTCGCCCACGCTGAGCACCTCGTCCAGGATCAGAATCTCCGGCTGTACCAATGACGCAATGGCGAACGCCAGCCTGGACTGCATCCCCGTGGACAGCTGCTTGAACGGCCTCTCCGCAAACTCCCGCAGCTCCGAGAAGTCCAGAATCTGCTCGTAGGTCTCATCCATGAAATCCTTGGTGTATCCCAGCATAGCCCCCCGCAGGTAGGCGTTCTCCTTTACCGTCAAATCTCCGTCAAACCCGGAACCCAGCTCCAGCAGCGCGGAGATATTTCCATTGCGCTCAATGTGTCCCTCTCGGGGTTCCATCACGCCGGTCACCGCCTTGAGCAGCGTGGACTTCCCTGCGCCGTTGGTCCCGATGATCCCCAGCATGTCCCCCTCCATCAGCTCGAAGGACACATCCTCCACCGCCATGAACGTCTCCACATGGTACTGGTTTTTCAGGTGCCGCATGGTCCACTCCTTCAGACCAATATCTTTGAAGTCGCCTATTTTATAGCTGATTGACACGTGGTCAACCTTTAACATCGTCTTCATCGCAGCTCCTCACACATAGTAAAGGAATTCATGGTTGTACTTCTTGTACATGTACGCGCCAATCCCCAGAGCCGCCAGCGCATACCCTGCCGCCAGCATGTGGAACTGGATCGTGGGGATGGTCCCGTCTATCACGATTTTCCGGAAATACCGGATAAACAGATAGAGTGGATTCAGCAGGAACGCGCACTGCACCGTGTAGCTGTAGCTGTCAATGGTGTAGAAGATGGCGGACATCCACATGATGAGCTGGGTCAATATGCCCCACAGGTACTGCATATCCCGGAAGAACACGAACAGCGCGGAGAGGATCAGCCCTATCCCCAGGTTGAACACAATCAAGCACCCCACCGGGTACACCAGCAGCAAAAACTTCCAGGTAAACGGGATGCCGTCAATGGCCACAAAGGTGAAGAAAATCAGCAGCGTCAATCCGAAATTAATCAGCGAAGATACATTCTGCGACAGCAGGAACAGATACTTCGGCACGTTCACCTTGGTAAAGATCCCCGCGTTGCCCACCAGGGAGTTCATGCCCAGGTTTGTCGCGTCGGTAAAGTAGGAGAACACCAACTGACCGGCAAAAAGATACACCACATAGTGGTTCACGTTGTTTCCAAAGAAATTGCTGAACACCATCCACATAATCAGCAGATTCATCAGCGGAGACAGAATGCTCCAGGCCATGCCCAGAATGGTCCTCTTGTATTTTTTGGCGAAGTCACGCTTCACCAGCTCACTGAACAAAAATTGGTGTTGTTTTAGCT
>OFGQ01002269.1_pt1 | contig 11182 bp, 12 predicted proteins | sample 1521791 | NCBI WGS metagenome assembly OFGQ01 (sample SAMEA3504116, study PRJEB24116) | mouse gut metagenome | biome: mouse gut; feature: mouse-associated habitat; material: faeces | place: Denmark | collected 2011 | reverse complement strand
AGTGGTTCGCGTCACCCACGACAAGCATGGCCAGCAGGCGGAGTTCGTACATCAGGTCATCTTTATGACTGAGTACAGCGAACCGGCGCTGGCCGAGATCTTGCGAGGCTTCGGTTATGAAAAGCTGGACGCCTTCGTATGTGAGGCGAAAGGCACCGGTACGGATCCCGCCGGGTTTACGGTTCGGCAGGACGGCAGTATTGACAGAGCCGCAAGTCCGTCCTGGCAGATCGACTATATGCTGCTCGCCAGCCTGATGGCCGAACATTTTGACGGCCAGATTATGACGCCCCAGGCTGCGGATGACTTGGCCCGGGCCGTAGTGGAGGGAAATCCCATCGCACCCAGTCCCTTCTGCATCCGGCGGACATTTGGCGGCCAACTGGTCACAATTCCTCTGACGGAGAACGAAGTCGATATGGTCTGTACCGTCAAAGACAAACAGGCTCAGATGGCATATCTGAAAGACGAAATAAGCGACCTGGACAAGGACGACCCCTGCTTTGACGGCCGCGGCCAGGCTACCCTGCTCAACGATGAAGCAATTTGCAGCTACTCCTGTAGGCGGCACGACAGATGAAACAAAAACAACATGAAATTGAGGTGTCAATATGACAGAGCAGAATAAACACAGTTACTTCAAACGGATCGCAGGCAAACGGGTGGAGCGCATCCTGGAGGATTTAGACGCCTTGGGAAATTGCTCTTCGTCCGCCACCTATGAATACAATAGTCAAGAACTGCCGCCCATCTTTGCGGCAATTCTTGAGAAGCTGGCAGAAACCCGCCAGCGGCTGATCACTCACAGCCCCTATAACAAAGTCCCGTTCCGGCTTCGGCCGCCCGACATGGTTGAACTGGATGGCAGTAAGATCAGCCGCCAGAAACTTGCCGGCATGGACGATGTGATGGCGCTACTGGATACCGGCGCCCCCGCCTTCGCGTCACTGGAGCCTGTACGGGAGCGGTATGAGGCCGAGTTCGGCAACGAGCTGTGCTGGACCTTCCCGGTATTCCATAATGGGAATTCCGGCTGCGTGCTGCTGCCTGTCCAGGAAGGCATCTTGTATCTCCCCTACACTGAGGTCAGCAGCGAGACCTATGAGCAGTTTGACCTGCAAGACATGGGGCTTCTCACGAAAGGACAGGCCCAGGCGCTGCTCGAACAGATTCGGAATGTCTACTCACAGCTGTTCTGCCTGCTCTCTGATATGCAGGCGTTCGGCCTGGCCCAAGGCGGCGAGGGTGACCATGGATAACCTGATATATTATAGGGAAGTCCAAGGTGTCATGACCCGTTTCGAGCCGCTGACTGATGCCGCGCTGCAAGCTACCGCTGAGGATGGCCTGACGGTCTCGGAGATCAAAAGCGCATTGGAGAGGTATGGGCTTGATGCCAAACACGTTGTTCATGACCCTTCCCGGGCCTTGTTTAGCACCTACTATGCCGACTTCGACCACGGCCTCTATGGTGAAATATTCCTCCAGAGCAATTTGCTAGAAGGGACGCTGCCGCTCTATGCGGTGGCGTCCCGGCTCAACGGCGGGACGGTGCCGCAGTTGGTATCGCGGCAGTGGGTGAGCTACTATACGAAGTGTGTTCCGCTACCCATGCTGATCTATGATTTTCAGCGGCGATATCTGGACATCCCTACAGAGGAGGTGTTCCAGGTCTGGCACAGCATCTATAAACGGATTGACTACTCCAATGGGATGTGGCGGCCGGAGGTGCTGGACTATGTGTTCTCTCATGCGCCTGTGCCGGAGTATCGGGTGCCAGGCCCGGATGGCCTGATCACACTCTATCGCGGTATGGGAACGCTTTCTGCGCCCCCTGACCAGGCTATCTCCTGGAGCACCCACCCAGGCAACGCACTCTGGTTTGCTGTACACACTGGCTGCGGCACCCATGTGGCTGTTGCCCGTATCTGGCCAGAACAAATTGTGTGGTATGCAGATAAATTCTATAACGAGAACGAGGTCATTGTCCGTCCTGGTACCATTACGGAATATCGCTATGAGGACATGATTCCCGCGACAAAGCGGCATGTGCCTGCCATACTGGCCCCTGCCCTGCCGGAATTTATCCAGTATGGGCGTCAAGTGCAAAAATTAGGTTACCAGGAGGAGAATATCTTCCACTTCCACGGGCTGAAGCATATCCTCCGGGTCCTGCTGCTCTCCCTTATCTACTTCTATAACGCTGACGATCCCTTGAGCACCGCAGATAAGCGGGTCCTGATCTACTTCAGCTTGCTGCACGATATCGGGCGGGTGAACGATGATAAGGATGACACCCACGGGGAAAAGTCTGTCTCCCTGATCCACTCCAAGGGCCTGCGGATCAAAGACCTGCCGATGGACAAGAAGGAATATCGTATTGCGGAGTTGCTGATCCGATACCACTGCCACGATGACAGTATAGGAGAGAAGGCAATCTTGTCCGCTCCCGGCCTGAGCCAGAAGGAGAAAGCGCATGTCATACATCTATACCACATCTGCAAGGATATGGACGGGCTGGACCGCATCCGGTTCAACGGCCTAGACTACAGACGGCTGCGCACGGATTATGGTCGCCGTCTGCCGCTGGTGGCCGGTGCGTTGCTGGACGAACCAGTGGTACACGCTCTGGATATGGATTGGAGTGATATAATATCTACAGTATCGGACAATGGGAAATGAAAAAATTTTGCGTCCCCGGTATTGCGGCAATCGGAACAATCGGATAATTTTTTCTAACGTGCAACCTCACTCCTCATTTCCGGTGTATAGGAGTGAAAGCCGCTTTCGATCTATTCTAAAATAAGGGAGGGATTCAATGGAGGATCAAAAGATAGTCGAACTGTTTTTCTCACGTTCGGAGTACGCCATTTCTGAAACTGACTTAAAGTATGGTCGCTACTGCAAGTATATATCCCAAAATATCCTGTGCAATCGGGAAGATGCCGAGGAATGTGTGAATGACGCTTATTGGAACGCTTGGCAGGCCATCCCGCCCCATGCGCCGCAGAATCTCAAGGCCTTCCTTGGAAAACTCACAAGAAATCTTGCCATCAAGGCATTAGAAAAGAAGCAAGCAGAAAAGCGGGGCGGTGGACAGGCTGAACTGGCACTGGCTGAGTTGGACGAGTGTATCAGCTCAAACAGCAGCGTTGAGGATCTTCTGGATGAAGCCCTTCTGACTGCCGCAATCAATGCGTTCCTGGCTACGCTCCCAGCAATTAACCGCCAGATATTTGTCCGCCGATATTGGTATGTCAGTTCTATATCCGATATCGCAGAGCAGTATGATATGAGCGAAAGCAAAGTGAAATCTATGCTGTTCCGGCTGCGAAAGCAGCTAAAATCCCACTTGGAGAAAGAAGGTTTCTTTGTATGAGTAATCGCAATGCGTTATTTCGTGCTGTAGGTGGTATTGAAGATGCTTACATCGAAGAGGCTGCACCCAAAGCCAAAGTGCATCCCATCAGGCGGCGGTTTTCCAGGTCCTGCATCGCGGTCGCGGCCGCAGTTCTGCTCATAGCGGCCATCCCACTCACCGCATTCGCGCTGGAGATCTATCACTATAACGCCGCAGTGGACTACTTGACCTCGCTGGGCATTGATGCAAAAGACCTCAGCGACTATTCCCGCCGCGAGGTCATTGAGGCGGTGGAAGTTCTTGATGCACCTGCCGGTGAGGAGAACGATTTACTGAACCAGCTCCTGCCCGAAAACGGCCCGCCGCCATCTCGGCCCACAGATTTGACCGATGTGACTTCGGAACAGGTCATGCAGCTGACGCCGACTATGACAGCAAAGGATGTAATAGAACTGCTGGGTGACACCCAGGACGTTGGCTCCGGCCTTCTGATCCTGTGTTACCGGGTAGACGGCGCATATACGCTGAACATCCCCTTCGCCACCCTGCACGCACAGCTTGGTGTGACCGGGGAGCAGCTACTGCAGGCGAAACAGCCTATTGAAAACTGATCTGGAACAAACCGAAAAATGCGGGGGTGAAGTGCAAAGCTTCACCCCCGCAAATTACATTAGGCCTACAATAGCAGGCCCCTACGTTTCCGTTTATCACTCTATCGTGGACCTATTGTAAATGATAGCGTAGAAAGCTCTCTAAAGTATGTCAGATTATTTTCCAGCATAGTGTGATCCAAAAATATCATAATAGATGTTCTGGGTATTATTTGTTAAAACAGAAAACTTTTCATTTGTAGCCCACAAATCTTCTATCTGTTCAATATTTTTATCGGGTTCTGACAACAATTCTGCCAAATGATCAAGTTCATGCAACTCACTTACACTCAGCGTCTGTATACCGCCACGAAGATATAAGGGCTGATAAGAATAAAAAATTTCATTGTTCATCAAGGCATGAAAATCCATGAACAAATAATCGCATAAACCTTCCAAAGCAGTTGGTGTAAAAACGTCTAATTTTTTATTTAACGTATTTTGTCTCATACCAATCCATGCTTCGGACGCGGTTACAAACTTTCGGTGCGGCAAATCAAATTGACTGTAACCAAAACGGTGTTCATACTCATAATAGCCATCAACATCTACCAAAACCCATCTGTTTTCATTAAAATTCCAGTATTCATTAACCCAATGCTCCATATAGCTGTCACCCTCATCTCCAAAATCCATAAATCCAGCTCTGGAGCGGCAGGGGATTCCTTTTGCTTTTAAAATCGCACTGAATAATACCGAAGCCTGTCGGCAGGATACCGTGATTCTTTTTGTTACGTCCCTATTTTTTGTAAATCCTGCTTCGTCCAGACGCAAAATGCCAGCAATCATTGAAACAGCGGTAATATATAGTTCATCTTCATTTCTAAAACGATTTTTCGGATAGGACGCAAACTCCCCATAGTAAGCACTTTCTAAGTAAGGAGATGGTTCTGTAAAATACATAGATGGGTGGGTAATTTGATCGCACACTAATCTCCCTATGGAAGGTATGTCGTCTGGTAGTGATCGTATAAAATCCTTATATACCCCTACATAGGTATAAATGCTGGTTTCCAAATAACGCTGGCATATTCCTCTGTTCATGTAATTTTTTGACCTCCCAGTATTTTTAGACGTAGATGTCTGCTCTGATAAAATGCTATCAAAATAAAAAAATTACGTCAATGAAAAAGTGTTCATTTGTTTACTGTTTCATTGAGAATCTATTGTAATGGAACACTCAGTAACATAAGAAAGCGGGGTGAAGTCTTGCGCTTCACCCCGCCCCTCTTATGCTATAGAAGTATTTTGATATACTGATATGGCGATCCGAGACAGCAAGGAAACATCCATTGGCTCCGGTTCATCCTGCAGATCATTGGCGATACACCACAACTGAAGTGATACCATCATGTGATTATGAGCAGTGTGGAAATACTGCTCAATTAAGCGGAGATCCTCCCACCTGCGGATCAATTCCTTTTGCTCCAGGTACTCCGGAACCGGCTCACGGTCTACCCAAATGCCATCTTCACGCTTGTAGGATCGATACTGCGGAAAGTCCAGCTGCTCCAGTTCCCGCAGGCGGATAAGGATATCCTCCATCTCCTGTGCCATCGTTTTGCATTTTGCCATCATGTCCGCCTCCTGATTCTCAAAAACCGTTCCAAAGCTGGCGGCCGCGGTATTCAAAGGTCTGCGCGTCGTCACAATCACAGGAGGTCAGCTCACAGATACGCTTCCTGGACCGAGATAGAAACACTCGGTTCCGCAGTCCGCTCCCAGGCTGCCGCTTGGCCAGCATTTCATCGAAGTCCACCACTGAGGCGTAGTCAATGGGGAAATAGCGCTGAATATACTGAAAAAAGAAATTTTTGTGGAATGGACAGATCAAACAGGCGCTGGCCTTGCTGTCCAGGCCCCACTCCTCTAAGTTATACCGATAGCAGTCCTTGCGTTCCCAGCCCATCTCAATCAATGGATAGCAGTTCGTAAACATTCGATTCCTGCTGGGGAATGAGCGCTGGGACTCTTCCTGCGAGAATCCTATATGCAGTTCATGCGTTCCGATATCCTCCGGGCGCAACCTCTGATACGGCCTGTAGCCCAGAAGTTCATATCTGACAAATTTTTGGATCATAACGATTTTATAGTCCACCGTGCAGGATCTTCGGGCAATACGGCCAGGCTCCCCTTCTTCATTCAGCGTCCAGAACGGCATGGCAGAAACCCGGTTTACTCCAAAGTTTTTCATATAGTCCCTGTAAAGGTCGCTTCTCAGGATATAAAATGGAATCCCACTGCTTCGGCAGGCAGCCTCAATAAATTTGACCTGTTCCGGGACCCACGTCGGTTCGATGCCCAGGTCGCAGTAAATAATGGCGTCATACCTCGGCACCTCGGTATGTACGATCTCGCCCCTGGTCTGCTCACACGAGATCAGCGCCAGTGCGGTACTCTGCATCCCTGCTCCGCAGCTTAGTATTTTCATCAATTAGTCACCTCACAGACATCCGCGGGGGGCCGCTATACGCTGGCCCCCGCAGTTAATTTACTGTTTTACGAAATAGTACGGAATACCGGCCTGAAAGGGGTAGAGTGTAAATGTGTCATCCCCCCACACCCTCATGGCGTGGCCACCACAGTTCTTTCTAATGATGACCCTCTTCGACCTTGCAAAGAGGTGCTTGATATGGTCGGCACTGTACCTGCTGTTGAGTTCTATAAGCTGGAAAATGTACGATTTCTCAGTTTCCTTTACCTCCATGACAATGGAGTATTGGGATAAAAAGTTGTCGTTGTTTTCTGCCTTATACCGCCCCGGCGAAAGCATCGTGCTCAATCGTTATTTCCCTCCTCGTCTCCGTCCATTAGATGGTAGCTGTTATAGTAGACAGTCTCATCACTCTCTGCGCAATAGACACCGATGCACAGTTCATGGCCAGGCTCCTTCTCCAGGCTGTGCTCCACGAAACACACGCGGTCTTCTGTGCCATCAGCAGCAATAAGGTCGATATTGATACACGGATACGCAGGTTCCGGGTGGGCGGTTGCCCGCAGAACCGTCCCATCAGGCAGGGACAGCGTGCATGTCTGCGGCGCTTCAATAGCTGTACTGCGCCGGCTGGTCGTAAATGTGACCGGTACAAAACCGCAGACCACACATAGATAGTGCAAACCTTCCAGTTGGACGATATCGCCCACCGACAGGCTGCGGCTGCAGTACCCGGTGGGCAGGGCATTATTGAAGATGGAAAACACCTGCTCCAAAATCGCATATGTCCGCCGCTCCTTGTCCGGTGGCAAAGATTTCGGACACTCGATCTCGCCGTCAAAACGGCCAGATAGTATTCTGCAGGCACCGTAGCCTGGAAGGGCTGCTTGGGATCGTGCATCTTCATGTAGAGGCCGAGATCTATCAGGGACGCAAACGGGGCCTGAAAAATGGTGATATGTACTTTTTTCTGCTCATTCATCTGAAATTCCTCCAAATCATTTCATGTTGACACTGAGATATAAGGCTTTTTCTTGATCCTGGTGTATAGACAGTCTGGATGTTTCCCAACCTCACACTGGAGGCAGTTGGTCTGCGCACAGTGTTCTTCCATACAGCATCGACAGATAGAGCCGCCTATATAGTCTCTGCTGGCAATGTATCGGGGCTTCGGTTCGCCTTGAATCTCCATAATCAAATTAACGCCGCACCACTCGCAGTTCAGTTCTGCCCACTGAACTAGCTTGGCTCTTTCGTACTCAATAGCCTCACCACAGATGGGGCAGAACTTCCAGGTCGGTTTATACTCCTCACCCCTGAGCTGATATGGGGGTGGAAGTCCAGTGCCACAATTCTCACACCAATACTGTTCTAGGATATTGGGGCCTTCTTGTGTAATGTTAGGGGTCATCCATCCGCTCCTCCTCTGACACGACCTGCCCGCACCGCATGGGGCCGTTTAGACAGGGATTTTTACAGTTGCCGCTCCGCTTGTAACCGCAGTCAGCGCAGCAGAAACTGCCTCGCCGCCGGTCACAATTAAATATTTTGCATCGGCGCGGCTTGGGTATCATCGCCTTGCTCACTGTTAAGCACATCCTTTGAATGTTTTGATCCAGTCATACCGCAGGGGCTAAAAGTACGCCGCCGCTTTGCTTCGTACAAACGATGGGAAAGGGCTCAGCGTACAGTTTTGCCCCTTTTCACCCACAAAGCTCCGCTGATCAGGGGGCCTGGGACAGCGGCCGGAGGTATGCGTGAAATCTCGGCGGCTTCTTTGGTGTTTGCCCAGATATCGACACTCGGTGTCCTTGCATTGGCTGCACTCAACTTTGCCAGATAGCGGCGGGAAATAGGGACTGCTATTTTGCTTTTCGTTCATTTTGTGTTCACTCCATTTCTGCACGATTTGTTTTGCCTGATGTCTCACAGACGGGCCTATATATAAAAAAGCGCATGAGCAAAATTACTCATACGCTTTGTTGCCTGATTGGCCACGATGTATCTATCATTATGGGGGTGGAAATAAAAAAGTGCCCAAAGGTCAATCGACCTCTGGACGCTTTGAAACACGGAAACGAAGACCTCTGGTAATGGGTCACGGATACTGTAATGGTTATATTATAGCGATTTCTTCACAAAAAGGCAAGAGCAGAATTCTGAAAACAGCAAAACTACACCTCAGATAATAAAACAAGCTATTTCTTCAAGTTTCAATTTCTAAAGCAGTCTTTAATGCAGTTTACAATTTATGGCTTGTATTGTCCCCAAGCTTTCCTATATAATTGGACAAAATATATCAAGTTCAGGAGTCGCAAGTATGGATAAACTGCTATTGCTGGAAGACGATGTCAGTCTGATTGACGGGCTGACCTACTCCTTGGGAAAGCAAGGATACAAGGTGGACGTTGCGCGTACTGTTGCGGAGGCATCCGCCCTGCTGTCTGACCTCACCCAGTACACTATGCTGCTTTTGGATGTCACATTGCCCGACGGTACGGGTTTTGAAATCTGCGAACAGATCAGAAGGCGCAGTAAACAGATTCCGATTATCTTTCTAACCGCATCTGACGAGGAAGTCAGCATCATCCGAGGTCTGGACAGCGGCGGCGATGACTATATGACCAAGCCCTTCCGGCTGGGAGAGCTGTGCTCCCGTATCCGCGCCCTGCTGCGCCGGGCCAACGTGTCCGGCCCTGGCTGGCAGGAGACCATTGAGTGCGGAGCGCTCCGAATCGACCTACTGGGGAGCCGGGTCTCTCTGAACGGCAGTCCCCTTGATTTGACTGGTGCGGAATACCGTCTGCTCTGTTTGCTCGTGCGCAATGCTGGCCGTGTTGTTACCAGGGAGCAGATACTCAATGAACTGTGGGACGACGGCGGAAACTATGTGGATGACAACACCCTGTCTGTCTATGTACGCCGCCTGCGGGAGAAGGTGGAGGCAGACCCCTCCCGCCCACAGCATCTGATCACGGTGAGGGGATTTGGGTATCAGTGGAGGGAGGCGGCGCCATGAGCCAAGACAAGCAGATCAGGACCTACTGGATATTCCTGCTGATACTCTCTCTCCTGGCGCTTGGCACAGCATTTTTATGTTCTGTGCGCCTGACAGGCCAGATACAGGACATATACTCCTCTCAAAACGCGGCCATGGCTTCTTCCCTGCTGGACCAGGGTGTTCCCACGACCGTCATTGCTACCGCTTTGGTGAACACAACAGCCAGCGAGGAGGGCCATGCGCTACTTGCGATGGCAGGCTCTGCAGACATGTTACCTCCCGCCCTCCTCCGATTCCAATACAACAGCATGGCCGCCGCCATCCTGCTCACAATACTGTTGTCGCTGCTGCTCCTTGCGGGGACTGCAATCTTCTTCCTCCAGAGAAAGCGGCTGTACCTTCAGGCGGAGGCGGCCGTCAGCGGATACCTGGATCATGACTTTTCCCTGCATCTGCCGCAGAATCAGGAGGGCGCAATCTTCCACCTCTTTGCCGCTGTTGAGCAGCTGGCTACGACCCTTCAGTCAAAAAGCGAAACCGAACAGCGGACGAAAGAATTTTTGAAAAATACCATATCGGATATTTCACACCAACTGAAGACTCCCCTGGCCGCACTCACTATGTACCAGGAAATCATTGCAAGCGAGCCGGACCATCCAGACACCGTAAAGGTGTTTTCCGAAAAAATCGCCGTCTCCCTGGGGCGCATGGAGCTGCTGATCCAGTCCATGCTGAAAATCACCCGTCTGGATACGGGGAATATCGTGTTTGAGAAAGACTGCCTCCCTGTCGCTGCGTTAGTATCCCAATCCATCCGTGAACTGACGACCCGGGCAGAGCACGAACACAAGCAGATCCTCGTTGACGGAGATACCGGGCAGCAGCTGATATGTGACAGGGACTGGACCTGCGAGGCCATCGGCAATATCGTCAAAAATGCCCTGGACCATACCGGCGCAGGCGGAACGGTCAAAATCCATTGGGAGCATACCCCAGCCATGCTGCGCGTTTTCATTTCAGATGACGGCAGCGGTATTGCCCAGGAGGATATACACCATATTTTTAAGCGGTTTTACCGAAGCAAGCACGCCCTGGACACCCAGGGCATCGGTCTGGGGCTCCCCCTCGCAAAGTCGATCATAGAAGGTCAGGGCGGCATCATCTCGGTACAGAGCGATCCAGGCGCAGGCTCCACATTCACTCTCTCCTTCCTTACAGAACTGTAAGCTAAAATTCACCTGATTGTAAGCTGCCTCTGCTATACTCTATCGCAAGGAGGCATTCATACTATGAAAATTTTGACCGTACAGAATTTATGCAAGACCTATGGCAAGGGCGAGGCAAAGGTTGACGCCCTGAAAAACGTGTCCTTCTCCTTGGAAAAAGGAGAATTTGCCGCAGTCGTGGGGGAATCCGGCTCTGGTAAGAGTACCCTACTCAACTGCATCGGCGCCCTGGACACCCCCACCTCCGGCACAGTCCTGATGGATGGCCAGAATCTGTTCTCCATGCGTGAGGAAAAGCGCACCATCTTCCGGCGGCGCAACATCGGTTTCATCTTCCAGTCCTTCCAGCTCATCTCCGAGCTGAACGTGGAGCAGAACATCATGTTCCCCCTGCTCCTGGACTACAAAAAGCCAAACCCTACCGCCATCCAGGAAATTCTGGAACTGCTTGGCCTGACTTCCCGCCGTCATCACCTGCCCAACCAGCTCTCCGGCGGCCAGCAGCAGCGG
>OFGQ01002260.1_pt1 | contig 11225 bp, 8 predicted proteins | sample 1521791 | NCBI WGS metagenome assembly OFGQ01 (sample SAMEA3504116, study PRJEB24116) | mouse gut metagenome | biome: mouse gut; feature: mouse-associated habitat; material: faeces | place: Denmark | collected 2011 | reverse complement strand
GGAGAGAGGCAGGATGCGAGGAGGATATGTGAACACAATTGAGGATCTGCGTTCCGGGCATTACAAAAATTCATACGGAGTAGAGGGAATGCTGCTCACCGGAGATCCCAGCCAAAAAAGGATCATAGACGTATCGGATGAGATGAAAAATCTGGTGTTTGAAAACGTAAAGAAGGCATACTATCAATATAACGGGATGTCAGGGGATAATCAGGCAGAGGAAGAGGCATACCACGGCGCCCGCAACGAGTATTACAAGACCCTTGCCCGGGACGACCGTGTGCCTGCATCATGGACGTTAAGCAAGCTAGAGCAAAAGCTGGCACAGGAGGTATCAGGGGCCGTTAAGGAGAAGATGCCCGGATGGAGCGTGGGACAGCAGATACCCAAAGACCTGTTAGACGAGATTTTTGCAGACGAGAAGATTACGTCTATCGTCACTGGGGATATCAAGGAAGTGCTGGGCAAAACAGCCGGTACGCAAGGGACGGGAGACGCCTTGGAACGAAGAGAAGACCAGATTCTCATAGGGCAGGACGATGCAGGCAGCGCAGACAGGTTAAAAGGGGAGGACCAAGAATCAGAAAAGCGTTCCGGCAGGGTCGCCTTTAATCAGGGAAAACGCGCCCGCCAGCTTGCCTCGGCAAAAACAGCGGCGCAGGTTCAGATGGTGATAGGCCTTTTGAAAAAGGATTTGTCAGACTGTGAGTACGGCGTCGCTAACGATATGTGCGATGAAAATGAAGTGGCAAAAGTCAAAGCAATGCTGGAAAAAGCAATGCAGCGCATGGGCGAAGTCTCCAATGCGAAGGAAAGCGAAGAACAGAAGGGAGGAGACAGTTTCCTCATTAATATGCTCATGTAAAAATTACTGTTGTGAATATCCTCAAAATGTTTTAAAATAGAGTCATGATATTTTAAAAGAAAAGGAGTATGAGGATTAGATTGAAGAACAGACAAAAGACCAGAAAAGCGGCTGCTGTCTGCTTGGCAGCCGCATTTGCAGCATCTCTCATCGCCCCGGCAGGTGCAAGGACAGTATATTCCGCAGGGGAATCATCGACGGACAGCGCCGAGGAGTCAGATCTTTCAAAACTCAAATTATCAGAAAAATTAAAACCAGACGTCATGGAAAGCGGGATGCGCGTCGTGGTGATGGAAGGAAAACTTATCACCGCAATCACTGTTTTTCCGCGCAGGATGGATTATTCCCTCCCTTCTTTCCCGGAAGTGAAGCAGAATCCTGAACTGCCCAAAGGATGTGAGATTACCTCCCTTACCATGATACTGAATTACTATGGTTACGATGTTGACAAGACCGTGATGTCAGACGTATATCTTCCCAAGGCTCCCGAGAACCTTCGTTATGGAGCAGACGGAAGGCTTCTGGGAACGGATTTGAACCATTATTTTATAGGAGATCCCAAAGGGGACGGCCATGTCTGCGGCACTGGGGCAATCGTGACCGCGGCGAACGCCTATCTGGGAGAACAGGAGAGCGACCGGCGTGCAATCGATCAGAACGGCTCCACCCCCGAGAAATTATACCAGCTTGTCTGTCAGGGAATCCCGGTAATCGTCTGGGTGACAATTGATATGGCAGAACGCAGGCCGACTGCAGGGTGGAACACGGAAGAAGGAGCCTATGTGGAGTGGAGTACTAACGACCATACGGCTGTGCTTGTAGGATATACCGAGAATACGGTCAAGATTGCAGATCCTTTGGAAGGATTGGTAGAATATGACAAAGACAGGTTTGAAGCGGCGTTCGCGTCCCGCTCCAATCAATGCGTGATTCTGCAATAAGCCCGTGACCGCTGGGGGAAAGGAGAAGAGATGTCGCTTCAGTTTATATTCGGGCCGTCAGGCTCGGGGAAATCATACGGCTTGTACCAGTACGTGGTGGAGGAATCCATACGCCATCCACAGCGGAACTACATCGTGCTGGTGCCGGAACAGTTTACCATGCAGACACAGAAAGATCTGGTCATGGCACATCCCAGACATGGAATCATGAATATTGACGTACTGAGCTTCGGGAGGCTTGCCTACCGGGTATTTGAAGAGATCGGAGGCGGGATGCTTCCCGTGCTGGACGATGTTGGAAAGAACCTGATTCTCAGGAAGATTGCAGGGGATTATGAGGCAGAATTAAGCGTGCTGAAAGGCAATATGAAGAAACTGGGATACATCACCGAGGTCAAGTCCGTGATCTCGGAATTCACCCAGTATGATATCGGGGAAGAGGAACTCCTTACCGTCATGGCGTCTATCGGCAGCCAGTCCCGCCTTTATTACAAACTCAAGGATATTTCCATCCTATATAAAGGGTTTACCGACTATCTGAGCCGGAAATACATTACAAAAGAAGAATTGCTGGATAGTTTGAGCCGGGTAATCGGCCAGTCGGAGATGCTTAGGGACAGCGTCGTCGTTCTGGATGGATTTACCGGCTTTACGCCTGTACAGAACAGGCTTCTTTTGGAGCTGATGCGCCATTGCCGCAAGGTGGCCGTGACAGTGACCATGGATGAGCGGGAGGACCCTTATGTGTACAGCCATCCCTACCAACTGTTTGCCCTCAGCAAGCATATGGTCAGCACACTTATGGGCCTTGCCAGAGAGAACCGGGTGGAGGTGGAGGAACCCATCTGCCGATACGAAAGACCTGTATACCGTTTCCGGGGAAATGAACCTCTGGCATTTCTGGAGCGGAACCTGTTCCGTTACCAGACAGGGACATTTGGGAAGGAGCAAGATGCAATCCGAATCCATGCGGCAAGAAACCCATGGGAAGAGTCGCTGGCGGCAGCAGGGGCCATCCGCCGCCTGGTACGTAAGGAAGGGCTTCGTTTCCGCGATATCGGCGTAATCGTAAGCAGTATGGAGACTTACGGGGACTATCTGAAACGGGCGTTTGATTTGTACGATATCCCAGTATTCATGGATCATAAGCGGAACATTCTGCTGAATTCTTTCGTGGAATACATCCGAAGCCTTCTGAATATGGCACAGAAAAACTTCAGCGACGAGAGCGTGTTCCGTTTCCTGCGCACAGGCTTATCCGGATTCACCACGGAAGAAGTGGACGAGCTGGAGAACTATTGCCTGGGGCTTGGAATCAGAGGCTATAAGAGGTGGCAGGAGAAGTGGCTGCGCCGCCTGAAACATATGCGGGGAGAGGATTTAGAGCGGCTGAACCACTGCCGTGTTGCGCTGGTGGAGAAGGTAGACTCCCTGATGTTCGTGTTGAAACAGCGCAAAAAGACGGTAAGAGACATCACCTGCGCCGTGTATGAGTTCATGGTTCAGGAGAATCTGCAGGTCAGGCTGAAACGGCAGGAGGAAGAATTCCAGGAGGCGGGAGAGCTTGCCCTTGCCAAGGAGTATGCGCAGGTCTACCGGATTGTGGTGGAGCTGTTCGATAAGTTCGTGGAGCTTTTAGGCGACGAGGAGGTCAGCCTTGAGGAATACTGCCAGCTTTTGGACGCGGGGCTTGAGGAGGCGAGAGTGGGCGTGATTCCCCCCAGTACGGATCAGGTGGTGGCAGGAGACGTGGAGCGTACCAGGCTCAAGGACATCCGCGCGCTGTTTTTCATCGGGGCAAACGACGTGCATCTGCCGGGAGCCCTCCTTCGTACCGGGCTTCTGTCGGAGCGCGACCGGGAACATTTCCAGAAGGAAAAACTTGCCCTTGCCCCCGGTGGAAAGGAGAAGGCGTATATCCAGAAATTCTACCTCTACATGAACCTGACGAAACCGTCGGACAGGCTTTTTATCTATTACAGTAAGGTGTCGTCAGACGGGAAGAGCATCCGTCCGGCATACTTGATTCAAGACTTGCGCAGGCTGTACCCGCACCTTGAGGTGCAGGACGAGGAAGAAATCAGCCTTCCAAAGCGGGAATTGACGGAAGAATTGGGGATTGACTGGCTGATTCGCGGGTTCCGGAGCAAAGGCAGCGGCATGGACGAGGTCTGGAAGGAGTTGTATACCTGGTATAAGAAGGATGAGAGATGGCAGAAGAAGGTTGAGAGCCTGCTTGCGGCGGGATATTACCGCCGTCCCATGGACGGATTGACCCAGAAGGCGGCGCGGAAACTCTACGGAGAAGATTTTGAGGACAGCATTACCCGCATAGAACAGTTCTCGGCCTGTGCGTTTGCCCATTTCCTCACCTACGGGTTAGGGTTGCGGGAGCGGCAGCAGTATGAATTCCAGGCGGTGGATTTGGGAAATGTCTGCCATGGCGCATTGGAGCGGTATTCTAAGAAGGTGGAAGAAAACGGTTACGATTGGGTAGAAATCCCGGAGGCAGTCCGGAAACAGTATGTAGAGGAAAGCGTGGACGAGGCGGTGACGGACTACGGCAATTCTGTGCTTTACCGCTCCGCAAGGGATGAGTATATGATTGTGCGCATGAAGCGGATGCTTGGGTGTACCGTGTGGGCGCTGACCCGGCAGTTAAGAGCCGGGGATTTCCGCCCGTCGGCATATGAGCTGCGTTTCTCCTACGGGAAGATTGACCGGGTGGATACTTGCACGGAGGATGACCGTACCTATGTAAAGGTGGTGGATTACAAGACCGGGAGTAAGGCGTTCGATATTATTTCCTTGTATCATGGTTTGCAGCTGCAGCTTATGGTGTATATGAACGGGGCTTGCGAGCTGGAAGCCAAGAAGCATCCGGAGCGTGAGGTGGTTCCGGCAGGGGTATTTTATTACCGTATCAAAGATCCGCTGGTGGAGAAGCTTGAGGAAACGGAAATCGAAGAGGCAATCCTGAAAGAATTGCGCCCGGACGGTATCGTCAACTTAAAGGAAGAGGTCCTTTTGCATCTGGATCACTTAAAGGGCGGGGAATCCCTTGCCGTCCCTGTGAAATACAATAAAAACGGCGCATTGGCGAAGGGGTCGAAGACGGTGCCGGAGGAGGAATTCCTGCTGATGATGCGTCATGCCGCCAGAAAGGTTGCCAAATCCCACCAGATGATTATGGATGGCAATACAGAGGCGGCGCCTTACCGCAAGGGAAAGGAAACGGGATGCGATTACTGCCAATACCGGCATGTCTGTGGTTTTGACCGGAAGATTCCCGGTTACGTTTACCGGGAGATTGAGAAGGTAAGCAAGGAAGAGATTCTTGGGTTGATGAAGGCGGATGAGGAAAAAGGAGAGTCATAGAGTATGGGTGTAACGTGGACGAAGGAACAGCAGCAGGTCATTGACGTAAGAGACAGGAATATCCTGGTGTCGGCTGCGGCAGGTTCGGGAAAGACGGCTGTCTTAGTGGAGCGTATTATCTCGATGCTGACCAGGGACGCCGAGCCTGTAGATGTGGACCGTCTGCTGATTGTGACATTTACCGAGGCTGCGGCTGCGGAGATGAAGGAAAGAATCCGGGGGGCAATCGAGAAGAAACTTATGGAATGCCCGGACAATGAACATCTGAAACAACAGGCGACGCTGATACATAATGCCCGGATTACGACCATCCACAGTTTTTGTCTGTCTGTCGTGAAGGACCATTTTCATGCCATTGATATAGACCCGGGATTCCGTACCGGGGAGGAAGGAGAACTGAAACTGCTGCGCCAGGAGGTGCTTGGGGAGGTGCTGGAGGAGAAGTACAGCCAGAAAAGCCAGCGGTTCCTTGATTTTTCACTGGCGTATGGAAACGGGCGGGACGATAAGAAGATTGAGGAGCTGATTCTGAAAATCTATGAATTCTCCCGCAGTTACCCGAGTCCGGAAGAATGGATTCGCAGATGCATGGATGCGTACCGTCCCGACAGCATAGAAGAACTAGAAGCCAGCGAATCCGTGCGTCTGGCGATGGAACATACTATGGAGTATCTGCGGGAAGCCGACGGCCTGCTTACGGCAGGGCTTGCCATTTGTCAGGAAGCCGACGGACCGACGGCATATGAGCCGACGCTTCTTGGCGACCAGCAGATGATAGAGGGGCTGCTTGCAGCCGGTTCTTTCGAGAAAATGGCAAAAGCCATGGCGGGCGTTTCCTGGGTGCGCCTTGCCGCCAACCGGGATAAGACCGTGGACGGGGAGAAGGCGGCAATGGTTAAGGCGATCCGGGATGAGGTCAAGGAGATTGTGAAAGATTTAGCGGGGCAGTATTTTTACCAGAGCGCGGAAGGAATGCTTAGTGACCTTAGGGCGTGCCGGCCGGCCATGGAAGAGCTTGCCGAGCTGGTACTGCTGTTCTCGGCGCGCTTCGAGGAAAAGAAGCGCAGCCAGAATATGATTGATTTCTCGGATATGGAGCAGTATGCGCTAAGGATTCTGGCCGAGAAGACGGCGGAGGGGTTCCGTCCTTCGGCGGTGGCGCGGGAGTATCAGGAGCAGTTTCAGGAGATTATGATTGACGAGTATCAGGACAGTAACTTGATACAGGAGACGATTCTTACCAGTATCTCCACCGTGTCTTCGGGGCGTTATAATATTTTCATGGTGGGGGATGTGAAGCAGAGCATTTATCGGTTCCGCCTCTCAAGGCCAGAGCTTTTCATGGAGAAATTCCATACTTATGAAACTGCCTGCGAAGCGGACAGCCATACGGAAGACCGGGAGAATGGATGCTTGAAACAGAGGATTGACCTGCACAAGAATTTCCGCAGCCGGAAAGAAGTCCTGGACAGCGTGAATTTTATTTTCCGGCAGATTATGACCCAGAAGCTTGGCGGGATTGCCTATGACGACCAGGCGGCGCTTTATGTGGGGGCGGACTATCAAGAGGGGGAACATCTCGAAACAGAGGTCCTGGTCATAGACAGTGACCTTCCGGAATGGGAGGATGAGCCGGGAAATCCGGGAGAAGACGGCGAGTCGGCGGGACAGCCGGATAAAGGCCGGGAATCCGTGGCATCTGCGAAAATGACCGACCGGGAGCTTGAGGCGCGGGGGATTGCCTCAAGGATACGGGAACTGAAAGAGCGGCATCAGGTTATAGATAAGAAGACTGGAAAGTTCCGCCCTGTCCGGTACTCGGACATCGTGATTCTCACAAGAAGTATCAGAGGATTTGCCGACGTGTTTACGGAGGTGTTGAACCGGGAAGGGATTCCCGCATATGCAGGGACGCGGGAAGGATATTTTGAGGCCCAGGAGATTGGCGTGCTGCTGGACTATCTGCGCATCCTTGACAATCAGCAGCAGGATATCCCGTTAGCGGCGGTGCTTGCCTCCTCCTTTTGCAGAATGACGGAAGAGGAACTTGCGAAGGTCAGGAGTGAATACCGGGAATTCCCGTTCTGTAAGGCGGTGGCCTGTTACCGGGCAGAGGGGAGCGACCCGAAGATTCAGAGAAAACTGGAGGAATGCCTGGGACAGATGGAGGCGTTCCGCAGAATCGTGCCCTATACGCCGATTCATGAACTTCTGTGGAGGATTCTGGAAGAAACAGGATACGGAGACTATGTTTCTGCTTTGCCGGGAGGTGAGCAGCGGCAGGCGAACCTTAACATGCTGGTGGAGAAAGCGAGAGCCTTTGAATCCACCAGTTACAAGGGGTTGTTCCATTTCGTGCGCTATGTGGAGCAGCTCAAGAAGTATGATGTGGACTACGGGGAGGCAAGTATCGAGGACGAACAGGCGGATACTGTGCGTATTATGACCATCCATAAGAGCAAAGGACTTGAGTTCCCTGTCGTGTTCGTGGCAGGTATGGGGAAACGGTTCAACATGCAGGACGTAAGGAGCAGCATAGTCCTCCATGCCAGGATGGGCGTGGGCTTGGATGCCGTTGACATTGAGAAGCGGACGAAGAGTCCCAGCATCGTCAAGAAGGCAATGCAGAAAGAAGAGGCGTTAGACAGCTTAGGAGAAGAACTGCGTGTATTGTACGTCGCATTTACCCGGGCGAAAGAGAAGCTGATTATTACCGGGACAATCTCGAATCTGGAAAAGAAACTGGCAGGATATGAGCTTGCCGGCGGGCAGAAGGAGGAGGCTCTGCCTTTCGGCCGTCTGAGTAAGGCCAATACCTACTGGGACTGGCTTCTTCCGGCGCTGGTACAGATTCCGGAGGATGTGCCAATCGTAAAGAAAATACTGACCTTCGAGGATATCGTGCGGGAACAGGTAGAGGAAGAGACGGCAGGGCGCATCACGAAGGCCATGTTGGAGCAGTGGGATACGGAAACCGTCTATGAGTCGGCGATGCACGAGACGCTGAAGGAGCAGTTTTCCTACTGTTACCCCTATACAGGAAGCCGGCGCCAAAAGCTGAAGTTCACGGTGTCCGAGCTAAAGAAACGAACATACCTGCTGGAAACGGCAGGGGAAGAGCTTGGAGAGTTCGGGGAAATGCCCTACGAAGAGCCGGATGTGGTTCCCTTGGTTCCTAAATTCCTCCAGGAAGAAGAGGAACTGACAGGGGCGTCCCGGGGTACGGCATACCACAGGCTGATGGAGCTTCTGGATTTTTCACGGGAGTATGACAAAGACAGCCTTTTGTCGGCTGTTGGTATCTTTACCGAAGAGGGGAAGATGAACCAGGACATGGCGGAATGTATCCATATAGAGGATATCCTTGGATTCCTGAAAAGCCCGGCAGGACGGCGGATGAAGGAGGCGGCGAGGGCAGGGAGGCTGTGGAAGGAGCAGCCCTTTGTCCTTGGCGTTGACGCAAGGGAGATTTATCCCGATGAGCAGGAAGGCGAGCAGATTCTGGTACAGGGAATCATCGACGTGTATTTTGAGGAAGAAGACGGCCTGGTGGTGTTAGACTATAAGACGGATAAGATTTTCCGGGCAGAGGAACTTGCGGAGAAATATCACGCCCAGCTTGATTATTATGGCAAGGCGTTGGAGCAGATGACGTTAAAGAAGGTAAAAGAGAAGATTCTCTATTCCTTTACGCTTAGGAAAGAGATTGGAGTTTAGGAATGATATGGGTAGGATGTGTCTGGCTAATCGCGGCGAATATGGCAGGATTCTTGCTATTTGGCTATGGCAAACGTTGTGCCGTGAGACATAAATGGAGAGTGCCGGAGAAGACTTTGTTTCTGGCTGCCCTTCTTGGAGGGAGTGTTGGGAGTTATGCAGGGATGCATCTGTTCCGGCATAAGACCCGGCATTGGAAGTTCCGGGCAGGGATTCCGTTTCTTATGCTGCTGCAATGTGCGTTAGTCTTATGGATATTAAGAGTTGATTTGAATATTTAGTGGAAGAAGAAAAGGAGGGAAGCTTATGAAATATTCAGAAAACCCGGACAAACAGTATCATATCCAGGTGGGAAAAGGCGACGTGGGGAGATACGTAATCCTCCCGGGAGATCCCAAGCGCTGTGCGAAAATCGCAAAGTATTTCGACGATGCGAAGCTGGTTGCGGACAGCCGTGAATACGTCACCTATACAGGATATTTAGACGGTGTAATGGTAAGTGTGACGTCAACCGGGATTGGAGGCCCGTCTACAGCAATCGCCATGGAAGAACTGGTGATGTCAGGGGCGGATACATTTATCCGGATCGGAACCTGCGGCGGCATGCAGACAGAGGTTAAGAGCGGCGACGTGGTGATTGCCAGCGGGGCGGTACGGATGGAAGGAACCAGCCGGGAGTATGCGCCTTTGGAGTTCCCGGCGGTTGCGGATATCCGTATTACGAATGCGCTGATGGATACTGCCAGGGAACTTGCGGCGGATTATCATGTAGGGGTGGTACAGTGCAAAGATTCCTTCTACGGGCAGCATTCCCCGGAAACCAAGCCGGTCAGTTATGAATTGCTGAACAAATGGGAAGCGTGGAAACGGTTAGGCTGTCTGGCATCGGAGATGGAGTCGGCAGCGCTGTTTGTTGTCGCAAGCCATCTGCGCGTCAGGGCCGGTGCATGTTTCCTTGTGGTGGCGAACCAGGAGCGGGAGAAAGAGGGGCTTGACAACCCTGTGGTCCACGATACGGACAGGGCGGTCCGGGTGGCAGTGGGCGCGCTGAAAAAAATGATTGCCAGAGATAAGGAGGAGGGCAATGCCAGAAACTGAAATACAAGAATTGATTGGAACTGCCATAGGCCAGCTTGCGTATTCTTATGCGCCGTATTCCAGTTTCCGGGTCGGCGCAGCCCTTCTGGCGCAAAACGGCAGGGTTTACACTGGCTGTAATATTGAGAACGCAGCGTACGGCCCGTCAAACTGTGCCGAGAGGACGGCATTTTTTAAGGCGGTCAGCGAGGGCGTGCGACAATTCCGGGCAATCTGCGTTGTGGGGGGACCCGAGGGAAGGCTTGATGCATACACCCCTCCTTGCGGCGTCTGCCGGCAGGTGATGATGGAGTTCTGCCAGCCGGAGGAATTTGAGATTATCCTGGCTACAGGAATCAAAGACTATAAGGTCTATACATTGAAGGAATTGCTGCCGCAGGGGTTTGGACCGGGGAATCTGAGTAAGGAGAGTGAGGAAAATGGACCGGGAAATATTGAAATATGTTGACCATACGCTACTGTCCCAGACGGCGACCTGGGAGGAAATAAAGGAAGTCTTGGATGACGCTGTGAAATATGGGGCAGCCTCTGCCTGCATTCCTGCCGCATATGTAAAGCAGGCTGCAGAATATGTGGGGGAGAAGCTGCCTGTCTGTACGGTAATTGGGTTTCCCAACGGCTACAGTACGAAAGAAGCGAAAGTATTTGAGGCGAAAGACGCGATTGAAAAGGGTGCGTCGGAGATTGATATGGTGGTAAATATCGGCTTTTTGAAGGATCGGCGGTACGGTGAGGTGGAGGACGAGATCCGCGCCGTGAAGGAGGCATGTGGAGAACGGATCTTGAAAGTGATTATTGAGACATGCCTTCTGACGGAGGAAGAGAAAATTAAGATGTGCGAGATCGTCACAAGCGCAGGGGCGGATTTTATCAAGACGTCTACCGGATTTTCTACGGCGGGAGCCACATTTGCGGATGTGGAGCTCATGAAGAAGCATGTCGGGGAAAAAGTCGGGGTGAAAGCGGCAGGGGGAATCTCGTCTTTTGCGGATGCACAGGAATTTGTGAGGCTTGGGGCCCGGAGGCTTGGGACTAGCAGGCTGGTCAAGATTCTGAAAGGATAGATTCAAATTATTTGATGGGGTGAATTGAAAATAGACAGGAGTTATGTTAAAATCAAGAGAGTGAAAAAGGGGCTGCAAAGTCGGCAGATAAAGGAGGTTTTCATAATATGGAACAATACAAGCAGGAATTCATAGAATTTATGGTAGAATCCGATGTATTAA
>OFGQ01002258.1_pt1 | contig 11235 bp, 13 predicted proteins | sample 1521791 | NCBI WGS metagenome assembly OFGQ01 (sample SAMEA3504116, study PRJEB24116) | mouse gut metagenome | biome: mouse gut; feature: mouse-associated habitat; material: faeces | place: Denmark | collected 2011 | reverse complement strand
CATTGCCGTCTGTGGCGTGTGCGAGCCGGAGCCAACATCCAGCCGTCCCTCCCTTACCGCTTTCGTCCATGCATACATGGTGTTTTCAGGGATGCCCAGTTCAGAAGCCGCTTTTGCGCCGCCAAGTTCCTTTGCCAGCTTTACGGCCTGAATCTTGTATTCCATGTCGTATTCCCGTTGTTTTTTTGTCATTTTAGTTGCCTCCTTATTTGTCTTTGATTATACATAAAATTCTTGGGTATTAGGTGTCAACTAAAATGGTACAACATCAAAAAGATATTTATTGTTATATCCTGTAATTTTTTTGCCGAATAATTACAGGAAATTTATGAAATTCACTCTGATAAATTTCTTCAGGTTAATAATTTTAATGGAATTACTTTTTATTTCTCGCTACATTTTATGAGAATAAATACGTAAAAGTTACATTTTGCTTCATAAAAATTACATAGAAAATTTATAAAAAGAAAATTGTGATACTATTCATCCATAATCCTTTAATGAATAGATGAAAATTAAATAATTATCAATAATAGTTTTCATTTTTCAAAAGGAGAAATAGTGTTTGATAAAGGAAAAAGAAAGGAAAAGGATATGTTTGATTTAAAAGAGTATAAGTTTTCAAAGTATAACCATAAGATAGTTATGAACGGAAATGTATATATGTATAATGCATTTTCCGGTGGATTTTGCAAGTTTCGGCAAGAGTTTAAAGAAAAAGCATTGGGAGTGGATTTCAATGATGACACTTCAATGAAAAAAATTGCACAATTTCCAGATGAAGTGATTGGTGAATTGATAAAGGGGTGTTTTGTCATTCCAAAGGGAACAGATGAGTTTGCGATAATAAAAAGCAGACATCTTGTGAGTAGATTCTCAGATAACAATGCACTATCTTTAACTTTAGTTCCCACTATGGCTTGTAATTTTAGATGCACCTATTGCTTTGAGGCAGATAAAAATTATCCATGTAACTATATGAGCGATGAGGTAATAGAAGCAATCATTACGTTGATTGATACAAAGCTAAAGGATGGGGGAGAACTTGCCATTACATGGTATGGCGGTGAGCCGCTAATAAGGTTTGATATTATCAAAAAATTGCAGATCAAGGTTTTGGAGATTGCAAAGAAAAAGAATTTGTCATTTAATTCAGCCATTATTACGAATGGATTTCTTTTAACAAAGCAGGTCTCTGATGAATTTGTAGAATTAGGGATCAGATTTGCACAGGTGACGATAGATGGAACAAGGGAGATTCATGATGCAAAGAGAATTGCGGCAAATGGGCAAGGGACTTTTGACACTATTATAGAAAATATACTGGAAATAAATAAGGACTTGACGGTGTCAATCAGAGTGAACATTGAAAAGGATAATGTCGGTGTAATGTCAGATTTTATGGATTATTTGATAAAAATTGGGATTGCAAAGGCGAAAAATATAAAATTATACTTTGCTGTAGTTAAAAATTATGGAATAGAGAGCAGTACGTTATGTAATCACTATACTGTCAAGGAGTTTGCAGAAGAAGAAGTAAAGCTAAATGAACTGGCATATTCAAAAGGAATTTATATAAAAAATAATATAGATCCAAATGTTTATGTATGTGGATCATTGTCACCTAAGACATTTGTTATAGAACCTGATGGAACAATGCAAAAATGTTGGGGATTAGTAGGAGAAAAAGAGTCAGCAATAGGAAATATTTTAGACCTAAATGCTTCAGATGCATGTTATATACAGAATTTGGCAAAGTGGTATTCGTGGACTAAATTTGAAAATGAAGAGTGCAGGGAATGTAATGTGCTTCCGGTTTGTATGGGAGGATGCCCATTACATACATTGGATGGAAAATTAAATGAAGATTATAAGTGTTCAACATACAAATACAACTTGGAAAAAATATTAAGCATGGTAGCCAAAAACTATGCAAATAATTTAGATTGATACATATGCTCATATGTTTCAATATAATACCGGGTGGTTTTTTTAGAAAAGAATAGTTATAGAGATGTTGATGCCGATATCTAAAGGCATAATGTATACACTTTTCTGATTACTCGGAAAATATTTGGAAGGAGGGATAATATGGATTGGGTAAATAAACCAATGATTAATTCAGATGAAGGCATAGAACCACAAGCTTGCCTGTTGGATTGCAACTATTGTTTATTTGTATGGAGCAGATAGGGAGGAAGAAAAATGGAATGGATTAATGAAGTGAATGACCCCAACGATGATGGTGGTATTGCACCTATGTGTGTAGCGGCACTCATAGGAGGTATTGCTGGTGGTATAGTGGCTTGCGGAACCACTGGATTTTTGTGTGGATCATTTTGCGCAGTGTTTAAAGAATAAAACTGTTGAATAAAATGATCCATGAACCCTGTGAATGCGGAGATGAGATGTATTCACAGGGTTTTCCTAATGCAGGATATTATGTGTTTTATTCGGGAAGGATAAGTTATGAGACAATATATGAAAAGACTTTTATTAAGCAATAAAATACAACTATGCCTTTTACTGATATTAAGTATGGCTGCATTGCTGTTAAATATATCAAAAACTCTCTATACAGGGAGATATATAGACTTTTTGACAAATGAGTTGAGTGTGACTGGTCTTTATAGATTTGTTATCATATTATTTGTGTTAGGGATTTTAGGTATCATTTTTAATTTTTTAAATGCATACTATATGGCTAAAATACAAACAGATATTGCTTTTAAAATTAATTATGATGTGCTTGATTATGTAAAAAAATTACCGTTAAGTTTTTTCGATGGAAAAGATTCTTTTTATCTGAACCAAAGGATTAATTCAGATTCGAATGTAATAGTGGCTTTTTTGATGAATACAGCTATTAAGCTTACAACGTTGCTGCTTTCATTTATAACTCTGTTTACAATATTATTTAGACTGAATATATCTGTTACATGTATCATACTTATTACAATTCCTATATATTTATTATTATATAATGTGTTTAAGAGTTCTTTGTATAAAAGAACGTTAGAGTTTAAAGAAGCCCAAAATCATTTATTTTCATTTATGGGAAAACAATTCAGCAATATAACTTATATAAAAATCAACAGTTTATATGAATTACTGAATAAGAAACTTATGGATTCATATCCTTTATTTCTTAATTCAGCAGTAAAATATATTAAAGCAAGTATATTGTTTTCCAGTACAGGAAGCATTATAGAAAATATTTTCAATATATTTTTGTTTGTTTTTACTGGAATTGAAGTTCTGAATAATAGGATGACGATTGGAGAATTTATCATTATTAAGGGATATTACGCTATGGTCATGAGCAGTCTGGGGGAATTTGCCGGAATTTTAAAACAAATTCCGGATGCTAAAGTGGCATATAATAGGTTGATGGAAATTATAAATTTGGATAAGGAAATCAATGGTAGAAAATATTTGAGTGGGATAACACAAATTAGTGGAGAGAATGTAAAACTGATTTTGCATGAGAAACTAATTTGGGGGAAATTGAATTTTCAATTTGAAAAAGGAAATATCTATCTAATTAAAGGAATAAATGGCGCGGGGAAAAGTTCACTGATAAAATGTATTTTAGGGTTATATATGGAAGAAATGGAAGGGGCAATTAAATACAATGAGAATAGCATTGAAAATCTTGACCTATACAATATCAGGAAAAATGTAGTGGCGGTTGTTGATCAGGATGCAGAATTCTTTTTTGACTCAATTTGGGATAATGTATCACCAAATAATGAAAGTATGAATGAAAAAAAGATGATGAAATATTTTTCCATGTTTGGACTTCAAATAGAGAAAAGTGAGGTGCATCGAAATTCAAAACATTTATCCGGCGGTGAAAAACAAAAAATTTCTATTATTAAGGCATTGCTAAAAGAACCTGAGATTTTAATTTTAGATGAACCTACGTCAGCATTGGATACATATAGCGTAGATAAACTTATTGAAGAGATTAATGAGAACAAAGAACACAGAATTACGATTGTGATTACTCATGATGAGAGGTTTGTCAGTATTGCGGACAAAAGTGTTAGTATGGAAAAGAATATGGGGATGTATGGCAAACATCTTTAAGTTATTATTTTTGAGATGTACGTAAGGCGTGTTATAGATCGTTGACACAACGTTAATTTTCAGAGATTTGTGAAATGTGCGTCACTATTGACAAATTGACAACTTAAATTGCTTGAAGCTAAATAAATTTTGCTGTAGGCTGAAAAAAAGGAGGCAATGTGAAATGAAATTTAATGAAAAACTATTAAAATTAAGAAAAGAAAAGGGACTTTCGCAGGAAGAATTGGGAATGGAAATGCAGGTATCAAGACAGACAGTTTCAAAATGGGAAGCAGGACAGTCATATCCAGACTTTACCAGATTAGTTATGCTGAGTGACTTCTTTGATATGACTTTGGATGAACTTGTGAAAGATATTGATGTGCAGGAGGTGAGGGAATATTCGTTTACAAATGAGAAAATAGATTCTATATATCGGGTTTCTCAGAATATGGATTCGCTCTTTCAAAATAAAATGTTAAAGTACGCTGTAAAGGGAATAAAGTGGTTTATAGTAGGTAGCTGTATATTTTTATGTTTAGTTGTGATGATTTCACTTATATTGCATCTTATTTATCCAGAATATAATGTATTTTGGCGTACCTATTAATTAAGGCAGACTTGGAGTTGCGTCTGGCAGAAAAGAAGCTTAATTAAATATTTTATATAGTGTAAAAATCTGTTGTAAAAATAAGCGAGCGTTTATTTTGCGACAGATTTTTTGCGTTTAAAGATTAAAATTTTATTTATGCGAGATAGTTATCCTGTCGAATAATTTGATTTTTGTGATAGTTTGTTCAAAGGTGCAATGAATTAGTCATATATTGGAAGTTGTATATATCAATAAAGTAAGATGTATACATGTATTAATAAGTCGCTTTCGGGCATATATAATAAAAATATATTCTTACTGTGGAGGCATTATATGGAATCGGAGATCGAAAAGCGAAAGGCGCATGATCGTGGAAATCCCAATATGCTGTACGTGGAAATTGGGAAGCGGCTTCGCATAGCCCGTATTGAACTAAATTATACGCAGGAACAGATGGCAGAGATTTTAGGGATAAGCACAGCCTATTATGGGAAAGTGGAAAGAGGAGTTTACGGTTTATCTTTGGAAAAACTTGTAATTGTGAATGAAAAATTGGATATGGATATCAATTATCTTTTGACAGGGATTGGCAGAGGGCTTTCTATGGATGAGGTTATGCGAGAATGCCCAAGGGAAAAGAGACATGATATGGAGCATTTGATAAAGTACGCAGTGAATTTGGTGAAATAGCCGGTAAATACATGAGAGGAAAAGTATATGTTGGAAATTGCGGTATGTGATGATGAAAAATTCGTGGCTGCCGATATTGAAAAAATGTTGATTGATTTATCTATTTTAATGGCAGTTCCGTTGGGAATAGATGTGTTTTTTGACGGAAGCACATTGGTTGATTACATAAAAAGTGGAAAATGTTACGATATCATTTACCTTGATATAGAAATGGCGGTTCAAAATGGGGTGGATGCAGCTAGGGAAATAAGAATGTTTGACAATAACGTGCTTATTATATACGTCACAAGCCATGAGAGTTTTGCAAAAGAAGTGTTTGAGGTTTCGGCTTTCAGATTCATCACAAAGCCGATTGAGAAGGGTATTTTTAAAAAATATTTTATAGATGCTACAAAAAAGCTGATAGTACAACCTAAATATTTCCAATATCAATATAATAAAATTTCATACCGGCTTCCTATTGATGAGATCATGTATTTCCAAAGCGATAAAAGGTTGACATATATTATTACTTCAAATGGCAGCCAAAAATGCTATGGGAAGTTGAATGATATAGAAAAAAAGCTGAATGCGTCAGATATCTTTTTTTACAGAACGCATCAGTCTTTTTTAGTCAATCCTAAATATGTTTCAATGTATATGTACGATTCTATGGAACTTATTGATGGTACAACTCTTACGGTGAGTGAAAATAGAAGGAAAAGTGTAAATAAATTATTTTGTATGCTTAAGGGGGAGGATATTGTTGTTTGATTTTATGACAGTGATAGGGGCAGCCGCTGTTTTACTGGTAGCTTCTTTATCTGTAAAAATATTAACACTTTATTTTGACATTTTCTTTGAAATAAAGAATAAAAGTATACAAATTATTTTATGGGGAATTTATTTCTTCTGGCAATTAATTATTGGAAGAATAAATGTTCTCCCGGCATATATGAACGTTATAGTAAGTGTTATTCTTACCTGCATGATATGCATTGGGGCATATGAAGGTGGATTTTTGCAGAAAGTGGTATTTTCGGTCTTGATCAATGCGATTTGGATGTTGGCGGAATTTCTGGTCGGCTATGTTTTTATCCTGTCGGGAATTGATTATAAAGTTCTTCAATTTTCTGGTTCGGTTTTATCTAAATTATTTATTATAGTTTTGATCTGGTTTTTAAAGAAATTTTTCCACAACGAAAATATAAGGAATCTGTCTAACAAGCACAATGTGGTCCTGCTGCTGATCCCGATAGGAAGCATGTTTGTGTTATACAATATATTTATGCTGAGCGTGGTGACAAATGGCAGCAACCATATCATCCGTTCAGTGGCATGTCTGCTCATTGTCCTGTGTGTCAATATCATTATATTTCGGTTATATTTAAATCTGTCAATAGAAAAGGAACTCCAAAGATGTAACACAGTATATGCCCAGCAGCTGGAATTATGCAGCCAGCATATGCGGGAGAAACAGGCAGACCTTATGGAGTTCCGAAACGCAAGGCATGATATAAAACAACATTTTATTGTCCTGATGGAGATGCTTGATGAAGGCAGGAATGAAGAAGCAACAGAGTATTTGAGTAAATTGGTGAATGAAAAAATATTTGGACAGATAGGGATATCAAGGACGGATAATATAATAGTGGATTCTCTGGTCAATGCAAAATATTCCCATGCGGTTAGGCAGAAGATTAAATTTGAAGCCGATATCCACATACCTGTGCAGCTTCCCTTTAGTGGAGCGGATATCTGTATTTTGATAGGAAATATTCTTGATAATGCAATAGAAGCTTCCATGCGATTAAAAGAAGAGGAGAGATACATAGGATTTTTTATGAAATATGATAAGAATTATTTAGTGATCACAGCCATGAATGCATTTAATGGAAAGCTGGTCAGAAACAGCGCCGGAAAAATAATGACAGATAAAGGGGAGCCGGAAAATCATGGGATTGGTCTGGAATCCGTCCGGAAAATTGCCGAAAAATACCATGGATCGGTTGTTATAGAAGAAAAGGGAAATTTTAAGATAAAAGTAGTATTATGTGATCTGCCGCAAAAGTTACAAATAACTTCGTAAAAATTACAGGACTGGTTCGCTTCCTGGTTACTGTGCTATATTTATATGAAAAAGAAATGGAGGCAGTAGTGATGAAGAAAACCAACTATTATTTCAAAAACCATGCAAATTTAATTGCTAGTCTGGCAATGGCATTTTGTGTTATGGCGGCAAACAGCCGCTGTGTATGTATTTACCACCAGCCTAAGATGCCTGATGGACTGCAGAAATTGAAGAAGGGCTGAGATGGAGACGCTGGCTGATTTTTTGACAAATTACATAGTGAAGAAAAGAGCCATTTCCAAAGAAGATTATGAGATTTACCATTATGGACTACAGACAGGTCTGGAAATGCTCATCTGTATGGCTGTCTGCTTTTTTATGGCTGTACAGATGGGCATGATGGTACAGTGTATGATCTTCTTTCTGGTGTTCTTTTCGCTCCGTTCCTTTTTAGGCGGACTGCATATGAACAGTTTCATGGCATGTTTTTTTCTTTCATGCACTGTATTATACCTGACCCTTTTGCTTGTTAAATATTGTCCGTTGTCTTCCCGTATGGCAGTATTGGTCTTAGCTTGTGAAACAGTAACAGTCTGTTTTTCAAAACCAGTGGAAAATAGCAATCGCCCTGTGAATGAAAGAGAGAAAAAGGAATTCTTGGATAAAATCTATAAAATCTTGATTCTTTTATGGGTTTTGATTGTATTTTGCTGTGCATTGGGATGGAGCAGATGTCTGACCACAGTAGGTTACACTTTAGGGGTTATCATTATTTCCATGTATATAGAAAAAGTAAAAACGAGGCTGAAGCGGGGAAAGGCAGAAAGTGTGTGAGGATATTACTGGTAAGCGAGGATCAGGAAGTATGCAGACAGATCTTCAGAGTGGTCGGCAAGTCGGCAGAGTTAGCGGTTTTATCCTTTGCTGATATCGGGCAAGAAAAAGAATTGCAGTATGATATGCTGATCGTGGACTTCGATAGGGTAAAGGTAAAAGAAAGGGAATTTAAAATCATACTGGAAATGAATTGTATGACAAAGAAGCCCATATTGGTACTCTTGGAACAGAGCAGCATAGCGGATCAGTTTGAAGTATTATCAATGGGTGCGCTGGATTTCCTTGAGCGTCCGGCAGAAGATGAAGTTTATAGACAAAAGTTAAAGGAACTTTATCAATGGACGTGGTATTATGGCTGGAAAAAAGAGGAAGTATAACGTAGAACATGATAAAATTTATGCGGAAACCTTGGAACAACAGCAGATAGAAGTAATGCAGAGTGTGATAGATGGGTTAAGGTAGAATCTGATTTGGCAGAGCAGGATTTGGAGTTTGCTGCTGACTATATTGCATTTGATTTAAAAAATTCTTTTGCGGGAGTCAATACAGTACAAGGTATCCGTAAACAAATAAACAAACTACAGAATTTTCCAGAGCGTAATGAGTTAGATGATGATCCAGTATTGGCGGATTTGGGTGTTCGTATGGATTATTATAAGAATTATAAAATTTATTATGTGGTAGAGGATAATTCGGTAATAATTGTAAGGATATTACATATGCTGGTGGACAGTAGAGCGTGGTTATATCGGACATTTGGAATGAAAGATTAAGAATATAATACAGTGTTTAACGATAGAATTGGATAGAGAAATTCAGGGCATGGTGGATAGCCATGTCTTTGTTATTTAGCAAAATTTAAAGTTATTATTTGATGATGTAAAGGCTTACAATTAGATTATTAGAAGTGAACAGTAGAATATATTGATCTATGAAATGGTATTAGTGGAAAGTGGGCGTAGAATTGTGTTCTTATTCTAAATAGATTATTTACAACTACAAACTAAGATTGAAAGATTAAGCAGAAAATTTCATAAATGAAATTGCTATCTTTTGTAGGAGGACATTATGTGGGAAAATATCGAACAAGATAGGTATTATACAGGTGTATTTGATATTCTAGGAGAATATATATCAGGAGAACTTATTTATAATAAAAAAAACGGTGTTATTTTATTGAATTTAGTAAAAGAATTAGGGGAAAATTCTCCATTAGGAAAAAGTTATGGAACGTTAAGTATAATAATTGGTAAATTAAATTCGGGCTCGGTTGTTATGCTGTTTAATAATCGTTGTACGAACAATCATACACAGCTTTTTCAATCGCAACAATTAAATTTTAGTGCTGAATATATGATTTGGACAAATAAGGAGAATCTAAACCCTAAATACAATAAAATAATTTCTGTGTTAAAAAATGCATATGCATGGAGTGGATTGTCTGCGTTTGAAGAGTCCGATTCAGGCTTGAAGGCAATTATAAATACCAAAGAAAAAACATATAATTGGTTTGGTGCAAAAATTACATTTTCTACATATCTTAATAATCCATTGATTATGCCGCCTCGCGATGAGGAAACCAAAATAGTTCAGCGGCTTATAGTTGAAATAGAGACATCCGAAAAACACTCTCCAAAAGAGTTTGCATTTCTTAGAAATAAAATTATTTCATTGATATCTTTTGCTATCAAAAATAATGTTAACATAGAAGAGGAATACCTGTTTGATTATGACGACTCTTATACGGTAGCAAAGGATTTTGTTGATTATCACAAACATTATTTAATCACATCAGATGCACAGAGAGATATCTTCGAGTCTCATACTTGGAATTACAATTTTATACTTGAACAGATACCACCTGAAAAAGATATAAACAGTGAATTAGCCAAATTGGAACCGGTTTTTAATCTCTATTTATCATTATTTAAATATCGTGATATGCCATCAGAAATGGTTTTTCTTAATATAGTTCAGGCATTAGAGACTTTCCATTCTCGATTTTTTTATAATGATAAAAAAGAAAAATACATAAAATCGGTAATGGAGCGATTTGGGAAATATTCTAATTTTGAAATGTATGAAAAGCTATTATTATGTGATACCCAGAAAGATGAAACCTGCCACTACATTATTTTAGTATCACGATTAAATGATTTGCTAATAGGCAATGAAAGTGGACTGTTTTTAGAGTATTACTGGGAAAATGAAAATTATGCACAAACAATTGCAGATACTCGCCATTACTATACACACTATGGGAAATCAAAAGAAGCAAAGGCGTTAAAAGGAGATGAACTTTTGGAAGCAATTTATATATTAAAAGTTCTCTTAGAATACCATATATGTCTTGTGCTGGGTATAGATAATAAGGATAAAATTGCTGAAGAATTAAAAAATCATTATCACTGGAAGCAGCTTGACGAAATGCAGTTTCAAAAAACAGAACGTTAATTCACAAATAAAGTTTGTTATTATTTGTGTGATACGAGTTACAGATTTACTATGCAGACATATAAGTAAACTGGAAAACGGAACGAGGAATCCCTCTCTTAAGCTGTTAAAGCAGGCAGGGATTAAAAGCGAATATGTTATTCCGGCAAACAGTGAAAAGATGGTGAAGGAAAGAGTGTTTACAGCAATGAAGCAAGTATCATATGGAGTAAAGGAAAACATTGAAACCCTGATAAACACTGACGTTTTGCTTGGCAACATTTGGCAACACCCCAAAATCCCCATTTTAAAGCCCTTAAACATAGCGGAAACCCCTGAAAATGCGGCTTTGGCATTTCCAGAGGCTTCCTTAGGGGAGGATATACCCTCCCAAGGGAGGATAAGTATTTTCTTCCGTATTCATCAATGGAGGGGGTTCCATTGACTAATCTTATTATTGACGCGTTCAAAAAGTTTATACACAAAAGAAGATAAAAATTCAAAAAAAATTTACTTTTTTGAAAAAGTAGTATATACTATCGTTAGCTTGTCCGTTTTATGC
>OFGQ01002241.1_pt1 | contig 11286 bp, 8 predicted proteins | sample 1521791 | NCBI WGS metagenome assembly OFGQ01 (sample SAMEA3504116, study PRJEB24116) | mouse gut metagenome | biome: mouse gut; feature: mouse-associated habitat; material: faeces | place: Denmark | collected 2011 | reverse complement strand
CCCTTGGCGAACGCGGCAAACTCAAACACGCCCATCGGTCCGTTCCAAATCACAGTGCCTGCATCGGCCACAGCATCGCAATACAGCTTGACCGTCTCAGGACCGATATCCAGGCCCTGCCAGCCATCGGGAATTTCGCCGGCCTTGACCACCTTGCTGTTGGCATCAGGGGCAAAGGCGTCCGCAATAACCGTATCCACAGGCAGAAGCAGCTTGACACCCTTGTCCTTGGCCTTCTGAATCATTTCCAGGGAGTAGTCCTTCCAGTCCTCCTCCAGCAGGGAATCGCCTACGGTGCCGCCCTGGGCGGCAGAGAAGGTGTAGGCCATACCGCCGCCGATGATAATGGTATCGGCAATTTCCAGCAGATTGTTAATCACGCCGATCTTAGAGGACACCTTGGAGCCGCCCAGAATGGCGACCAGAGGCCGTTTGGGGTTTGCCAGTGCGCCGCCGATGAAGTCCAATTCCTTTTGAATCAGGAAGCCGGAAACGGCGGGCAAATAGTCCGCCACACCGGCGGTGGAGGCGTGGGCACGGTGAACCGCGCCAAAGGCATCGGACACATATACCTCAGCCATGCCGGCCATGGCCTTAGCCAAAGCGGGGTCATTCTTCGTCTCGCCCTTCTCAAAGCGGGTATTCTCCAGCAGCAGAACCTGCCCGGGCTGAAGTGCGGCGGCCTTAGCCTGAGCATCAGGGCCCACCACATCGGCGGCCATGATGATGTCCTTGCCCAGCAGCTCGCCCAGCCGGACGGCCACAGGCTTTAGCGACAGCTCCGGCTTCACCTCACCCTTAGGCTTGCCCATATGGGAGCAGGCAATCACCGCCGCGCCCTGGTCCAGCAGATACTGGATGGTAGGCAGTGCCGCCCGGATACGTTTGTCATCCGTAATAACGCCGCTTCCATCTTTTGCCATGGGCACGTTAAAGTCGCAGCGAAGCAATACTTTCTTGCCCTTGACATCTACATCCTTAACCGTCTTCTTGTTATAGTTCATTTTCTTGACTCCTTTCTTTTCGTAAAAGGTGACAAAATTAGGGGGTCACGACTGTTTTGCCATCTCTCCCGCCCCAGACAGGCCGGGAAAGTCAAGCTGCCTCAGCGCCTCGTAGGTGAGGACGGCTACCGAGTTGGCCAAATTCAGACTCCGTGCGTCGGGCCGCATGGGAATTCGGACGCACCGGTCATACCAGTGCCTCCGCAATTCTTCGGGCAGTCCGGCTGTCTCCTTGCCAAACATAAGCCAGCATCCATCCCGAAACTCAGCTTGTGTATAGTCCCGGGGGGCTTTTGTGGTAGCCAGCCACAGATCAGGACTGGGGTTAACAGCGAAGAAGTGGTCCAGACTGCTATAGACATGCAGGTCTACCATATGCCAGTAATCCAGCCCCGCGCGTCGCACAGCTCTCTCGCTGATTTCAAAGCCCAAAGGCTCAATCAGGTGGAGACTGCTTCGGGTGGCGGCACAGGTGCGGGCAATATTTCCGGTATTTTGTGGTATCTCCGGTTCGACCAATACGATGTTCAGCACATGAGGCCCCTCCTTGCTCTTGCGGTTCCCATTGTAGTCCAAACCGGGAAAAATTTCAACTGTAAAATGGTCGAAACATTGCAAAAACTTCACAAAAGTCTAAAAATAACTGTTCTATTCTCTGTTCTTTGGATGTTTTTTAGATTTGGGAGCCTTTTCTTTGCTTTTTTTCGGCAAAGTGCCGAATAAAAGCGAGGAATTTTGGCGGAGACCCTGCGCAAATTCCTCACGTTCCCTCTGAATCCTCCGTATAATAGAAAAATTGTACAAAAAACCTTCCTCTTTCTGGAAACGACTACCCCTTTTGTTGGAGACGTGCTATAATGAGTTTACGACAAAATTCCGTACTGACGGGGAGGTCTTTATTATGTCTCATACAGTTGAAATTTTATCCGTGGGCACCGAACTTCTGTTAGGCAATATTGCCAACACAGATGCACAGATGCTTTCGCAGGGACTCAGCGAGCTGGGGTTAAATGTCTTCTGGCACACTGTTGTAGGCGACAATCTCCAGCGTGCCAAAGAAGCGGTCGCTCTCGCGAAAAAGCGGGCAGATATCATTATCACCACCGGCGGTCTTGGCCCCACCTGCGACGACCTGACGAAAAATGTGCTGGCTGAGGCGTTTGGGAAAAAACTGGTCTTTGACGAACCCTCCGCACAGCGTATCTGTGCTTATTTTCAGCGTACTGGCCGCGTCATGACAGACAACAACCTCCAGCAGGCTCTGCTGCCGGAAGGCTGTACCATTCTGGAAAACGACTGGGGCACCGCTCCCGGCTGTGCTTTTCAGGCCGAGGGCGTCCATGTGATTATGCTCCCCGGTCCGCCCAGCGAATGCCGGCCCATGTTCCTCTACCGGGCCAGGCCCTACCTGATGTCTCTGTCCGAAGGGGTCATTGCCTCCCACACGATTAAATTATTCGGGATTGGCGAGTCCACAATGGAAGCTCAACTGAGAAACCAGATGAACGCTATGTCTAACCCCACCCTTGCCCCCTATGCCAAAGAGGGAGAATGCGAACTGCGTGTTACCGCTAAAGCTGCCACTGACGCAGAAGCTCAGGCCCTTCTCCGGCCCACCGTCCAGCAGGTAACGGAGCTGTTTGGTGACAAGGTCTACGGGGTGGACGTGCCTTCCTTAGAGCATGTGGTCATTCATGGCTGTAAGGAAAAGGGGCTTACTCTGGGCTGCGCTGAAAGCTGCACTGGCGGTCTGATTGCTAAGCGGCTTACCGACGTCCCTGGGGCCTCCTCCGCCTTTCGTGGAGGCATCGTATCTTACACCAACGAGATTAAGAAACAGGTCCTGGGTGTTCCGGACGAGCTGCTGGTCCAGTTTGGGGCAGTTTCTTCTGAGACAGCAAAAGCGATGGCCGAAGGCGCCCGCAAAGTATTGGGCTGTGATATCGCGCTATCCTCTACCGGCGTAGCCGGGCCAAGCCGGGATGACCGGAACAACGAAGTAGGCACCATGTTCGTGGCTATCGCCACCCCTGAGGGCACCTGTGTCCGCGCACTTCACCTAGGCGCCCGGCCGATGCGGGAGCGCCTGCGTACGCAGACTGCCAGCCATGCGTTTGACCTGGCCCGCCGGTATCTGTCTGGACTGGACTACGAGAATTGAGCCTCCCCGACTTGATGGCGTTCCCGGCTCTGAAATGCCAGTTCTTAAAAATTATATTTTGAGTGGAGGTAGAACGTCTTGTCCGCACTGGTAAAGAAATCCGGACATTCCGTAGACATGACTCAAGGCCATGTGGTAGGCCATTTGGTTCGATTTGCAATCCCACTTCTGCTGGGCAACCTGTTCCAGCAGCTCTACAACACAGTAGACCTATGGGTAGTTGGGCGGTATGTCAGCAATGAAGCCTACTCCGCTGTAGGAACCGTCACCCCCATCATCAACATGCTGATCGGTTTCTTTCTGGGCCTTGCCAGCGGCGCGGGGGTAGTAATCTCCCAGTACTATGGGGCTAAAAAGGAAGATAAGGTTCGGGAAACTGTCCACACCTCCCTGGTGATGACGTTGATTCTAGGCATTGTTCTGACCGTCGTAGGCATTCTGATCATTCCAACAATGCTCCAACTGATGAAAACTGATCTCCAAGCCGTCCCGGAAGCCACTACCTACCTGACCATCTATTTTGCTGGCAGTCTGGGCCTGATGCTGTACAATATGGGCTCGGGTATTCTCCGTGCAGTAGGCGACTCTAATCGTCCCTTCTATTTTCTGGTGGTCTCTACCCTGCTGAATATTGCTCTGGACCTGTTCTTTGTCATCGGCTTGGACATGGGGGTGGAGGGTGTAGCCTACGCTACCATTCTGGCCCAAGGCATCTCGGCGGCGTTGATTTTAATGGTTCTGGCCCGCAGTGAGGCTTGTATCCGCCTGCGGCTCCAAGACCTGCGGATATCCCTGCACATTTTAAAGCAGATTGTCCGGATTGGAATTCCCTCCGCCTTGCAGATGGCAATTACCTCCTTTTCAAATGTATTCGTTCAGTCCTATATTAACGTATTCGGTCTGGACTGTATGTCCGGCTGGACCTCCTGTACCAAGATCGACCAATTTCTACTCCTTCCGGTGCAGTCTCTGGCGCTAGCCGCCACTACCTTCGTAGGACAAAATCTAGGTACCGGCCAAGTGGAGCGAGCCAAAAAAGGCACTCGGTATGCCCTCTTTCTGTCTTGGGGCATCGCGCTTGGGCTGGCCGCGCTGGTTGTACCCACCGCCCCTTGGTTGGTAGCCTTCTTCAATGACAAACCCGAGGTGGTGGAATACGGCGTCATGTTCCTTCGTCTGCTCTGCCCCTGTTACCTGCTGGTGTGCATCAATCAAATCTACGCCGGTTCTCTGCGCGGAGCGGGGATCAGTCAAGTGCCAACTTATATCATGCTGTTCTCTTTTGTCGTATTTCGTCAAATTTACCTCTATATTCTCACCAATTTCATCACCAATACCCCGCTCCCGGTCGCCGCAGGCTATCCTTTGGGCTGGCTGATCTGTAGCATCCTCACCTTGGTCTATTACAGCCGGGTAGATCTGGCCGGTAAGCGGGTGGTTGACGACCCCACATCTATGCCGGAAAAGACATAAAAAAGAGCGCCTACGCGCTCTTTTTTTATAGATTAAGGACGAAGCCGGAAACGCTGGACAGAGGCCGTCAACGCTGCTGCCTGACTGTGGAGCTCTTCAGCCGAGGAGGCTGACTCCTGTGCCGTGGCTGCGTTGGTCTGTATTACGCCAGAAATCAGTTCCATGCCCTCGGTCAGCTGCTTCAAAGACATAGCCTGCGCTTGTGCGGACTGGGCAATCTGTTCCACCAATTCCTCAGACTGCTGAGAACTGTTTACGACATTGGTAAGTGCCTTGGTGGTCTCTTCCGACAAGGATGTACCGTATTGGACCAGCTGAACTGAGGCGGCAATCAATTCTGTGATATCCTTGGCAGACTCTGAGCTCTTACTCGCCAGCCGCTGGACTTCATCCGCCACAACGGCAAAGACCTTTCCTGCCGCCCCGGCCCGGGCCGCCTCTACCGAGGCGTTCAAGGCCAGAATATTGGTCTGGAAGGAGATATCCTCAATCGCCTTGGTGATACCGCTGATCTGATTGGAAGAGGCGGCAATATCCGCAATGGCAGAGGTCAGCTCCTTCATCTTCGTACTGCACATCTTCAGCTGTTCCCCGGCTTCTGCCGCAAACTTCCGGGCCTCCGCCGCATCTTCCGAGGTACGGCTGACCTGACCGGAGATATCCTGAATACCAGCGGACAGTTCTTCGACTGTGGACGCCTGCTGCACAGCTCCCTCTGACAAGGTCTGTGCGCCAGCCGCCACCCGCTGCGACTCTTCCGATACCTCCTGAGCGGTCTGGCTGATACTGCGCAGTGCCTCATTTAACGAATCCAAAATCTGACGCATGGCATTTTGGATGGGCAGGAACTCTCCCCGATAACTGTGGTCCACGGTCAGATTCATATTTCCGCCAGCCATATGGGCCAGTTTATTGTCGATATCCTTAATGTATTTCTTCAGCTCTCTTTTTGTCTCATGAATCGAATTCACCAACATTCCAATCTCAGAACTGTCAGGTTTCCAGTTGAACTCAGCGGAGAGATTTCCTTGGGATATCTCTCCCATTTGGTCCCGCACTGCAAAGACCGGACTTAAAATACGTTTGCGAATCACACGTATACTGATGGCCTGGAGAATCCCCACCACCAAAAGCGACACCACCATCAACACGCGAAGCATGGAGCTGGTCCAGCTTAAAGAGTGTACCGCCTCGGAGGACCGGGTATCCAGATGTTCCAAAAATTGTTCCTTCAAGCTGGTAATTTTGGCCAGCGAATCGCTGTACGCCTTACCATAAACATAGTCAATTGCAGTTTCCTGCTGGCCGTTCTGAACCTGCTCCATAGCCTGTTCTTCCAGCGGAACCAGCTCATTCGACAGGGCGGACATGCTGTCGATCATGCTCTGTTCTTCTGCCGTAATTCCGATCTCCTGCATAGCAGCTACGCCCAAATCCCGGTTCTTTAGATAGTTTACTTCGTTCCAGTAATTATCATAATGCTCCTGAAGCCCAGTAGCGGCGAAGGCTCTAACCTCGTTGGTCAGATAGGCCGAGCCATTCATAAAACGATTTGCGTTGTAGGTCAATAAGTAGCGTTGTTCATTGGATTCAGCCAGCTGACCGCTTATGCCGTTGTTGATAAAAATTAGAATCAGCAGCAGTACCAGCGCACAGATGGAGGCCACATTCAGGATTGTGGTCAGCGTAGATTGATTCATCGCTTTTTTCATGTTTTCTCCTTTCATCCCCGCATACATCCTCCTTGTACACTGGGACAGCTCCCCCTTACTGGGACCTGTATTTCCATACTGGAAATACAGGTCTCAGGAGCAAAACTTAACAGTTACATTTTACAGGATATAGCGAAAAATTACAAGAGGGAAATGAAAATTATATGAAAAATTGTTAATCTGCCAAACTCCTGCCAACTGTAATAAAAGCAGCCGCGTGACGGCATCCAGTCACGCGGCTGTTTCTCAATCAATCGTCTATATCCTGTTCATACTCCAGAATCGCGCCGGTAGCGCCATCAATGGTGTACTCATACTCGGTCCAGCCCACATTAAACTCCACTTCGTACTCCAGCCGGCCATCGTCCCAATCCTGTTTCACTTTCATTCTGGTAGTCTGACTTTCAGCTACTCCAGCATGGTTCAACGCGGCGGCTTTTGCGCCATCCCGGCCAATATCTTCCACAGTAGTGTTTCCTGTGCTGGGTGTTGTGGTACTTCCGCCATGGTGTTCGGAATTGTACTCCGGATGATGGTCCCACTCGTGCTTCAATACGGAACAGGAGGAACCGTCAATGGTATAGTCGTATTCTGTCGTGCCGCACCAGAACTCAATATCATACTCCAACCGGCCGTTTTCCCATTCCCGTTCAATTTTCCAGTTGGAAACATCGCTCTCAGCAAGTCCGGCGTGGTTCAGCGCAGCCTGTTTAGCGGCATCCTGTCCTACATCCTGCGAGGCCGGTTTTTGTGAATTCGGCGTCTGGGTACCGGCACTAGGTGTCTGAGTGCCCGTGCTAGGCGTCTGGGTGCTGGTACCGGGCTTCTGAGTGCCCGCGCTAGGCGTCTGAGTTCCTGTGTTAGGTGTCTGAGTGCCAGTGTTAGGCTGCTCTACAGACTGTCCGTTCCCTCCAGGGACGTAATTCAACAGATCTTTCTGGCCTCTGAGCACTTCTCCGGTAAAGGCATCTACGATATAGTCAAACTCCCCCCAGGATGTTTTTATCCCCACCTCGTAGTGAGGGGGAACCTCATCCAACTCCGGGTCCACATCCGTGGTCACAGAATTCACAGCCAATGTTCCAGCGTACTCCTCTGCAGCCTGAGCAGCGGCGGGCTTACCAATGGGAATTCGCGTCTCCCCCGACTTCAGCAGATCGTTCAGCTCTTCCACAGACAGAGCGGCCAGTTTGTCAAAGGCTTCTGTGCTGTTGGTTGCAATGGTACCATTCATCTCCATCACCTTCCGCACCAGAGCGGATTTACCGGCGGAAAGTCCGTTTTCATAGGGGGTATAATCCAGTGCGGGAGCGTCCACGGTGAGCACCTGGCTCAAAACTGAGGTATTAGGGGCCTGGGTCCGGAGTACACCGTCTACCGAAGCCACCAGCTCCGCCTGGAGCCGGGCGGCACGGTCCTGGTCGCTGTCCTCCACCGAAATAAGAATTGCGGAGGAAATGCTATCCAAATAACCCTCCCGCACCAGCGCACCCACAATTGCGTTCACGGCTACATCCAGCTTAGTGCCTTTCAGGTCGGCGCCGCCGTTCATGTCGAAAAGCACCGCCGCCGCTTCGGTATTCAGCGCAGTACAGGAGATCACCCGCTCCGCCCGGTTTACCCGCAGTTCGATACTGGGGTTGACATCCAGGGAAACTACGCTGGTCACGGCGTAACTCCGTTGATACAGCAGCCCGCCGCCCCCTGCACCCAGCAATACCAGCGCCGCGCAGGCGGCGGCCAGCCACGGACGCAGTTTCTTTCTGGCTTTCACTTCTGTGACCTTCACGTCAATAACATTCTGATCGGACTTCAATTCTTTCATTTCCATCACACTCCCGTTTTGCGCACCGCAGCGGGAGAGAATGGCGTTCCAATCATCGGGGGCTGTATGCTCTATGGCTTCGGCCAGTTTTTGCTCCAATTCCCGGTCGGTCATGGCTGCTTCTCTCCTTTCATCAGGCTTTTTAATTTTTTTAGCCCGCGGTGGTATTTGGACAGGACTGTGGACAATGGCAGTTCCAGCAGCTGGGCAATTTCCCGGTGTTTCAGTCCGGTAACAGCATGGAGCAGAACAATACGCCGTTCCTCCCCACTCAGTCGGGCCAGCGCCTCCTGGAGGACCTGCCGGTCCTCGAGTGAAACACCGGGCACAGCCGCAGGGATAGCTTCCCACTCCTCGTCATCCAGGTCTACCTGCCGTCCGCTTCGGCGCAGGCGGCTCAGGGCCAGATTCCGGGCGATTGTGAGCAGCCAGGCCATCGGCGAGCCCCGAGGCCGGTAGCTGGGAGCACTTTCCCATACCTTCACAAAAGTATCCTGTGCCGTATCCTGGGCCTCCTGGGCATTGTGGAGCAAAGACAACGCCAGCGCATACACCGCTCCCCGAGTCAGGCTATACAGTCCGGCAAATGCCTCCCGGTCACCTTCCCCCGTTTGAATCAAAAGCTGTTCCAACTCCAAAGCCCGATGGGCCTCTTCATCTTCGGTTGTCTGAACTCCCAGCAGAGTCAGCATAGTCCATTCTCTCCTGTCATACCAGAAACGCACGAAGGGATCGTTTTATCGCACGCTCAGAAAAATTTTTATTTCTTATTATATTGCCCCCCTTCCAGAAAATCAAGAAAAAATCCCGCCGCCCCAGAATATCTCTGAGGCAACGGAACAGAGAGAGGAAAAACGTTTAAATTTTCAGCCCTGCGAATGGAGATTCGCCCTCGTCAGCCGCTCCTGCAATACAGGCCCTAATCCGGTAGCGGCCACCATCTTGCCCAGATCGAAGGGGATAAAGGGGATAACGCAAGCCAGCAGAGCCTTTTCCAACGATGCGCCTGTTTGGACACAAAACATTGCGGTGCCAAAGGTGTAGAGTACAGCCGTAGCCAGAATCATACCGCTTAGGTGAATCCAGCGTTTTCGCGGAAATGCCGTAATCACCAGTCCGCTTACAGCGACCATGGGGACATAGCCCAAAATGTAGCCGCCGGTAGGTCCGGCCAGCACACCCAGACCGGCTTTAAAGTTGCTGAACACCGGCATACCGGCCATGCCCAGCAGAATATATACCAAAGAAGCAGTTGCCGCCCGCCGCCACCCCAGAATATAGGGAGACAAATAGAGCATAAACGTACATAGTGTAAACGATATTTCCCCCGCTGGAATGGAAAACGGCGCGACCGCCGCGATGACAGCTGCCATCATGGCCGTCATGACCAGAGGATAAAGATTGCTTTTTGTTTCCATAGGAAGTTCATCCTTTCATCCGCTCATTCACAATTAATATTTTACAGTATACATTACATTTGCTTAATTGTCAACCTATTTTTTGATTAGTTTACATTTTGCGGACTTTCCACAAATTTCAGAAAATCTTAATCTTCCCTTCAATGTAATTTAGAGTTATAATGTTAAACTGAGAATAACATAGCAAGAAAGATACTCAAAACAGCCGGCTGTTTTGAAGCGTCGGGCGGACCCGACGCTTCCGCTGGAAAGGAGATACCTATGGACGAACGAACCATATATATTCTGCTTACCCGGTCAGGAACCTGGTTCTCTCACCTTATTCACTTCGCTACCCATGACCGCTATACCCACGCCTCTATCGGTCTGGACGGCCCCAGCGGCCCTTTCTACAGCTTTGCCCGGAAATACCGGTATCTTGCCCTGCCCGCCGGTCTGGTGGAGGAACAGGTCACAGTTTACCGCAGGGAAGTCCCCTGCTGCCTGTACGAATTAAAGGTCAGCAATGAGACTTACTTTCGCCTGCGCCGCCAGCTGCGCTCCATGTATGCCCAGCGGGAAGAATACCACTATAGCGTATTAGGAGCCTTTGCCTGTTACTTTAATCTGTCTCTCCAGCGCAAGAACCACTATTTCTGCTCCCAGTTCGTGGCTGGACTGCTGGAAAACTGCGGCGCCGTGGAACTACCCAAGCCCCCTACCCTGCTGCGTCCGTCAGATTTGTGCCAGCTGAAAAATCTTCGCACTGTCCACCAGGGACCACTGGAAGGAATTCTTACATAAGAGGCTCAAAAAATTTTTTCCATTTTTTCAAAAAAGGGGTTGACTTTTTGGTCGGACCCCGCTATAATAACCACTGTCGTTGCGAGTGTAGCTCATCTGGTAGAGCGCCACCTTGCCAAGGTGGAGGTAGCGAGTTCGAGCCTCGTCACTCGCTCCAGCGCAGGAAAGACGTCCGTTAGGGCGTCTTTCCTTTTTCTGTTTCAGCTATTGCAATTTTAGGTTCTTTCCGCTATAATTACTGAGAATCACTGTCGATTCGGCCATTCAAGGCCAAACGATACAGGAGAGTGTTTGCATTGAAATACGATTTTACCGCCATTGAAAAAAAGTGGCAGACAAAATGGAAAGACGAAAAGACTTTTACCTGCAAGACCGGTGATCCCAAACCCAAGTTCTACGGTCTGGTAGAATTCCCCTACCCCTCTGGGGCGGGTCTCCACGTAGGCCATCCCCGCCCTTATACCGCTATGGACGTAATCGCCCGTAAGAAACGGATGGATGGGTATAATGTCCTGTTCCCTATCGGCTATGATGCCTTTGGTTTGCCTACCGAGAATTTCGCCATTAAAAATCACGTCCACCCCGCTGCCGTCACCAAGCAAAACATTGAAAACTTTACCCGGCAGCTCCATATGCTGGGTTATTCCTTCGACTGGGACCGGTGTGTAGACACCACCAGTCCCGACTACTATAAGTGGACCCAGTGGATTTTCCTCCAGCTGTACAAACATGGGCTGGCCTATAAGACCACTATGCCTGTAAACTGGTGTACCTCCTGCAAGTGCGTGCTGGCCAATGAGGAGGTTGTTGAGGGCGTCTGCGAGCGGTGCGGTGCGCCTGTAGTCCGCAAGGAGAAATCTCAGTGGATGCTGAAAATCACCGCCTATGCCCAAAAGCTTATCGACGGGCT
>OFGQ01002235.1_pt1 | contig 11304 bp, 8 predicted proteins | sample 1521791 | NCBI WGS metagenome assembly OFGQ01 (sample SAMEA3504116, study PRJEB24116) | mouse gut metagenome | biome: mouse gut; feature: mouse-associated habitat; material: faeces | place: Denmark | collected 2011 | reverse complement strand
ACCAAAGCCGAAACCCTCTTGTACTGTGCCCTTGTGGCCTACATCGTCTTTGAGGGGCCGGAGGAAGAACGCAACATGAATACGCTGGTGGAAATGATAAACGCTATGGAGGTCCGGGAGGATGACGAAAGTTTCAAAAATGCCGTTGACCTTCTCTTTGACGCACTGGAGCAGAAAGACCCGGACCACTTTGCACTTCGTCAGTATAAAAAATATAAATTAGCAGCGGGTGTTGTATGCTCTAAAAGACTTCTTAATCAAGCGGTTTGGAAGTCTCTTAGAACACACAACCTAAAACCGAAGAAAGGAGCGCAAGTTATGAGAAAAAACGAGAAAATCACAGCTCTGTATGAACGACTGAGCCGTGATGACTTTGGCAAAGATGATGACCAACAGCGTGAGAGCAACTCCATATCGAATCAAAAAGCAATGTTGGAGGAGTTCGCCGCACGGCAGGGCTTTACGAACATTGTCCATTTCACGGACGATGGCATTAGCGGCACTTGCTTTGACCGTCCCGGATTTTTAGCAATGATGAAAGAGGTTGAAGCCGGGAATGTGGAGTATTTGTGCATCAAGGACATGAGCCGCATGGGTCGTGACTATCTGAAAGTCGGTCAGATTATGGAAATCCTGCGTCAGCGTGGCGTTCGCCTTATCGCCATCAATGACGGCGTGGACAGTGCCAGAGGTGATGATGATTTTACCCCTTTCCGCAACATTATGAACGAGTATTACGCCAGAGATACCAGCCGTAAAATCCGTTCCACTTTCCAGTCCAAAGGCAAGTCCGGCAAGCACCTCACAGGCACGGTCATTTACGGCTATCTTTGGAACGAAGCAAGAGACCAATGGTTGGTTGACCCCGAAGCCGCTGATGTGGTCAAGCGCATCTTTGCCATGACGATTGACGGCTACGGTCCGTATCAGATCGCCAGCAAACTGAAATCGGAAAAGGTGCTTATTCCGTCTGCTTACCTTGCCCAACACGGCGAGGGCGTGAACAAAAACAAGACTTTCAAAGATATGTACGGCTGGGGTTCTTCCACCATCTGCAACATTCTTGAAAAGCGTGAATATCTGGGACACACCATCAATTTCAAGACCCGAAAGCACTTCAAGGACAAGAAAAGCCATTATGTCCCGGAGGACGAATGGACAATTTTCGAGAATACCCATGAGCCTATCATTGACAAGCAGACCTTTGACCTTGTGCAGAAAATCCGTGGGAATGTCAGACGCTACCCGGACGGCTGGGGCGAAGCAGCTCCCCTCACAGGCTTGCTTTATTGTGCCGATTGCGGCGGCAAGATGTATGTCCACCGCACCAATAACGGCAAGCGCATTTCTCAATACACCTGCTCACAGTACACAAAAGTTCCTTGCGGGACACTCTGCAAGACCCAGCACCGTATCAATGAAGATGTGGTACTGTCCCTTGTCTCTGAAATGCTGAAAGCCATTGCAGAATATGCCAAGCATGACAGAGCCGAGTTTGTCCGTGTGGTGCAGGAAGCACAGTCCAGCCAGCAGACGGCAGAGGTCAGGAAACAGCGGACACGCCTTGCCACAGCAAAGCAGAGAGTTTCCGAGCTGGAAGTCCTGCTCTGCAAAATCTATGAGGACAACATTTTAGGCAAGCTGTCCGACAGCAGATACGCCACCCTGGACGCTCAATACGAAAAGGAACAGTCCGAGCTTACCGCTGAAATCTCTGTTCTGGAAAAGGCTGTCAAGAGCTATGAGAAGCACGAAAAGGACGCTGACCGTTTTATCGCTCTGATCGACAAATATGAGAACTTCGACAAGCTGACCATTGCCATGCTCAATGAGTTTATCGAGAAAATCCTTGTGCATGAGCGTGACCGTAAAGGCAGTATACAGACCACACAGGAGGTCGAGATTTATTTCAATTTCGTTGGGCGATTCGTTCCCCCGGCGTTTGGAGAAGTGGAGCTGACCCCGGAGGAATTGGAGGAAATCCGCAAGCGTGAGGAACGCAAGGACAGGCTTCATCAGAACTACTTGAAGCGTAAAGCCAGCGGAGCACAGAAGCGATACGAGGACAAAATCAAGGGGAGAAAAAAGGCGGAAATCGAAGCTAAGAAAGCCGCCATTCGTGCAGAGGACATTGCAAAGGGAGTGTTCGTCCCTGTCAGCAGCTTACCGCAGAGAGAGCCGATGAAAGGAGCGCAGATTGCATGAACATCACTTACAGACAGAACGGCGATTATCTTATCCCGAACATCGTTATCCACAAGACCAAGTCCATCGGACACTACGGCAGACTTCGCAAGGCGTATTTAGAAATGCACCGCCCGATACTGTTCAATGAGCTGGTGCTATCCGACAAGCTCTTTGAGCATTGCGCCGAGATTGACGAAGCGGCACGAAACCGCATGGAGCTGATCGTGCCGGAGCTGGCAAAGCAGTACGGCGTGACCGAGCAACTGAAAGCTGAAAACCAAATGGAATGGGTGCGGCAGATGAACGCTTGCAAGGCGCAGGCAGAGGAAGTTGTGAAAGCGGAATTGATTTATGATTGAGCGAGAAAGTCCGGGCAGAAAACTGTTCGGACTTTTCTCATATATTCCAAAATGACGGTAGAATTGTTCACAAGTTTTATGGTATAATTTGAATACGAAAATTGAGCAACAAATCGATATTTGTAGATGGAGGTAATCAAAATGAAAGAATATCAACATTTGATTGGAAAGATTGTTGTCGCAGTGGCGATTATAGTTGCCGCAATCATTATAGCGCAGGCTATTGGTGGAGCTGGAGAAAGTATCCGCAGTGGCTTGTGGCAATTAGGGGATGCGCTTCATTTGGCGAACTGATAAAATCCCTTTAGGAACTAAAGGGCGCACTTCTATACTCTCCTGTCGGGAGTATCGTCGTGCGTCCTGCGGAGCTTCATTCTCTGTCAGCAGAAGAAAACTGCCCGACCGAGAATGTTGCGTCACTTCGTTCCGTCAAGGGAGCTACACCCCCTTGCGCCGCTAAAGCGGCTATCCCCTGTGGACTTGCCGTCCGCAAACGGTTTTGACAAACCGTTCGCCGCCAGCAAGTTTGAAAAACCGAATACCAAAAATCAGACCGTTGACTGGTCGCACTATGCGAAAAGTTGACGGTCTTTTTTTATCCCCATTTTCAAAAAAGGAGGTCACACGAAATGTCAAAAAATCTTGAAAAGCTGAATGAGGAAATCCGTCAAGCCGAGACGCAGCTTGCACAGGAGAAGCACAAGGTACAGCGTCTTGAGAACAGGATTAAGCATCTGGAAAAGGGCGAGCGCAAGAAGCGCACCCACCGCCTTTGCAATCTGGGCGGCACGATTGAGAGCGTTGCCCCGGAGGTCAAGGAGCTTACCCGGACAGAGATTATCGAGCTGATGGAACACATCTTTTCTCTGCCCGAAGTCCAGAGAGCCGTCCACCACATGGCGATTACCCATATCAGCAGAATCAACCGGGAAAAGGAGATGAAAGCCGATGGCACTATTCCACTTCACAGTAGACCAAACGAAACGCAGTGAGGGGCAGTCAGCGATTGCTTCTGCCGCCTACCGTTCCGGTGAAAAGCTGTACAGCGAGTATTACGGCGAGTACAGCGACTACACCCGAAAGGGCGGCGTGATCTGCTCCGAAATTCTCCTGCCGCCCCATGCGCCGCCAGAATACGCAGACCGCCAGACCCTATGGAACGCCGTAGAGAAAGCCGAGCGTGGCAAGAACGCCCAGCTTGCATACAGCTTTGAGATTTCCTTGCAGAATGAGTTTTCCCTTGAGGAAAATATCGCTCTGGCAAGGAAATTTTTGTTGGAGCATTTTGTGAGCCGTGGCATGACCGTTGATGTGTCCTTTCACGAAAAGGAGCATGGGGACGGCGGCACGCCCAACCCCCATTTCCATTTCCTCTGTCCTATCCGACCCATCGAGCAGGACGGCAAATGGGGATTTAAGCAACGCCGAGTGTACGAGCTGGACGAGAACGGCAATCGCATAAGGGACGCAGACGGAAACTTTGTTTTCAACGCAGTCCCGACCACCGACTGGGGCAGACCCGAAACGCTGGAACATTGGCGTCAGACATGGGCTGAACTATGCAACGCCAAGTTTGCCGAGAAAGGGCTTGATGTCCGTATCGACCACCGAAGCTATGAGCGTCAGGGCGTGGACTTACTGCCCACCATTCACGAGGGTGCAACCGTCCGGGCTATGGAGAAGAAAGGCATACGCACCGAAAAGGGCGAGTTCAACCGCTGGATCAAAGCCACCAACGCCCTTATCCGTGAGGTCAGAAACAAAATCAATGCCCTTGTCGGCTGGATAGCGGAGATGAAAGCCGAGCTTGCCAAGCCGCAGGCTCCCGACCTTGTTTCCCTGCTGAACGCCTACTACACCCAGCGCAAAGCCGGGGCTTATTCGCAGAAAGGCAAAATCAGCAACCTCAAGGAGATGAACGAGACTTTCAATTATCTCCGTGAGAACGGCATTTACACCCTTGCGGATCTGGAAAGCCGTGTGGAGAGCCACAGCGCAACCGTCAACAGCCTAAAGGCAACGCTGGACACCCAGACCGCACGAATGAAAGCCATACGCCAGCTCCAAGACTACCGGGACACCTTCCACCGCTTGAAGCCGGTCTTTGACGGCTTGCAGAAAATCAAGTTTGAGAAGCCCAGAGCGAAATACAAGGCAGAGCATGAAGCTGAGCTGAAACAGTTTTACACCGCAAGGCGCAAGCTGACCGAGGAGTTCCCGGGCGGCAAGGTGGATATGAAAAAGCTGTCCGCAGAGTATGACCGTCTGGAACAGGAACACAGCACCACCTACGGCGAGTTTAAGACCGTCAGAGACGATTTACACCGCCTTTGGAAGGTCAAGTCGTGCGTAGATACTGCCACAAGATTTCAAGAGCGCACAGCGGAGCAAACGCTCCAAAATCGACCCAAAACACGACACAAAAAGGAGGATATGTCACGATGAATTACACCCAAGCACAGATTGACCGGGCAAACGCCGTCAGTCTGGAAGATTTTCTCCGCACACAGGGAGAGACACTTATCAAAAGCGGACGAGAATACCGCTGGAAAGAACATGACAGCTTGACCGTCAGAGGAAACAAGTGGTTTCGCCACAGCCAGAGCAAGGGCGGCTATCCCATTGATTTTGTCATGGAGTTTTACGGCAAGTCCTTTCCCGAAGCCGTCCAAATGCTGACCGGCGAAAGCGGCGAAGGACAGACCGAAGCCACCACCGCACCGCCCACAGCGTTTCACTTGCCCCTGCACAACCGAACAGCCGACAGAACAATTCAATATCTTTGCGAAAGCCGGGGTCTCAACAAAACGCTTGTTGAGGCTTTTCTTCTTTCTGGGGATATTTACGAGGACGCAAAGCGGCACAATGTTGTCTTTGTCGGCAGAGACCGAAACGGTACGCCGAGATACGCCCATGTGCGAGGAACGGCAGACCCATTCAGACAGGACATTGCCGGGTCTGACAAGTCCTATCCGTTCCGCTATGAGGGCAACGGCAGTCAGCTCTTTGTCTTTGAAGCGCCGATAGACCTTTTGTCCTTTATCTGCCTTTATCCGCAGGAGTGGCAGACAAGGAGCTATCTTGCCCTGGGCGGCGTTTCTGGCAAAGCCCTTGACCGTTTTCTTTCTGAACGCAAGGACACCCGAAAAGTGTTCCTCTGCCTTGACAGCGACGCCGCAGGAAATGAAGCCTGCACACGACTGGCAAAGTCCATTCCCGGCGAGATCGCCGTCATTCGCCTTGTCCCGGCAAGGAAAGACTGGAACGATGTTCTCCGTCAGCAAGCGGATATTCCAAACCGCAAATTCATAGCCGAGACAATCACGCTGCGAGAGCTGCCCACCGCCCAGCCTGTCCCCATGCTCCGTATGGCAGATGTGGAGCTGACGAGCGTGGATTGGTTATGGTTTCCGTATATCCCATTTGGAAAGCTGACCATCATACAGGGCAACCCCGGAGAGGGCAAGACCTACTTCGCCATGCGTCTGGCGGCGGCTTGCACCAACCGAAAGCCCTTGCCCGGTATGGAAACCCTTGAACCGTTCAATATCATTTACCAGACTGCCGAGGACGGTCTGGGCGATACGGTCAAGCCCCGACTGACGGAAGCAGACGCAGACCTTGAACGAGTACTTGTCATTGATGACAGGGACGCACCTCTGACCCTTGCCGATGAACGCATAGCAAGGGCAATCCGGGAAAACAACGCAAGGCTGGTTATCATTGACCCGGTACAGGCTTTTCTGGGCGCAGATGTGGACATGAACAGGGCAAACGAGGTACGCCCGATATTCCGCAGTCTGGGAGACATTGCACAGGCTACCGGGTGCGCTATCGTGCTGATAGGACACCTCAACAAAGCCGCAGGAACGCAAAGCACCTACCGGGGATTAGGGTCTATCGACATTACGGCGGCAGTCCGCAGTCTGCTCTTTATCGGCAAGCTGAAGGACAGCCCCACAACGAGGGTGCTGATCCATGAGAAAAGCTCCCTTGCGCCGCCCGGACAGTCCATTGCCTTTTCTCTGGGAGACGAGAAAGGGTTTGCGTGGATAGGAGCTTATGACATTACCGCTGACGAGCTTCTTGCCGGGACGGACACCGCCAAGACCGAGAGCAAGACCGCACAGGCGCAAATGCTCATTCTGGAACTGCTTGCGGACGGAAAGCGTATGCCGAGCGCAGAACTGGAAAAGGCAGTCAATGAGCGTGGGATTTCCTCACGCACCATGAGGACGGCAAAGAGCCGTATCGGGGACAGACTTGTGACCGAGAAAGACGGCACAGCATGGGTCTGCTATCTCCGAGACTGACAACAGGAACACGGCAAGCATGGCAAAGACGGCAAGGTTTTTATAGATACCTTAATGTTGCCGCCTTGCCTTGTTCCCTCATACCGACACCGCTCGATGATGAACAGTCACCGGGCATTTTTCATTTACAGGAGGATTTTGAATGAACAATACCGCAACCAACACCGCCACTTGCCCGACTGTCAGAAAGCAGATCGGCAAGACAACCTATATCGTCCGTGTCCATTTCAGCCAGACCGCAAAAGAGACGATGGAGGACAAAATCAAGCGTCTGCTCCGTGAGGAAGTCCGCAAAATGTGACTTCTTTTTGAATTTGATGAAAAAGTCCTTGACTTTTCGTCTCTGGCAAGACAGCCAAAAGCATTTTGATTTCCTGCGGCGCAAGACTGGCTCCCTTTGATAGTGCAGCGACACGTTGTCGCATATAAACTTTGCGTAGGATTTTCCTGCAAAGAGGTAAAAGTGACGGAAAGGCAACAGCCTTTCTAACTGATATTCCGAGAAGTGGAATGACGGGGTAACGCCCTGAAACGCTTCCCTTGATACTGCGTTGGAAGAAACGGGACGTATTTCCCACAACTGACACAGCACGCTGAAGTCGGCTGTCTGCACCTGCGACTGTCCCTTTTGGGGATAAAGCAAAACCGAGCCAGAGGTGGCCGGGGGTGTTAGGCCGGAGGTCTATAAAGTACCTATGTCCAGAATGCGGCTGACTACCGCTGACAAAAGCCCGAATGTACAGGTCTATAACGGGATATGGTAGAAATGCCATAGCCGTGAAAACGGCGTATGTGGGGGAAAGTAAGATTTGTCGATATGAAATTCCCTATGGTGTTACAGGCATCATCAAGCATACAGGCCTAAAGGGCAGGGTTAAGGGTATTATGCACAGATAGGAATATCGGAACGTGGAAAGCCCCGGATGTGGAGTGGATACGCACGATGAAGCACTGAACGGGAAAATCGTGTCGCCCTTATGGGAGGTGCGGTATAACCGTTCTTAATCCGGGAGGAAAGAGCAGCCATGCTACCTGTGAAGCCGTGAATAAAGTAAGCGGCGGAGGGACGGGCTGTAGTCAGGAACAGAAATAAAATCATAATCAATAAACACGCATAGGTTCGAGTAGGACTAAGAAAGGCGAAAATCCAAACGAAAGTGAGGACAAGTAACCGACTATGGCAACAGGAAAGGCACAAAAGAAAGATAAGTTAAGGCACGCCGAGTATTATGACTTTCAGGAAATTCAAGATAAGCTGTACGCCGACAGCAGTAAGGGTAAAGTTTTCAAACATCTGGTTGAAATCATTGCATTGCCCGAAAATATACGGCTGGCATACCGCAACATCAAGAAAAACCATGGGAGCATGACACCCGGCACAGATGGAAAAACAATTACAGAATTAGCAACACTCTCTGATGAACAGCTAATTTCTTCCGTACAGCACAAGTTAGACTGGTACGTTCCGCAAAGTGTCCGGCGGGTAGAGATTCCGAAAGGAAATGACCCAACAAAGAAACGCCCGCTTGGAATACCGACAATTATGGACAGGCTGATACAACAGTGCGTATTGCAGGTCATGGAGCCGATATGTGAGGCTAAATTCCACGACCATAGCTATGGATTCCGCCCTAACAGGAACCAACAGCACGCAATCGCTCAGGTTCATAAGGATATGCAGAGAAGCAATCTCCACTATGTCGTAGATATAGACATCAAGGGGTTCTTCGACAACGTGAACCACGGAAAACTGCTGAAACAGCTCTGGACAATGGGAATCCATGACAAAAAGCTGCTCTGTATCCTATCCGCTATGTTAAAAGCGGAGGTGGCCGGGATTGGATTCCCGGAAGTCGGGACGCCGCAGGGCGGTATTATCTCGCCCCTGCTCTCCAATGTAGTTCTGAATGAATTAGATTGGTGGCTTGCGAGTCAATGGGAAGAAATACCGACAGAGTTCCCGTATAAGGAAACAGTCAATCCGAATGGAAGCGTGAGTAAAAGCCATAAGTTTTCCGCACTGCGGAGGACAAAACTGAAAGAAGTTACCTGCGTCCGATATGCTGATGATTTTAAGATATTTACAAACAGCTATCAAAATGCAGTGAAGCTATTCCACGCAACCAAAAGCTGGCTCCATGAAAGGCTCGCTCTTGAAATCAGCCCTGAAAAATCGAAGGTGATTAACCTGAAAGAGCAGTATTCAGAGTTTCTCGGTTTCAAGCTAAAGGTTATCCCCCGTGGGAAACGGAGCGACGGACGCACCAAATATGTAGTGGAGAGCCATATCAGAGAGAAATCTATCGCGAAAATAAAACCAAACTTAAAACGGCTGATTTACGACATTGAGTTCCCGTCACAAGGCAAGCGTACTGAATATCAGGCGATTTGCCGCTACAACGTTTATGTAATGGGAATCCATGACTACTATCAATTAGCCACAAAGGTCTGCGACGACCTTACGCCATTCGCCTTATCTGTCCACAAGAGCCTGCGGGCAAGACTGAAAGAACGGGTTAAAACTGCAAAACAGGTCAGGAAAAGGAAACTTCCGTGTGAAGTCCCAAAAGTTATCAGGGAACGGTATGGGAAGAGCAAACAGCTCCGATATGTAGCCGGACACGCAGTTGTCCCGGTAGGTTACATACGGCACAAGCCCCCAAAGTCCATGAACCGCAAAATCAATTCTTATACGCCCGAGGGCAGAGCCGAAATCCATAAGAATCTGGACAGAATCGATATGACGGTTCTTCATTACCTGATGAGGAACCCGGTTCTATACCGTACTATCGAATACAACGATAACAGGCTTTCACTATATTCGGCCCAAATGGGAAAATGTGCCGTATCTGGCAAAGTGCTTTCTATTGGCGATATTCATTGCCATCACAAAGTGCCACGGTATTTAGGCGGCAAGGACAACTATCAAAATCTGGTGTTGGTATGTGAAGATGTACATCATCTGATTCATGCCACAAACCCTGATATTATCAGAAAGTATATGGAAATCCTAGGCCTTGACCAAAAGCAGAAAGAAAAACTCAATAAGTTAAGAAGCCTTGTCCACGTTGAGAGTTATTGAGATGAAATAAAATCTGTTCCTGATGGCAAGCCGGGTGAGCTGAAAGGTTCACGCCCGGTTTAGGGCGGGGGAAAATCCGGAGATAACATCAAAGGATTACCTATCGCTATTTCCCCAGCTTCGGGAGATCATGTCCTATGACGAGCTGGAGCTTGATAAGCTGGGGGATGAAAAATCGGCGCTGTTCTTCCTTATCAGCGACACGGACACCACCTACAATTTTTTGGTTGCCCTTGCTTTTTCGCAGATGTTCAACCTTCTGTGTGAACGGGCTGACAACACCTATGGCGGGCGTCTGCCCTATCATGTGCGGGTGCTGTGGGACGAGGCTGCCAACACCGGACAGGTGCCGGGGCTGGAAAAGATCGTGGCCGTCATCCGCTCCCGTGAGATCAGCCTGACGCTCTTTTATCAGGCTATGAGCCAGTGCAAGGCATTGTACAAAGACCATTCCGAAACCATCATGGGCAACATGGACAGTATCGTATTCCTCGGAGGCCGGGAGGCTTGCGGTCAACGGCATGAGCTATTCCGGACAGGACGGAGAGAACGGCAACAGCGCAGTGATTGTATCCGTCACGCCGGAAGATTTCCGCGCATATGGCGGGGCCGGTACGGCGGATCCCCTCTCCGGCGTGCGGTTCCAGCAGGCACTCGAGGAGCGGGCTTATGCGCTGGCGGGCGGGAAGATCCCGCAGCAGCTTTTCGGGGATTATTGTGAGAACCGGCCGTCCACTGGGTACGGTGCTTTCGGCAGCAGCACGAAGGGGGCACGGCAGCTGTGCAGTCTGCGGGGACTTCTCCCGGAGCCCCTGGAGGCGGCGTTTGTCGAAGGGATGCATACATTTGCCCGTCAGTTCCGTGGATTTGACAGGGAAGATGCGATCCTCTCCGGGGTTGAGACGAGAACATCCTCTCCGGTGCGGATTTTAAGAAACAGGGACTTTATGGCGGATATCCGGGGGATTTATCCCTGCGGGGAGGGCGCCGGATACGCGGGCGGGATTATGTCTGCAGCCATGGACGGGCTGAAAGTTGCGGAGGCGGTCTTAAAAAACACTTAGCGGGAAAACAGTATTCTATTTGCGGAAAGAGGAAAAATACGTGGCAGAATTTACACCAATGATGCAGCAGTACCTGCAGACCAAGGATGCATATAAGGACTGTATCCTGTTTTACCGTCTGGGAGACTTTTACGAAATGTTTTTTGAGGACGCGCAGATTGTCTCTAAGGAGCTGGAGCTGACGCTGACCGGAAAAAACTGCGGGATGGAGGAGAGGGCGCCGATGTGCGGCGTTCCGTACCACGCGGCGGAGGGATATTTAAACAGGCTGGTGGCAAACGGGCACAAAGTGGCCATCT
>OFGQ01002233.1_pt1 | contig 11313 bp, 8 predicted proteins | sample 1521791 | NCBI WGS metagenome assembly OFGQ01 (sample SAMEA3504116, study PRJEB24116) | mouse gut metagenome | biome: mouse gut; feature: mouse-associated habitat; material: faeces | place: Denmark | collected 2011 | reverse complement strand
GGAAAGGAACCCCCAGCAGTGTTTTTAGAGCACCTCTTAGAAGAACAAAGGCATTACACTCCCTTTGACCCTACATCAGAGGGACAGCAGGTGGCGGTTGCCATGGCTTTCATTTGGCAGTCTGCTTCTGACATTAGGAGAAGGTTACAGTGTCTAGAGAGTCTGCAAACATTATCTTTGCAAGATCTGGTTAAGGAGGCAGATAAAGTGTACCATAAGAGTGAGACTGAAGAAGTAAAAAGAGAGAGAGTGTAGAAAGAGGCTGAGGCAAGAGAAAGTAGATGATATAGAAGGCAGGAAAGAAATTTAAGGAGGATTTTGGCTAAATTCTCAGGTGATAAGGAAGTTGATAGAAAAGGTGGAGGAAGTAGGGAGGCAGGGTACCTGGGCAATACAGGGCTGAGAAGACCTCAAAACTCTGGAGAAACTTCACGACCACCTCTAGATAAGGACCAATGTGCATACTGTAAAGAAAAGGGACACTGGGCAAGAGACTGCCCCAAGAAAGAGACAGATACCAGACCACCTAAGTCCTTTTCTCAGAGGATGATGACTACATGATATGGGGAACAGACACCCTACGTGACACTAGGGTAACCCCAGCTGTGGAAGAGACCCTTATGGCTTCCCTTCATGATATCAGAGCAGAGTTTTTAGTCCTGACAGAGCCACTGGAGAAATTGAGGACCCAGAAATCCTTAGTATTCGGGGCTACTGGTCAGAAACCATACTCTTAGACCACTGATAAGAAAGTTAATCTATGAATAAGCCAAGTAACTCATTCCTCCCTCATCATTCCTCAAGCCCCACCACATTGTTGTGGAGAGACATACTAGCATATTTAAAATCCCAAATAAGCTGCTCTTTGGAAGGAACTTCAATCCCTTGGCAAGCCTGTCCCTATAAATTTAACTTTAAAATTAGAAGAAGAATATAGATTACATGAGTCTCAAGCCCCGTCAAGAAAAGTACTAGAATGGACCTATTTAGAGAGATATCCAACAGCCTGGGCAGAGACTGGTGGTATAATTGAGACAAAAATGGTGTCCCCCCCATCATTGTGACATTGAAAACTGGTGAGATTCCTTTCGGGGTACAACAATACACCATGAGCAAAGAGGCCAGTGAGGGCATCAGACCTCACCTTCAAAGGCTCTTAGAACTAGGCGTGTTTGGTCCTTTGTCAGTCTTCCTGGAATACTCTGTTGCTACCAGTTAAAAAGCAAGGCTTTGCCACCTGGCACTCCCTAATAATCCCCCCTTACTAAAGAGACTGGGACTTTCTCATGGACCCCATATATGGGGAGGCCTTTAAAAAGATTAAAAAATCGTGCTTAGTGCCTCAGCCCTAGTCCTGACAGATGTGACCGAGCCATTCACTCTCTATTTAGATAAAAGAGCAGAAATAGTGAGATAGGTCCTGAACTAAGCTCTGGGGACATAGAAAAGACTTGTGGCCTACTTGTAAAAAAAAAATAGACCCAATGCCCAGTGGATGGCCGTCTTTCTTAAAAGATATCAATACTTCTCAAAGATGCTGACAAACTGACTCTAGGTCAAGGAACTATAGTAGTAGCCCCCCTCTGCCCCCATGCCTTAGAAAGCATTGTTAGGCAGCTGCCAGATTGCTGGATGACTAATGCTCACAGGACCCATTATCAGAGCCTCTTTCTGACTGAGAGAGTGTAGAGAGAGTGTAATTTGCACCCCTGCTATCCTGAATCCTTCCACCTTGCTGCCTGAAGCTGACAACTCCCTACCAGTGAAGGTGTATAGACATCCTGGCAGAAGAAACCAAAACTAAGAAAGAAGTCATTGACCAGCCATGGTCAGGTTGCCCCAATTGGTACACAGATGGTATCAGCTTTTTGATTGAAGGTAAAAGAAAAGTGGTGCCAGCAGTGGTCAACGGAAAAGAAACCATCCGTGTAAGCAGCTTTACTGAAGAAATGACAGTCCAGAGAGAAGAGCTAATCACACATACCCAAGCCTTGCAGCTGGCCATAGAAAAGAACATCAATATCTAAACAGACAGCATGTATGCCTTTGCCACATGCATGGTAGTATCTGTAGAAAAAGGATGCTACTCACTTCTACTGGGGAAGATATTAAAAATAAAAAGGAAACCTTGAGACTATTAGAAGCCATACACTTTGCAAAAAACTGGACATCATACATTGCCATTGTCACCACAAAGTCCATGAGGCCATAGTGAAGGGAAATCTGATGCCTGAACTGACTGGCCTAAAAAAAATAAATGAATAAAATAAAGAACGTGAAGACCATTATAAACTCAAAGATGCAGGCTTTGACTATACTCCAGAAGATCAGAAATTAACAGGCAAAATACCTGATATATGTGGGTGTACTACCCAGGGAGTCTCTAGGACCAAGATGGTTGCTCTGTCCTGCCCACAATAGAAAGGTAACAATATGTCTCCAATCTAAACCACCTCATGCACTTGGAAATTGAGAAGGTCAAAGAAAATGTTGAGAGCTCAAACTGCAATGTTATAAGATTGCCAGATGTTGCCCAGGGGATTGTTAATGAATGCCAAGCATGTGCCCTCACCATTGCTGGGCACCACAAGAACACCCCCCCCAGAAGGTGGATAAGAGTTGACTGGCCATGAGCATACTGAAAAGTAGACTTTACTGAAGTTAAACCAGCCAAGTACAGTAATAAATATCTATTTGTTTTTTTGTAAACACCTTTTCAGGCTTGGTCGAAGCCTTCCCCACTAATAACAAGAACACCCATGCCATGGGAAAGAAGATATTAGAGGAAAATTTCCCAAGATTTGGCATCTCTAAGGTACTTTCATCAGACAATGGCCCCTCCTTCATTGTCCAGGTAAGCCAAGGGTTAGCCAGACAATGGGGGATTCATTGGAAGATACATTGTTCTTACAGATTCCAGACTTCAGGACAGGTAGAGTGGATGAATAGAGCATTAAAAGAAACCTTGACTAAATTGGTTTTAGAGACCTACAGAAAAGATTATGCAGCTCTTTTTCCCTTTGCCTTGTTCTGAGTATGGAACACCACAGGGAAATTTAAACTTACACCATTCAAACTCCTCAACTTGGGACGCCCCTCCCTTTAACAGAAGCAGGTGCAATGTTTGAACTTGATGTTTCTTTTTCAGAACCCCCTCTAGCTCACTTGAAGGCCCTACAATTGGTCAGAAAAGATGCCTTGGAAATGCTGAAACACAATAAAAAACAAAAACAAAAACAAAAAAACAAAAAAACATACTAACCAGGAACCATCTTCGTGCCACATAAATTTCAAACAGAAGATCCTGTCCGGGTCCGGTGCCACCATTCTGGCAAACTTGAACTCAGATCAAAAGGACTTTCCCTGATGATTCTCACAAGCCCTGCTGCCACACCTCCAGCATGTGCCCAGTTCTGGCATCCAGCCTGCCATGGCCCACTGGCCTGGCACTGCTCACACACAGTGGGCACTGCACAGGAACCTCCCTCCCTCCCTCCTCCCAATGGCAAGAGGCTCTTTTGTCTCATTCAATGGGCTTCTGAGGTTCTCAATCTTACATATCCTAAAGCTGTGACCTCATGTTGGCTTTGTTTGGCAGCTGGGCCAGAGGTTTAATTTTCTAACTTATAAGATCAGAACTATGTACTAGAAGGAGTGGGAAATGTGAGAACCCAACTTAGAGCATTTCTCCCTGGAAGGTGAAGCCCCTGGACATTCTCCAAGCTTGTATTCCCTGAGCTCTAAAAATACAGCCAGAAAGAAGCTCTATGTTCTCTACAGCCACCAAAAAGCATTTTGGTTTCTGAGCCTTACAGCTAGAGATTCGAAAATTGGAGTTTTGCCAAGGACATCTGGGCAGAGAAGAACACTCCTCCCGACTCTTCCCAACTCTCCAAACTCTCCTCCCAACTCATCTCAATTCCTCAGGTAGCTAATAAAAACCCTCTTCTGTCACATCTCAGAGTCATACGCCCCTGCCCTGCACAGTGGAAGGAGTTTGTCCTTAGCTAGCTGATAATAAAACCTCTTACAGTTTGCATCAGGTGTGGATTTCTCTCAAGTCATTTGGGTGCTGGCCATCTCATCTGAGGACTTTAATGGACTTGAGAGGAGGTCCATCTTCAGGGTCTTACACATGGAGACCTAAGACCAAAATTCTTCAAACTATTATGCAAAATCAAAAGAGAAGGAACACTATTGAATTTGTTCTATGAAGCCAGATTACAATTATATTCAAACCATACAAAAACTCAATGAAGAAAGGAAACTTCAGACCATTTTCCCTTATGAATATCGAAGCAAAAATACTCAATAAAATCACTGCAAACCAAATAAAAGAATACATCAAAACGATCATCCATCATGGTCAAGTAGGCTTCATCCCAGTAATGCAGGGATGGTTTAATATATGGAAATTTGTCAACTTAATCCACTATAGAAACAAACTCAAAGACGAAAACAACATGATCACCTCATTAGATGCTGAGAAAGCATTTGACAAAACACAACACCCATTCATAATAAAAGTCCAGGAAAGGTCAGGAATTCAAGGCCCATACCTAATATAAAAAAAAAGTCAGCAAACCAGTAGGAAACATTAAACTAAATCTCATTAAAATCAGGGACTAGACAAGGCTGCCCACTTTCTTCATACCTATTGAATATAGTAGTTGAAGTCCTAACCAGAGCAATTAGACAACAAAAGGAAAACAAATGAATACAAATTGGAAAGGAAGAAGTCAAAATTTCTCTATTTCCAGAAGATATGATAGCATGTATCTATGACCCCAAAAATTACAACAAAGAAAAGCTAATCCTGATACACATTTTCAGCTTAGGAGCTGAATTTAGAATTAATTTGAACATAACAGTGGAATTTCTCTGCAGAAAAGACAAATAGTATGAGAAAGAAATTAGGGAAAAACATGCTTCATAGTAGTCACAAATAATATAAAATTCCTTGGTGTGACTCTGAGAAAGTGAAATATATGTATGATAAACACTTCAAGATTCTTCAAGAAAGAAATCAAAGAAGATCTCTGAAGATGGTAAAATCTCCCATGCTAATGATTTGGCAGGATTAATATAGTAAAAATGGCTATCTTTCAAAAAGCAATCTGATATGCATTGCAATCACCATCAAAACTCCAACTCATTTCTTCACTGAGTTAGAAAGGGCAATTTGCAAATTCATCTTGAAAAAAAAAACCTACTATATCCAAAACTATACTCAACAATAGAAGAATGTCTTTTGTAATCACCATGCCTGACCTCAAGCTGTACTACAGAGCAATTATGATAAAAACTTCATGGTACAGGAATAGTGTTAGACAGGTAGATAAATGGAACAGAACTGAAGACAGAGAAATGAACCCAAACTCATGTGGTCACTTGATCTTTTACAAAGGAGATAAAACCACCCAGTGGAAAGAAAATGGCATTTTCAAAAAATGGTGCTCGCTCAACTGGCAGTTAGCATATTGAAGAAAGCAAATTGATTTGTTCTCATCTCATTGTACAATGCTCAAGTCTAATTGGATCAAGGAACTGCACATAAAACCAGAGACACTGAAACTTATAGAGGAGAAAGTGTGGAAGAGCCTCGAAGACAAGGTTAAATGGGGAATATTCCTGAACAAAACAGCAATGGCTGTTATTATAAGATTAAAAATAGACAAATGGGACCTCAAAAATTGCAAAACTTCTGTAAGGCAAGGGGCACTATCATTAGAACAAAACGGGGAAAAAGTCTTTATCAATGCTAAATCAGATAAGGGACTAATATTCAATATATACAAAGAACTCAAGAAGCTGGATTCCAGAAAATCAGATAACACTATTTTAAAAAATGGGGACGGTTCTAAACAAAGAATTCTAAATTAAGAAACACTGAATGGCTGAGAAGCACCTCATAAATGTTCAAAATCCTTAATCATCAGGGAACAGAAAGTCAAAATAACCCTAAGATTCCACCTCACAGAGTCAGAATGGCTAAGATCTAAAACTCAGATGACAATAGTTGCTGGTGGGTATGTGGTGAAGTAGGAACACTCCTCCATTGCTTGTGGAATTGCAAGTTGGTACTACCACTCTGGAAAGCAGATGGGGTTTCCTCGGAAAAGTGGTAATAGTTCTACTGAAGATCCAGCAATAGTCCTCCTTGGCATATATCCAGAAGATATTCCAACTTGTAATAAGGATACATGCATCACTATGTTCATAGCATCCTTATTTATAATAGCAAGAAGCTGAAAATAAACCTGATGCCTGTCTTCAGAGGAATGAATACAGAAAATATAGTACATTTACATAATGAAATACTACATCACTATTAAAATCAATGAATTCATGAAATTCTTAGACAAATGGATGGATCTGGATGATATGTTCCTAAGTGAGATAACTCAATCACAAAAGAAAGCACATGATATATACTCACTGATAAGTGGATGTTATCCTTGAAGCTCAGAAAAAAACAAGGTAAAATTTGCAAAACCCATGAAACTCAACAAGAAGGAAGACCAAAGTGTGGATATGTCGTTCCTTCTTAGAATTGGGAACAAAAGATCCATGGAAAGAGTTACAGAGAAAAAGTTTGGAACTAAGACTGAAGGAATCCAGACACTGCTTCATTCTGTGATCCATACCATAAACAACCACCAAACCCAGATACTGTTGAACAGCCAAACAAGAGCTTAGGGACAGGAGACTGATATAGTTGTCTCCTGAGACGATCTGCCATTTCCTGACAAATACAGAAGTGGATGCTCACAGAAATCCATTGGACTGAGCACAGGGTCCCTAATTATGGAGCTAGAGAAAGTACACAAGGAACATTCTATGAGGAAAAACAACTAACAAGTACTCCCAGAGTTCCCTGAGATTAAATCTCCAATCAAAGTAAACATAAGTTGTGACTTATGCCTACAGCTGCATATGTAGCAGAGGATGGACTAGTATGTCATCAATGGGAGGAGAGACACTTGTTCTTGTAAAGTTCCTATGACCAAGTTTTGGGAATGCCTGGGCCAGGAATTGGGAGTAGGTGTGTTGGAAAGCAGGGATAGAGGGGAGAGGACTGGGATTTTTGGAGGGGAAAATAGAAAAGGGAATAACATTTGAAATGTAAAAAAAAAAAGAAAAAAGAAAATAAATAATAAAAAAAGAATGAAATAAATTATTTGTAATGTTCTTGAAATAAATTCAAGTTTTGCAAACATATTATTGGAACAATGTTCAGGTATTTTCCGGTGGCAAAATCATAACAAGTTATTTTTTATCAACATATTGTGACTACAGTGCCAAGAATAGTTATATATTAGTTGCTAAAACTCTGGTATAGGAATATATAGATATAGGTAAAATTTCAAATGAATTATACAAAATCTCTTAGAAAAGACTTCTTCCAATTCAGCTGACTAGGTAAAAGTCTAGTGAACTGCAGGACGCGCAATTAATACCCAACCCTGAATATGCAATAACCTTCAGAAAGAGACTCCTCCGAAATATTTATGTCATCTTCTTCATCATCAAAGTCCAAAAGTAATAAGTAATCTTCCTTTGGAATCACCATCATTTTCTTAAGAGCCATTCTTCTCTTAAAAACTATAATGTCTTCTTAGTTAAAAAAAATGGAAAACAAGGAAAAAAAATCTTAGTAATCTGAATCCAAAGGTATCATTTAAGTAGTTAAAAATATCAAAAATGAAATAATTATATGCACTTCCTCTTTCCAGTTCCTCCATGTGTCCCATTTATTATGTCCCTCTCCCTCACAACATTGTTTTAAAATCTTCTTTAACTTACTTCTATAAAAAACTCCTTTAGAACCAGAGTTAACAATATGTCAGATCCCAGTTTAAATAAGGGGAAAAAGGCCAGCCTTGAATATGTGAGACTTCTTAACTACCCAAAGACGATGAGGAAAATGTATTTGCATTTAATTTCTGAGTCATCTGATTCTTGTTCCTATTTCCCACAGATTCTTTTTAAACAAAACATTAGCAATTTTGTTTATCAGTGTGTCTCTGTCTTTAAATAAACTCACACTGCTATCAAGATAGATAATGAATATGGTAACTGTATATTCATTTGAGAAGACCCAAAGCTCCCTCTACAATAAACACCCAACAGCACCAGCACCCACACAGAAAGACCTTCTATTGGAGAAAGCAGGGATTTGGGGAAGACTTGGTTTTCAAATATCTGGATATTGTAAGTCCAAGGCCAGCCCAAACCAAGACAGCCTGAGCTACAAACGAAGAACCCATCCTACAGAAGGAAAACGGAGAGAAAAGGCTGATCTCCGTGGTGCAAGTCTTTAATAGAAATACTTGGGGAATGAGAGGGGAGGATCTGTGGTCAGAATCCATCTTAGAAGACTTATGAATCTTCTGCATTGTCTGCTCTTATTCTTTTCATTTATTCTTCCTATGCCACTCCCCTTTCTGTAGTATCCATACAGTCTCTACCAAAGAAATACACACTAGAGAAGACAGTGAGGGTAGAGGAATGCTCAGTGTGTCTCTAATAGATTTTGGACTACACACAGGACAAGTGCCAATTTCAACCCTAAGGTCTCTTTCAGCACATAGGACAATCGCCAAGACTCCTCACCAATGGCACCCTGATCCCCTGACCCCCAGTCCTGCAGCCGGCTCTCTGATCCTCTCCCTAGGCCCCAAGCTTGTGTCCTCCAAGGGTTTTCAATCCTCTAAGCCCCTGTCCTGTTCAATCCTGTGCAATGAATATGATCCTCCTCCTTCATTTTACCCTCAGAAGCCATAGGAAATGCCGATCGGGAGGCTTTTCCTCACAGAGTGGCCTCCTGAGACTGAGATTTCCCACCAGTCACACATCTGTTAATAGTCCAATTACCCTGATCAGAGCTGGTTATCAGTAGCAGGTCATTCAAAAGTGAACACCTTGACAACTGAACCCTTCCTTGCTTGGCTGCTCAATGAAAAAAACAAAAACAAAACAAAAAACAAAAACAACAACAAAAAAAAACAAAGCAAAACAAAACAAACAAACAAACAAAAAAACTAAGCAAAAAACAAAACAAAAACGAAAACAAAAAACAAAACAAAACAAAAAAAATCAAAATCAAAACAGATAAAAACAAAACAAAAACAAAAAGAAAAACAAAAACAAAACAAAAAGAAAAAGAAAAACAAAACAAAACAAAAAGAAACAAACAATCAAACAAACAAACAAACAAAACGTTATCAGGAGAGACCCAGATGGAGTACTCTGAGGAGCCTTTGTGATGCCAGATGGAGAAAACAGGTCTCATCCAGGGATTTCACTGTTTGGCTGAATATACCCTGTGTATGCTGTCATGGAGTACCAGGCACCATTGATTGGAAGGGAGTTCTCAGGAGGTGGAAAAGAGCTACCATCTTTAAGACAAATGATTTCCAGTTTCTAGGTTGATAAGCATTTGCAGACTTGAAAAAACATGAACAAATGTGTAACATGAAAGTACTGGAAATGGCACTACTAATTTCAACTGTAATATTTTTTGTTATTTATTTATGTGCATAAAAATTAAAATGTGTGTACTTTTTCTGTATGTACATACCCACAACAGAACAGTCCATGCTGTCCTAATAGATCAGAAGAGAACATCCAGATTCACTACAATCCCTGGTAAACTCCCACCTCCACCTTCCTAGTACTGAGCTTGATTACAAGAGTGTGCTAGGATGTGCAGGCCCTCTCTCCCTCACTTATGTGCTTGGATGCCCAGCCCCTTTTTCTCCCTTATGTGCTAGAGTGCTCAGGAACTCTCTCTCACCTATGTGCTATGCCCTCTCTCACTTCTGTGCTAGTCTGCTCATGCCCTCTCTCTCACTTATGCCTCTATAGCCTACAGAGGCTAAAAGAGAGCAGTGATTCTCTAAAACTGTAGCTGTGCATAAATTGTAAGCCACTATGTGGGTGCATTGTGCCCGGTCCTCTTCATAGAACAGGTGCTTTTTGTTTGTTTGTTTGTTTGTTTGTTTGTTTGTTTGTTTGTTTTTTGAGAGAGGGTTTCTCTGTGTAGACCTGGCTGTCTTGGAAATCACTCTGTATACCAAGCTGGTCTCAGACTCAGACATTCTTGGCCTCTGCCAACCAAGTGATGAGAATAAAGGCATAAAGCACCACTGCCCAAACAACAGTTGCTCTTATCAGCTAATTTTCCACTTTTCAACTAATCTAGTGTGTACTTCATGTATCTTTAGGGCATTTCTCCCATTTACTTTCAAGGTGGAGGGTGTTTCCACCAGAACAGGGACCCAAAGTGGGATCCGTGGCACCATGGCATGGGTGTTTATTGTTACATGCCAACATTGAGAAATCCATCAAGAATCATTGGAACAGACTTCAAATGAATCACTTGAAAGAATATAAACAAGAAAGGGGGGTAAACACAGACTGGGGGAGATGTATAATTAATCTGGTTTACCAAAGTTTTATTGAACCCAGTGATCTCTACTCTGATATTAGTATGTCCATAAGAGTCCTGGGAGGCATCATGTATTCCCCAGTGCTGAGCAAATCTTGAGATGCCAGTAAAAGAAGCCTTTACAACTGCTCCTCCCTGGATAAAAATCAAAGGATTGAAATCTGTACAATTGCCATTGACTCCCCAAAGCACCCACTTGTGAAAGGAATGCATTCTAAAGTCCTGAATGAAAAATCTCTTTTTCATAAAAAATTCATTCTTTGGGTCATCTGTCATGTTGGAAGAAAAGGAAAAAGTTTTACTCTGATCTGCCCAACAAGTGATGGAGGATCGACAATCAGACCAAGGCAGGATCAGACCTTCATCTTCCAAGACACAATGAGGGGCTATTTTTGGTTGGTGGGGACATTCTTTGTCTGAAAAGTTAGGTGGTACAAATGTACCATTAACCCAAATTGCCTCCTGCCAAAAGGTCCGATTTGTAAAGGTTATATCTACATTAGAATTATCTTGGGTTGTGCTCACCCAACCTCCTTGGTGCTCATTAAACCTCCCTAAAGCTCAGGCTGGGAGGTTGATACAATGTCCTTGTCCATTAATTTGAAAACATAAAAAACCCTGTTCTAGTAAGGAGTGATTTTCTCCTAATGATAATAACGAGTTGGATCATAGGGTAAATATGGCAAATCCACTGTTTTATTATTAGTAAAGAATTTTGGAAATTTGGAAAATTTGGAAAACTATAGTATCATGGCGAACTGACATTGGTTTAGGGAAAGTCGAGAGAATAGCACATATCTGTTCACCCATTATACTAGGAACCTGAGACAAGTTCAGCATTGTCAGGATCAGGAACAGTC
>OFGQ01002229.1_pt1 | contig 11322 bp, 11 predicted proteins | sample 1521791 | NCBI WGS metagenome assembly OFGQ01 (sample SAMEA3504116, study PRJEB24116) | mouse gut metagenome | biome: mouse gut; feature: mouse-associated habitat; material: faeces | place: Denmark | collected 2011 | reverse complement strand
GCCACTCGTCCTCCACCCGCTCCACCGTCAGCCGGTGGTCCTCGTCCGCCTTTTGCGCCGTCAGGGCGGTCAGCTTCCTGCCGCAGCAGGTCAGCTCCGCCTCCCCGGTGGTGAAGGTGATGCCCCCGCAGGCCGGGCAGACGTAATATTTCGCTTTTTTCATGTTTCCTCCCGTTTCCTCGGAGGGAGGCAGCCGGCCGGACAGCAGCGCGGCCAGATCCACGCCCAGCTCCTCCGCCAGCTGGGCCAGCAGGGACACGTCCGGGCACCCGGCCCCCCGCTCCCACTTGCTCACTGCCTTGCCGGTGACGCCCAGCCGCTCCGCCAGCGCCGCCTGGGTCAGGCCCCGCTCCTTCCGCACCTGGGCGATCAGTGCGCCCACCTTGCCGCAGTCCATGATGCCGCCTCCCTGTTGTGATGTGATGGTTCCGGGCCTCTGCCCGGCGCTGTCTATCTTACACCATACCGGGACCGGGATCAATCCACGCTCCGTAGACTCTGCGGACCTGCATTCACAGCCGTTGAACGCGGTCTGGCCGGTCTTTTTGCCATGGACACAGGTTCTTACTCCGTCCAGTCGGACAAGGGCCGGGGCTGTTCCCCGGGCAGGAGGGGGATCTGGATGAATCGGTCATACTTCTCCCTGGTGAACTGCCGCAGGTATATCTCCTGGTGCCTCTTCATGATCTCCCCCTCATCCGGCAGCCTCTCCGCCCAGCAGATGGTCTTGAAGTGGACGCCGAACAGGGCGGTGTCGTAGCCCAGGAGCACGGCCCCGGTGCGCTGATAGAAAGCCAGGCGGCGCAGGATAATCCCGTCCGCCGCCGGGTCCCCGGTGGGGGCCTCGGACTCACCGATAAACACCGTGTCCGCCGGATACCGCTGCCGGACCATGGCGATGAGCTGTCCCCCGACGCCCCGGCCCCGCAGCCGGGCGGGCACGCACAGGTAGTCCACCAGCACATAGGGCTCCTCCGGGTGCTTCCACAGCAACATGTAGCCCACCGGCTCCCCGCCGTCCCCGGTCAGGCGCAGGGGCTCGTAAATCCCTCTCTCCCGCATCCCCTCCATGGCTGCCAGGGGCTTGAGCTCCGACGGGGGAAAAGCCTCCCGCAGATCCGTCTCATAGGCCTCTCTCAGCTCCGACGGGGTCATGATGTTCAAATTCATTTTTTCAGCTCCAATGTCATAATGATGGCGTCCTCCTTGGGGTGGAAGTAGTAGCCCCGCCGCCGTCCGGCCTCCCGGTAGCCCAGGCCGTCGTAGAGGGTCCTGGCCCCCTGGTTGGACTCCCTGACCTCCAGTGTGATGAAGGCCAGCTCCCCGCCCTGCCGCCGGAGCTCCTGGAGCAGGGCCGTGGCCACCCCCTGCCGCCGTGCCTCCGGCCGGACGGCCACGTTGTTGATATATCCCTCGTCCAGCACCCTGTAGAGGCTGATATAGCCCAAAACCAGGCCGGCGGGGTCCACTGCGGCCAGATTGACGCCGCTCTCGCTGGCCACTATATCCTCCAGAGTCTTTCTGGACCAGGGATCGGAGAAACAGATCTTCTCCAGGGCCTCAATCTGGTCTAAATGGGTGTCCGTTATGGGAACAATTGTAAAATCCATGGTTCTCCTATTTCGCCTCCAGCCAGTTTCTCCCGCTGTGGGCCTCCGCCGTCAGGGGCACCGCCAGCTGGTACACGCCCTCCATCTCCTGGGCCAGCAGGGCCTGGACAGCCTCCGCCTCCGCCTGGGGGCACTCCACAATCAGCTCGTCGTGGACCTGCATGATGAGCCGGGCCTCCAGCCCCTCCGCCCCCAGCCGCTGGAACACCTTCACCATGGCCAGCTTGATGATGTCGGCGGCGGTGCCCTGGATGGGCATGTTCAGCGCCACCCGCTCGCCGAAAGAGCGGGTATTGAAATTGCTGGCCTTGATCTCCGGCAGGGCCCGGCGGCGGCGGAACATGGTTTCCACATAGCCGTCCTTCCGGGCCTTTTCCACCACGCCGTCCATATACGCCTTCACCCCCGGGAACCGGGAGAAATAGGCGTCCATATACGCCTTGGCCTCCGCCACCGTCACCCCCAGGTCCTGGGACAGGGAGAAGGCGGAGATACCGTAGACGATGCCGAAGTTCACCGCCTTGGCCGCCCGGCGCATATTGGGCGTCACCTGCTCCAGGGGCACGTTGAACACGTGGGCGGCGGTGACCGTATGGAAGTCCTCCCCGGAGAGGAACGCCTCCCGCATGGCCTGGTCCCCGGAGACGTGGGCCAGCAGCCTGAGCTCGATCTGACTGTAGTCCGCGTCCACCAGGATCTTTCCCGGCTCCGCCGTAAACATGCGGCGCAGCTCGCTGCCCAGCTCGGTACGGGTGGGGATGTTCTGGAGGTTGGGCTCCGTGGAGCTGAGCCGCCCGGTGGCGGTGACGGTCATCTGGAAGCTGGTGCGCACCCGGCCGTCGGGGGGAATGACCTTCATCAGGCCGTCCACGTAGGTGCTCTTCAATTTGGCGTACTGCCGGTACTCCAGCACCTCCCCGACGATGGGGTGCTGGCCCCGAAGCTTGTCCAGCACCTCCGCGTTGGTGGAGTAGCCGGTCTTCGTCTTCTTGTAGGCGGGCATCCCCAATTTATCGAAGAGGATTTCCCCCAGCTGCTTGGGGGAGTTGATATTGAACTTCCCGGCGTAGGAATATATCTGCTCCTCCAGCGTCTCCAGCGCGGCGGAGAGCGTTTTGCCGAAGCTCTGGAGGGCTCTGGCGTCCACCCGGAAGCCCGCGTTCTCCATCTCCGCCAGCACCCAGCACAGGGGCAGCTCCACGTTGAAGTACAGCCAGTCCACGCCGGTCTCTTTCAGCTTTGGCAGCATCGCCTCGTGCAGCGCGGCCACGGCGGCGGTATAGCTCAAAAACGAGGCCTCCGCCTGGACTCTGTCCCCCAGCATGGAAAAGGCGTCGGGGTCCAGATACAGCGGCTTTTGCAGTTCCTCCCGGAACCAGGAGGCAAACAGCCGCCCGATGTCGTAGTGTCCCGCCGTGGCGTCCAGCAGATAGCCCGCCAGGGCGGTGTCGAAGATAAAGCCCTCCGCCGGTAGGCCGCTCTCCAGAAGCGTCCGCATCAGGTCCTTCACATCATGGGAGACCTTCTTGATGTCCGCCGAGAACAGGGAGGACAGCAGCTTGTTCCAGTCCCCGCTGTACTGGTCGAAATAGAATTGACCCGCCAGAGCGGTGTCTTTCCCGGTGTTACAGTCCACCACGATGCCGGTGAGGTCCGGCAGGGCCAGCACGGTTACGAACTCCGCCTTCCGGAATGCCTCCAGCAGCTTTTCCGCCTGATCCTCGTCCGCTGCCAGCTCGACATGGACGGTATAGTCCGTTTCCTCCGGCTTTTCCGCCTTGGGGTGCTCCGGGGCGGAGAGGTCCATTTTCTCGATTAGCTTGTTGAACTCCAGCCGCAGGAAGATATCGTACAGCTCCGGCTTTACCGGCCGCCGCAGGTTCTGGTCCGGCTGGAAGTCCAGGGGCGCGCCGGTGAGGATGGTCGCCAGATGATAGCTCATCCGCGCACTCTCCTCGCCCTCGGCCAGTTTTTTGATGGCGGCGGGTTTGGCCTCCACATCCGGCATGGCGGCGTACAGCGCGTCGATGGTCTCATACCGCTGCACCAGCGCCATGGCGGTCTTTTCGCCCACGCCTTTTACGCCGGGGATGTTGTCGGAGGCGTCTCCCATGAGGGCCTTCAGGTCGATGATGTGGATGGGGTCGAAGCCGTAGGCTTCCCGGAAGCTCTCCGGCGTCATGTCCTTGGTGGTGGTCTGGCCCATGCGGGTGGACACCAGCTTCACCTTGGTCTTGTCCGTGATGAGCTGGAGACTGTCCTTGTCCCCGGTAACCGCCACGCACGTCCAGCCGGCGGCCTCGCACTTCCGGGAGATGGTGCCGATAAGGTCGTCCGCCTCATATCCCGCCAGCTCGTAGCGGGGTACGTCCATGGCGTCCAGGACCTCTTTCAGCACCGGCATCTGCTGGGCCAGCTCCTCGGGCATGCCCTTGCGCTGGGCCTTGTAGCCCTCGTATTCCAGGTGGCGGAAGGTGGGTTCCCGGCGGTCGAAGGTGACGCACAGAGCCTCCGGCTTCTCCTCCTCCAGCAGCCGCTGGAGGGTGGTGACGAAGCCGTAGACGGCGTTGGTATACAGTCCGTCCCGGGTGGTCAGGGGCCGGACGCCGTAAAAGGAGCGGTTGACGATGCTGTTGCCGTCGATGACCATCAGCTTCATAAGGGATCCTCCTGTATGTCCGAATGTTTCTATGGAAGAGTATACCACATTCTGGGGAGATTACAACGTTTTTCATACGTCACTATTCACAAACGCTTTCCGCTGTGCTATACTCTGCCTGTCAAATCCAGCGGGCGGACTGGAACCGCCCCGGACTAACGGAGGAAAACCATATGGATCGGGACTTTTTGCTGAAAACCTACGGCCGGTGCTACGACGCCGAGGCCGGCCCCTGGAACCTGTCCCTCCAGAATAAATATCTGGAGTTCGCCATTACCAGGTTCTTTGAGGAGAACTTCCCCATCCCCCGGGTAGCGGCTCTCTGCAACATCGGCATCGGCGCGGGGTACTGGGACCGATACCTGTCCTACCGCCTCGACGGCGGGACGCTGACCAGCATCGATATCCAGGAAATCTGCTGCCGGCAGCTGGAGGAATGCCTGGCAAACGAGCGCAACCCCAATCCGGTACGGGTGATCTGCTCCGACGTCATGCTGCTGGACGGTCTGGCGGACAGCTTCGATATCGTCACTATGGTGGGCTCCGCCCGCATGGAGAGCGGCCTGCGGGAGGATATCCTGGATAAGGCGGTTTCCTTTCTGAAAAGCGGCGGGAGCCTGTACTACCAGACGCTGGACCGCGAGGAGGCGGAGGGCTGGGTGAGAGATTTCTGCCAAACAAGGCCGGTGTCGGCGGAAGCGTACCTGCTGGATACCGCGTACGGCTTCAAGGCGCAGTATTGGAAGTTGACGAAAGGGGGCGCTTGCGTTGGAAAATAAGGATTTCTGGGAGAACTGCTGGCAGTCGGAAAATCCGGAGGCCATGTACGCCTATCTGGACGGCTATTATCGGTGGAAGGACGGCATTATCGACGTATTCCGGGCGCACCGGGCGGAACGGGTCTGCGACGCGGCCTGCGGCTTCGGCGCGTACAGCCTGGCCTTTGCCTCCAACGGCTTTCAAGTGGAGAGCTTCGACATTTCCCCGTCCGCATCGGAGATCACCCGGCGGGGGCTGGCCCGGTACGGCATCGACGCTCGCGTGAAAACCGCCAGCATTTTGGAAACCGGATACGAGGACGAAGCCTTCGACGGCGTGATTGCAAGCTCGGTTCTGGACCATATGACATCCGCCGACGCCCGGAAAGCGCTGACCGAGCTGTACCGGATCACCCGGAGCGGCGGGCTGGTCCTGGCGTCCTTCGACACGGCGGAGAACTCCGACTTCGGGATGGCTCACGAGGTCCTTCCGGACGGAAGCCTGCGGTATGCGGAGGGCACGCCAAGGGCGGGGATGATTTTCCACCCCTATGACGAGGATGGAATCGCCTCGCTCCTGGAGGGAAAAACCGTGCTGTACGCGCGGACCAACCGGAAGGGCGAGCAGGTCCGCATTCTGCAAAAGCAGCCTGCGGACGAAAATCTATGAAACGCCGGGATCGCGCCTTGGTCCATGGACCGCCTGCAAAGGGAAGTTCTTTTTTCCACCGTCTGCCAAAAACAGCCCGCCAAATTTTTTCTCCATTGTGGTAATTGTCACTTGACAGGACCGCCTGAGGGCTGTACTATATGTATGTTCGCTGTGCGGGCTGTACGCAATATCTTGTGCCCGGGGGCGGTTGAAATCCTGCCCCTGGGCACAGTTCTGAATTTTTATTGATTTACTGAGGAGTACGCAGAAATGACGATTGAGAAATTGAAAAAGCGGGACGGACGCCTGGTCAGCTTCGATAAGGAGAAGATCGCGGGCGCCATTGCCAAAGCCTTCGAAGCCACCTACAAGCCGGGCCAGGAGGATGTGGCCGAAACGCTGGCCAACGAGGTGCTGTCCATCCTGGAGGTGGAGGGCGCCGCCGCGCCGGAGGTGGAACACATCCAGGACCTGGTGGAAAAGGTGCTCATGGACAACGGCTATATCCAGACCGCCAAGGCGTACATCCTCTACCGCAACGAGCGCAGCCGGGTGCGGGAGATGAACACCCGCCTGATGAAGACCTACGAGGACATCACCTTCTCCGACGCGGTGGACTCCGACGTAAAGCGGGAAAACGCCAACATCAACGGCGACACCGCCATGGGCTCCATGCTGAAATACGGCAGCGAGGGCGCTAAGCAGTTCTACCAGATGTTCGTCCTCAAGCCCGAGCACGCCAAGGCCCACCAGGAAGGGGACATTCACATCCACGACCTGGACTTCTATACCCTCACCACCACCTGCTGCCAGATCGACATTAAGAAGCTGTTCAAGGGCGGATTCTCCACAGGCCACGGCTATCTGCGGGAGCCCAACGACATCGCCTCTTACGCCGCCCTGGCCTGCATCGCCATCCAGTCCAACCAGAACGACCAGCACGGGGGACAGGCCATCGTCAACTTTGATTACGGCATGGCCGACGGCGTAAAAAAGACCTTCCGCCGGTACTATACCCGGAACCTGGCCAAGGCCCTGCTCCTCTGGCACGACGACATGGAGGACCCGGAGAGCGATCTGAAGGCCCTGCGGGAAAAGCTTGAGGAGGAGACGGGGCTCTATCCCCATCTGGAACACTGCCAGGAGTACATGGCGGCGGAGCTGCCCTACCTGGTGGAGAAGTACGGCGACGAGGAGCGGATGAAGAAGGCCCAGTCCATGGCCGTCCACTATGCGGAGAAGGAGACTGACCGGGCCACCTTCCAGGCCATGGAGGCATTCATTCACAACCTGAACACCATGCACAGCCGGGCCGGGGCCCAGACCCCCTTCTCCTCTATCAACTACGGCATGGACACCTCCCCCGAGGGCCGGATGGTCATGCGGAACCTGATGCTGACCACCGAGCAGGGCCTGGGCAACGGGGAAACCCCTATCTTCCCCATCCAGATCTTCCGGGTGAAGGAGGGCGTCAACTACAACCCCGGCGAGCCCAATTACGACCTTTTCAAGCTGGCCTGCCGGTGCAGCGCCAAGCGGCTGTTCCCCAATTTCGCCTTCGTCGACGCCCCCTTCAACCTGCAGTACTACGACCCCAGGCGTCCGGAGACGGAGATCGCCTACATGGGCTGCCGCACCCGCGTCATTTCCAACGTCTACGACTCCTCCCGCCAGCAGTGCAACCAGCGGGGCAACCTCAGCTTTACCTCCATCAACCTCCCCCGGATCGCCATCAAGTCCAAGGGGGACCTGGACGCCTTCTTTGACGAGCTGGACCGGAAGCTGGACCTGTGCGTGGACCAGCTGGTCGAGCGGTTCGAGATCCAGGCCCGGAAGCATGTATACAACTTCCCCTTCCTCATGGGCCAGGGAGTGTGGCTGGACAGCGAGAAGCTGGGCTGGACCGACGAGGTCCGGGAGGTCCTCAAGCACGGGACCCTGTCGGTGGGCTTCATCGGCCTGGCGGAAACCCTGGTGGCCCTCACCGGCCAGCACCACGGCGAGAGCGAGCGGAGCCAGCGGCTGGGGTTGGAGATCATCGCCCGGATGCGGGCCCGGATGGATGCGGAGAGCCAGAAGACGGGGCTGAACTTCTCCCTGCTGGCCACCCCCGCCGAGGGGCTGTCAGGCCGCTTTATCCGGATGGACCAGAAGAAATTCGGCAAGATCCCCGGCGTGACGGACCGGGATTACTACACCAACAGCTTCCACGTTCCCGTGTACTACCCCGTCAGCGCTTTTGAGAAGATCAAGCTGGAGGCCCCCTACCACGCCCTGACCAACGCGGGCCACATCAGCTACGTGGAAATGGACGGCGACCCGCTGAAGAATCTGGACGCCTTTGAGAAGGTCATCCGGTGTATGAAGGAGGCGGGCATCGGCTACGGCTCCGTCAACCATCCCGTAGACCGGGACCCCTGCTGCGGATATACGGGGATTATTGACGACGAGTGCCCTGGCTGCGGCCGCCATGAGGACGACGGCCGGGAGGGCTTTGAACGCATCCGGCGGATCACCGGCTACCTGGTGGGTACCATGGACCGCTGGAACGATGCCAAGAGCCATGAGGAAGCGGAGCGCGTGAAGCACGGGCTGTAAGGCGAACGTTTCTGCTTTCCCGCCGCCGCAATCTGTTTATCCAGTCCTCAGCTTTACTGTATTTCATTTGAGGAGAATTTGGGTTTTGCCCCGGATACCCTTTGGGTGTCCGGGGTTTTTTGCGAGCGGGACTTTGTTACGAAAAAAACTAACGCAGGAAAAGATTCGTTTCTTTTGTGATTTTTTGTAATTAAGTGTCAGATTCCAAGTTGAAAGTATAAATAAAGCAAAATACCCCAAATATCTTCCTTCGTTAACCTTAAAAATTGTTGACTTTTCTCTGTTTTTTGCTATAATACGTATCATGCATCAAATATAACGCCTCAAGCATAAACAATCTTAACTAATCCTCTCCTCCTGTGCGTAATATATTTCGTACAAAATCATTTCTCCAAACGGCCCTAAACCGTCTTTATTTTTTACCCAAGTTTGATGCATCAAACATTAAACTTTAAGTAAAACACAACTCTGTGCTATCTCTGCACAGAGCTGGAAAAGATATGCGGAGGAAACCTTCATGAAAGCAACTGTCTTGAAAAATTGCCGGCTAATCCGAGAGGTGTCGGATAATGTTCCGTTCACATTCGCAGATGTGGCCTTTTCCGGCGGCAAAATCACCGTCATAGAACCTGCGGGCAAATATTTGCCCGCCCCGGGGGATCAGACGGTAGACTGTACCGGTAAAACCCTGCTGCCAGGCCTCTACGACATCCATCAGCACAGCGACGCCATCAGCGTTAACTTTTTGGACAACCGCAAGATCCTCGATCCCTACGATTTTCTCAATCAGGTCTGCTTATGGAGCATGCGCATGCTCCGCATGGGGTATACCACTCTGCGGTGTATGGGTGCGCAGAACCTGGCGGGCATCCGCCTGCGCAAGATGATTGATGCCGGCGTATTCAACGGTCCCAGGGTATTTGCCTGCGGTAATACCATTGCCGGAACTACCAAGCAGGTTATCGGCGAAAACCCGGGCTGCGACGGCCCTGCCGAATGGATGAAGGCTGCCCGAACGGCTATTGCCAACGATGCAGACTTCATCAAGATCTACGCCTCCGGCAGTGTCATGGCCAATTTCGGCGAGCCCGGCCAGATGGTTGTCACCCCCGAAGAAATTGCCGCCGCCGTGCAGGCCGCCAGCGCCCGGGGCGTCTACGCCGCGGCCCACGCCCACAGCGCCGAGAGCATCCAGGCGTGTCTGGACGCCGGCGTACGCACCATCGAGCACGCTACCTGGCTGACCCGGGATCAGTGCCACGCCATCAAGGATGCCGGGGACAGACACTTTATTGTCCCTACGCTCAGCGTCATGCAGTGGTGCGCCTCGATTGCCGAAACCGATAATCCGGAGCTCTATTATCTGGCTGACCGGGCAGCAAAGGTCATGGACAGCGCCAAGGAAAGCATTGCCAGGGCCTATGACGAAGGCCTGCTCCTGGGCTGGGGCACGGATCTGGATGTGGAGTCCCTGGAGAAGGAGCCCGGGCAGGAGTTCCGCCTGCGCAGGGAGTGGTGCGGGATGAGCGGCACGGACATGATCCGGCAGGCAACTATGAACAGCGCGTACATCGTTGGCCTGGGGGATGTCAGCGGTCAGATCAAGCCCGGCTACGAGGCGGATCTGCTGCTCTATGACGGTAATCCGGACGAGGATATTTCGCTCTTCAATACCCGCCCTATCGTATATAAGCGCGGCAGGCTGGTGGACGAAACGTTCCCAGTCAAGAAATAACACCCCGGACATCAGCCGGCCTGCCCGTCTCCCCGCGCGCCGGCGGCAAAAATACCGGAAGGAGAGGAGGATCAGCGCACAACCCCCAGGCTCTGCAGAAGCACAGAACATTGATGAAAAATGGAGGTTTATGAATGGAAAAGAAAAACAACGGCTTTCAGGTGGTGCCTGATAAAGAACAAGACAAAAAGCGCAAAATTATTAGGCAGTCACCGAAAAAGCAAACCTTTGTGACAAAATCGAACATCCAGAAAAAAACACGATTTGACAATCGTGCTTTTTTCATGCCCAAAAGGAGGCAGCGGACATGCCGGATATGAAATTACCAAGCTATTTTTACGGCGATGAGGCGATGCAGTTTACCTACTTCCGCATCCCCTGCCAGCTTATCACCCACCCCCGCTTTAAGCACCTTTCCACGGACTCCAAGCTGCTCTATGGGATGCTGCTTGACCGCATGAGCCTGTCCATCAAAAACGAGTGGTACGATGATACCGGGCGCGTCTACATTTACTACACTGTAGACGAGGTATACCCTGCGTCTAAGCACAGATTTTGCGGATGCTCCTCATCCGACAGGGAGGATATGCCGCTCTTGATGTCATAGGCCGCGCTGATGAAGTCGGCCTTTGTGGTGCCGCTCCACTGGTCGGAGAAGTTCCGGGCTGCGTGTTCCAACGTGTCCAGGTCTTCCACGCCCAGGGAGGCCAGCTCGCCCAGAGCCCGGCGCGTTTCAAATGTCGCCTCCCCGGGCGCAAGCACTGCGCTGGTAATCTGGACGCCCGCCTCCTGCATTGCAGTGCCTGCTTTGAGGAACCCGCCGAAGGTCTGTCCCAATGCGTCCAGCCTGGACACATCCGCCCCCACACGGGAGGCGACGCCCGACAGCGGCCCGGAGAGGTGGTCCACCAGGTTCATAACAAGCGACAATTTGAAAATGGATTCCAGACTCACACTGCTCTCACCTCCATTTACGCGGAGAATACTTCGCTGATTGCTTGGGCAAGGATGTCCTTCTCCATCTCCTGGACGATGCGGGCCTTTGCCACATAGTCCAGAAATTCGCCGACGCTGCCGATTGCTTCAGGGTCAAATTTCTCCAAGAGAGGCGGGGGCAGGAAGCGGTATATCTCCAAAAGTCCTGTTTCAATCACATTCTCCCGAACCCCCGCGACCTTCTCTCTCATAGCTTCTTCAAATTTACCGCGCTGGTCAGACCCAGAATGTCCGTGAGCTTGCCGCCGATTGCCATTGCCACGCCAGGGTAGGTCTCAGCATCGGCGGTGAGCCGGGCCTCGTCCTCCTCCACC
>OFGQ01002227.1_pt1 | contig 11325 bp, 12 predicted proteins | sample 1521791 | NCBI WGS metagenome assembly OFGQ01 (sample SAMEA3504116, study PRJEB24116) | mouse gut metagenome | biome: mouse gut; feature: mouse-associated habitat; material: faeces | place: Denmark | collected 2011 | reverse complement strand
GGGAAGGCCTGAACCTTGGCACTTACTGAACTGGACAGTAGTATCGATAGACGCACCGATAAGCCTTCCCCCTTGACGGGGAAGGTGGCTGGCCGCAGGCCAGACGGATGAGGGTGAAACTGAAGGGCTGCTCTACTTTACGAATCAAAGGCGATGGGCACAGAAATTGATTTCTTTGTGGTTATGCAGTAAACTATTGACTAAAGATTTCAAATAGCAGTACAATCTTTTTACAAAGTTAAGCAAGGGGATGCTGTGGAAATATCCTTTCACACATCTTAATTAACAGGAATAATTTGTATATTACAAGATGAAGCGAGGAATAAATCATGCTGGACAATCAAGTAAAAGCACTGTCAACTATTCTCAGAAATAATGATATACAGACATATGCGGAAGATAGTTTCTGGAATCTTGTGCAAGCAGTTTTGATGCAAGACCCTTTTTCTGGGCTGAACGCAACTAAAAGTGTAAAAGAACTTATTTTCCATATGCCAACTGTCCTATTTTGGGATAAGATGGAGCGTTTTCTCTTTGGTACATTTCACATCTATGAAGACCAAATCAAAATGGCACAGAAATTTAGTGAGGATAACGAAGCCTATGTTGCCTTCGTTAAACGGCAAATTCACCTTATAGATGCTCTGGATGATGATATGAAGGTCGAGTATTTTGCCGCATTAACAAGGTGTTTTCTCTTGACAGATTTGGACGGCGGATTGTACTTTAAGTTGTGTAAATTTCTGTCTATCTGTACACCAGAGGAACTGGTTTTTATTGAGAAATGTCCATATGATTTCAAGAGTAGCAACACTGCGATTATTTCAGCGCTTTTCCAGTATGGCCTGTTTACTCAGGTTGATGATAACGAAACGGGTACATACTATGTTCTTTCAGACTTTGCAAAAGCACTTAAACAGAATAGCTTAAATTTTCAAGGCGGGTTGTGCGGACAGACAAGACTTATTTCCTATGAGCAATTAGCTCCTTTGAATTTGCAACAAATAGCAACGAAAGCAGATATAGAAGCACTTTTTAATGATAAATGATATCTGAAACGATGAGGGAGCTACCGCTTTTATACGGTAGCTCCCAGTTATTTCGAGAGATTGATAGGCGGAAAAGACTTTATACGTTGAACCGGAACAAAATGATGTCCCCATCTTGCACCACATACTCCTTGCCCTCGGAGCGGATCAGGCCCTTTTCCCGCGCGGCGGCCATGGTCCCGCAGGCCATCAGATCCTCGTAGGAGACCACTTCCGCCCGGATAAAGCCCCGCTCAAAATCGGAGTGGATCTTGCCCGCCGCCTGGGGGGCTTTCGTGCCCTTCGTGATGGTCCACGCCCGGCACTCGTCCTCCCCGGAGGTCAGATAAGAAATCAGCCCCAGCAAAGTATAGCTGGCCTTGACCAGCCGGTCCAGACCGCTTTCCGCCACCCCCAGGTCGTCCAGGAATAACTGCTTTTCCTCCGGGTCCAGCTGGGCAATTTCCGCCTCCAGCTTGGCGCATACGGGAATGACCTGGGCGTTCTGGGCCTCCGCCCGCTCCCGGACCTGCTGGTAATAGGCCACGTCCTCCGGGGCTGCGAACCCGTCCTCATCCAGGTTGGCGGCGTAAATCACCGGCTTCAGGGACAGAAGCTCACAGTCGGGGTACTCGGCGGCAATATCCACCTCGGTATAGCTCCGGGCAGATTTTCCGTCGTTGAGCCAGTCCCGCAGTCCCTCGAAATCCGCGGCCTCCTGGAGGAATTTTTTGTCCCCCTTTGCTGCCTTTTTCGCCTTGTCGATCCGGCGCTCCACCATTTCCAGGTCGGACATCACCAGCTCCAGGTCGATCGTGTCCATGTCCCGGAGGGGGTCGGCCCCGCCGTCCACATGTATTACGTTCTCGTCGTCAAAGCACCGGACCACATGGACAATGGCGTCTGTGGCCCGGATGTTGCCCAAAAACTTGTTGCCTAAGCCCTCGCCCTTGGACGCGCCCTTGACCAGGCCTGCAATGTCCACAAACTCAATGACGGCGGGAGTGGTTTTCTTGGGGTGGTACATCTCGGACAGACGGTCCAGCCGCGCATCCGGCACCGCGACCATGCCTACATTGGGGTCGATGGTGCAGAAGGGGTAATTGGCGCTCTCCGCGCCGGCGTTGGTAATGGCGTTAAACAGGGTGCTCTTGCCCACGTTGGGCAGGCCCACGATGCCTAATTTCATAATTCTCTCTACCTCCTGATTTTTCAAGGGTTTCCGGTGCTTGAATGATGTCTACCACACCATTTATACACCATTTTCGCATTTAGGTATGTTTAGATATATAGAGTTATGGCCATCCAGCCACTCTTTGCTGCTAAGTTCACATCGCCTGCTTTCTATGATCTGATCCACATTACATCCCGCCACACCATCCGATTCAGGCGCTTTGGTGAGATTCAAATTGCTTTACTGCATGTGCCATAGAATCATCAGTCACATGAACATAGCGATCCATCGTCGTTTTTATGCTGGCATGACCGAGCAGTTTCTGCAAAACCTTTGGCTGCATACCACTCTCAATTGCCCGAGTTGCATAGGTATGGCGAAGCGCGTGCATACAAAATCGCTTGATTCCCGCCTCATCGCAAAGCTTATACAGGTGGGTATCATAGGAGCTGTTCTTGTTCGGCATCCCAGTTCGGAAATTGATGAAGACCAGATCTCGCATAATAAGCTGAGATTTGACACCCGTTCGCCGGTCGATATACTCCAGGGTTTGCGAGAGCATTGGAGATTCTTTCCGGGAAGCTCGACTTAACTCCACGCCCCGAAGTATCTCATATGCTCGGTTAGTCAAAGGGATCGTTCGATAACTTTGCTGGGTTTTGGGTGGACCAGCCCTCCAAAAGGCTTGTTTATGCCGATACTCTAGAGTCTTATTGACAGTCAAAGTCCGTTTTTCCCAATCAATAGCATCCCATGTCAACCCAATTAGTTCACCAGTACGCAATCCCGTTTCTAATATCAGTGCGTACTGCGCATAGTTATGTGACCTTTGTGCGGTTTCCAAGAATTTCCCCTGCTCTTCCACAGTAAGATACTTGATATCATCCACTGCTCGAACAGGCTTAGAGTAACGAACCCCATTCATAGGATGTTTAATAATCAGGTCATTCATCAATGCTGATTTGAACATGGTCCCCATCGTAATATATGCTTGACGAATTGTCGATCCAGCATAATCTGCTTCCATCCTGTTGAGGACGACCTTGCAGTGCATAGGTTTGACGTTCGACAGCAGCATACCACCAATCACAGGCTGAATATTGTGAACATACCGCTCCCGGTAGTTTCTACGAGTATTCGGTGCCAAGTCCGCAATCATATTCTCTTGCCAAAACTCAAACCATGTGTCCACAGTCATATCCGATGGAACAAGAATATTGTCATGCGTATCTGCAAATCGAGCTTCCTCCAACCAGTTCCGTGCCTCTGGAAGTGTAGGAACATACTTCTCGTGGCGCTTTCCATGCTTATCTACAAATCTTGCGTAATAAAAACCATCCTTCCTTTGGCAGATGCCCTTGCCGCATTCTTTCCCTTTTAAGTTCTTTCCCATGAGGTGCGCTCCTTTCCTACTATAAGAAAAAGAGCCAATGCAATGGCTCTATTTTATCATAATAGTCCATATATCTCAATAGGAACTGGCGTTAGATCACTGTTTTTTTGCTAACAAACTCTTCAAATTCTTTTCGCTTGACCAATTTCTTTGTACCTACATAGAGCACAAAAGGACAATTAGGCGTACGCAAGAGACTCTCAATCTTATTTATGCCGATATTACTATATTCTGCCGCTTCTCTAATTGTAAGCGTCATTTTCAAATGGATGGGAACCTTTTCAGCCTCTATAGCCACATTATGGTCCTCCCTTTATAGTTGATTTCAAAATAATTATAGAACGTGAGTAGCAGGTGGCAGTTGGCTGGACTGCTCCACGGGCCTTACCCCCAGGGCTTTACTGGTATCTCCCACAGCCTGCGACGGATTGGTTACCGCTCGGACCATGGCCAAGACAGCGTATCATGATTAAACATGTGGGTCATCGCCCTAAGTCGCCACAACTTATTTGTGTGCAATGTGCGGCTCACCCGTAACCTCCTCTCTTAGATTGGGATCATGGCCTGCTCCATTCACACGGCTTTCCCTCCACAGGACCACATGCCTAACGTACCTGCTATCTCTATGAGGGCCAAAGCCCTATTTATCAAGGTGCAGACGATGCCTTCCCAAAGGCTTTTCACGCCTTTTCATCCCCTTCCCCGAAAAATGTAACGGCTTTTGCCCACAGGCGAAAAATTCCGGCCCATTTATATAAATGAGCCGGAATTTTCCATTTTGGTGCCAAAATCATTAATATTTACATAACCATTATAGGTTTTGTACGTTCGAAATATCAGGAGATCTTTTAAAGTATTTTGTTGCAAAATGGGTGGAAAAGCAGAGCATATTAATAGATAATTTGATATTATCCTGCAAAGTAGGGATTGAAAGCCTCTATCTCAGCTTTATCGCCTTGCAATCATAACAAAGGCCGCACAATCTCGATTTAAGAGACTGTGCGGCCTTTGTTATGATTGGTCAAATAACTTGAGACTTTCGACCATAGCATCAATATCCCGTTCGCTGGGGCCAGGCGGTATTTCCGAAAACTGACCGTCTTCTGTGGGAACCACGGCCTTCCCTTCCATAAACTCACTCATAGAGGTTTTTACCATGTCCCGAACCATTGCCAATAACTGCTCTTTGGTATGAAGAGGCTGGTAGGTGATTTTAATCTTTGAACCGGGCATCTCCATCTCAGGATGGCGTTCCAGATAATCTACAACAGCCATGACGATGAAGTCGCTCTTTTTATTCCCCATCCGTTCTAAAAGGGAGCCTACTCGGGACTTCTCCTCTGTGTCAGCACGCCACTGGAGGGAAAATCGGAACCTATCATCCCTGCGCAAAGCCTTCACCGACCTTTTGGGCCTGCATTTGGCGTAGCTGGGCGGTAGCTAACATCCCAAATCCCACAGCATTGGCCTTTGGGTCTGCAACAAATTCAGCCTTTGCCACCTGAGAAGACGTTTCAATAAAGGGTCGGAACAGCGCTGCCCCACCGCCAGTGAAGATGGCAGGGGTAGCCCGCAGATCCACCTGAAGCTCACGGAGCTTATCCAGAATACCAGCCGCATAGCTTTTTACGGTGGTGCGGATGGTTCCCTGCACGTCATTGGGAAGGATCGTAGGTCGGCCTTGAATCACATCAGCGATGTGGTCGTCGTCGATCTTGATATCGTGAAGGGCACTGACCCGGCCAATGATTCCATTAGCCATAGGGATAGCGCCCATCTCCAGGCTGCGGCAAAACTGCATATCTGGCTGAACACCTCGCAACAGCAGTACGTCGGTAGTAAACCCACCAATATCCACAACGAAGGTACGGGGGTTCTTTTGAATAATCTGGGCCTGCGGAACCACGGCAGCGTAGGCTTGGGGATAAACCAGCACCTGTCGGATCATTAAACTGATCGGAGAATCGTTGAACTTGAACTGCACAATGCCTCGCTTGAAATAATCCGCAAAACGATTGCGTAACTCATAGTGCTCCGGTGGTAAGCCGATGGCCAGTTCTGCCTCAACCATAGGCTGCAGTGCGTCTCGCTGGCGCAGCTCCTTAGCAATGGCAAACAGGCTAAGGACGAAAAATCTCTCGTCCTTGGTCTTGTCCCGCATGTAGGGGATGCGCTCACCGGACAGTGTCCAGAATGTACCGCCGAACTCCAGTACATCTGTCTCCACCGGAGGCTTTACCGGGTAATCTGTTAAACCAGAGGTGAAAACAAAGCTTGGGGTTTTGATGGCCGAATTGCCATGGTCAATCGCAAATAGCATAATGGTCACTCCTATTCATTCAGATATTTTATTACACGGATACCAATACGTATTTGCAACGAAAATGAGTATGTTGAATTGAAAAGTTCTTACATCCTTCTGTCCTGAGAAATGAGTCTTGAGCACTCTTTTGTAATCCTCAGCGTACAGTTCCACCGCGAAAACCGAGCAGAAGGAGAACCACCCTATTTCTTCACGAGACTCTTTACGATAGCCGTTATATTTTTCAACTGTTCACTATCTAACTGCTTGAGGTATCCAATCAAATCTTTTAAGCGAGCTGGGTCTTCGGAATCATCATCGAAAAAATCCGCTGGTGTAATGCCTAAATAGTCGCAAATATAAAAAATCCCTGCGAGTGAGGGCATTGATTTTCCGGTTTCAATGTTATTGATATAACCTGGATTCTGTCCTATTGATAAGCTCATATCACGGGCAGAAACCCCTTTTTTCTCCCGCAGTTTTGCAAGTCGAAGCGAAAAGGCTTGTTCATCCATCGTTCTCACCACCTTCTGCCATATTGTAGCCCACATATTTATAATTTTCTTGGCTTGCAGCCCATTCTTGTGATAATATATGGGTTTATAGGCTATATAGCAAATAATATAGGGGGTTACAGACGATGAAACTAAAAACATGTTGCTTTACAGGGCATCGGCAGCTACCGAATAAAGATCAAAATCAGATTGCTCGAAAATTAGAATCTTCGATTGAGTTGCTCATACAATCTGGTTATCTTTATTTTGGCGCAGGGGGCGCTTTGGGCTTTGACACACTTGCCGCAAAAACAATCCTACAGTTACAAGAGAGATATCCACAAATACGGTTAATTCTTGTGCTGCCATGCATATCTCAGGCGAATCTCTGGCCAGCAGCAGACATAGCGGTCTATCAGAAAATTATGGAGCAGGCAAACAAAGTTGTTTATATTTCTCAAAAATACACCCCAGACTGTATGCTTAGGCGTAACCGTCATCTTGTAGATTATAGCAGTGTCTGTATCTGCTATCTGAATAAGACGACTGGCGGCACCGCCTATACAGTTAAATATGCTCAAAAATGTGGACTGCAGATTATTAATATTGCAGAGGGGCTCTCGATGGAAACTTAACAGCAGCAAAAGAGCGAGACAGCACAGCTGCCCCGCTCTTTTGCGTAGTAAGATACTGTTAGTCCAGATGGTGCTTCATCATAAAAAACTCCCAGATATAGTCATCCATGCCATTGTATTCTGGCGACCACAGGTAGGTGCCAAAGGTCAGTGGCAGCCCACCCAAGAGTTGTATCAACTTACTGTAAGCAGCTTCCACATGCCAGTTCTTCAAATAATCCATATCAAAGCAGGTCATCACATGGCGAACTCCCAGCTCCGTCAGCTCGTTCAGGGCCTTCTCCAGATAGTGGAGTGAGGTAACCCCGGGAATAGCCAAAACAGTCTGCCCAGTGAAGAAATGGACGATATCCGCTTTCATATACCCTTCAATCAAATAAACACATTCTTGAACAGGGCCAGCCATATGGCACCAGTTTTCAGCCCCCACACCATCCTTTTTGTCTATGCTGGAAAAAGTGAGGAATTTTCCGCCTTTACTCATTTTTTTGTCCAAACGAATATGAATACTTTGGATTCGGCCAAGTCGGTCACGACAAGGGATCATGATGCCCCGCAGGTAAATAGCCATTGTCCAACGTCCATCCCCATCCCGGTAAAAGCCGGGGACTCCAAACAGCTCATGTCCCTCCATAATCAGTTCCTTTGCTAACGCATGAAACCCTACAAGTGGTGTTGTTCGATATCCCAGCCGGTCAATCTCTTGATTGGTCAGGCCACGCCCCCGCAGATTGTCCCTATGATCCGAAGCCAATGTTAATTTGCTGAGGAGCGCCCGGTAAACACGATCTCTCGTTTCGATATTGACCAGTGGGGCTTGGGGTATCTCTGCCGGTCCTGACCTGGGTTGTACTCGCTTCCGGCCTCTTGCTTTACCAGAGTAGCTGCTTTCTTTACCACCCAACCGCTCCGTCAAATCTTGATGTACTTTATCCCGCGGCACGCCAGTATAGTAAGCATAGAGATCAAAAACTCCACCCTCAAACTGACCACATTTGGGACAGCGGAACACATTGCGCTTGAGGTTGATATTTAGATGCCGCTTTCTTGATCCGACATGGTCACAAACTGGGCAGGGGATATTATAGGAACTCCGGTCCATAGGCGGCTGTGGAATTGGCAGGAGCGGCAGGATATCGTTCATTTGATAGCGCAGTTCCATTACCACTCACCCCCTTTCCTCGGTGTCCTGTGTGGCGTCGCCCCGTTTTTTATATTCTTCATTTCATGATAAGGGTTCTGTTTCCCGAAAAACCGCAGTATAGATATCCGTTTCATCACAGCTTTCCTTTGTCAATTCCAGCAGCGAAAAGCAGCGTCCATACTCCTGAAAACTCTCAGTGGAGATGCGGTCCGGGGTATCTTCCGGGGACAGGCAGTAGACCTTACAGATTTGGAGCTGGTCAAAACTGCCAACAGTATAGGACTCCACATAGTCCGGAGTGTAGTAGGCCCCTGGTCGTGGATCAGGTTTGCACACAGAAATAGCTACCCACAGCCAGAAACCAATAACACCTGCAATGCCCAGGGCACAGGAAATTGAGCGCACAGTTTGTTTCATAGCTTGTCCTTTCCGGGGGCCGGCGCAAAACCGGCCCCCTTGTTTGTTCAAGCGGTAGCCTTGACCGCCTCGTCACAGATCAGCTTGGCCGCAGCTACAATTTCAGCGTTGCCGGTAAACTTGGTGGCCACCCAATGCAGCGCTTTGGGGTCGATCTGTAAGACTTCTCCCAGCGTCTTGCCGTTGTACTTGGCAATTGGGCAGGCAACCTTCAGCGCCTTTTCAAAAGGCGTCAGTTCGGGTTCTCTCGGCTTGGCTGCCGGGGCTGCCTGGACCGCAGGCGCGTCGGACACCGGAGACGGTACGCTCCCAGCAGAGGCGTCTGCGGGGTCACCACTCCACATGATACTGCCCAGCTCATCTACGACCGGTGCGTCAAAGGAGTCACCAGCGGCTCCAAACTGGAGCCCAAATCCAGCGTTGCGCAGGGCAATGCCCACTGCGGCAGTCTGCGCCCACTCCCGGGGAGATACGGTGGGCTTATCCAGCAGATAGCCTCTGGAGGCTGTGGCCTCGGCCAGGAACTGTTCCACCGGTGCGGAATAATGGGGATAGATCCGAGCCGTAGCAACAAAGCAGTCCTTCCCCGCTGTGACAGAAACTGCGATACGCCCCTCGGGGTACTTCAGCCGGAACCAGCCAATCTGGACCATGACCGGAAGCCGCAGTCTCTTTTCGCCGCCGTTGGGGCTGTTCAGATCGGTATACTCCACCGCCAGTGCAGAGGGGTCGAACCCTTCCACGGCGTTAATTTTCTGCAGGGCCTCCATAGCCATCTGCTTCGCTTGGGTATTTTCCATAGTCATGACGCAGGCACCTCCTTCTTTTTAATGGGCACAAATGTATTTCGGAACTGAAGCCAAGCGGGAAGCAGCGTCTGGATCACCTTGCCGATCTCGTGACTGTAGCTATCCGGGGCGGACGGTGAAAAACTGGAAAACCGCTTGCGGTAATCTTCGATCACCCTCCCTAGGTTATTCTGGGCAGCGTCCCGCTCCTTCTGGGTATCAGGCCCTCTGTTGGGACCGTAGCGGCGCTCCAAGGCGAGGCACTGCACGTAGGCATCCAGCATCTTATAGTGTCCCAGCAAAAACTGGGTCTCCATGGTGACCGGAGCCGTCCTGCAGAACATCTGGCAGGTTTCCAGCACACCGATCCGATACACAATCTCACCGTGCCGCCAGATAACGTCAGCCGGAACGCCGCCCTTGGCAATGCGCTGATCCATCTCGCTGCGGAGGTTATAGAGGTTTTCAAGAACAGTTGCCATATTTTCTTCTCCCTTCACGATTTTGCTGTTTCGGTAATACGGGAAGCCAGCATGGTGTTGCGTCTCTCTGTATCCGTCGTCTGGATAGCCTGGATAACCGCTTGCCAGTCGCCAACAATCTGCGCTCTGCGCTTGGCGCGAGTAAGCCCGGTATAGACCAGAGGGCGCTTGAGCATACGTCCATGGCAATTCTGGATGCTGAGCAGTACAGAGTCGTACTGGCCGCCCTGGGATTTATGGATCGTGGTAGCATAGGCAAGGTCAAGGTGGCTCAAACTCTCCTTATCCTCATAGGATACAATGCGGTCATCATGGAAGTCCACTTCTACCAGGAAGCTATCGCCGTCCCGCTCAATTTTGCGGATATAGCCGATGTCGCCGTTGCTGACCTCATCCCGATTCTTGGTCTGCATGACCTTATCCCCTAGACGGAAGATGCGCTGGGCCAAAGCAAGTTCAGGCTTGTTCAGGCCAGGCGGATTGACCAGGGCACGCAACCGTTCATTCATACTTCGTACGCCGGTCTCAGTCTTGGCCCGGAACGGGGTAAGCAACGCCACATTGTCCACGCCATATTGTGCCACCTCCTGCATATACAGCCGCTCCAGCCATTGGGCGGACTGCTGAATATCGGCGGAACTCCAGAATTGGAAGTCCCCATCAAACTGGAGACTTGCATTGCCGTGGCGGATACGCTGGGCGTTTTCGGCGATCATGCTACCCTCACTCTGGCGAAACACCTTGTCCAACATGACCATCGGGATCCTGCCGCAGCGCAGCATTTCACTGAGTACCGCGCCCGGCCCTACGGATGGAAGCTGGTCGGCGTCCCCTACCAGCACCAGCCGGCACATCGGCGGCAGTGCATGGAATAGATACCAGGTCATGGCCATATCCAGCATACTCACCTCGTCTACCAGTACCAGATCGGCGTTCACCAGTTCTGGCATGGTCAGGGTGTTGGTCTCACCGGCGGTCAGGTTCAGCGCCTTATGGACGGTGCAGGCGGGCAGTCCGGTGCTCTGCTCCAGCCTCCGCGCCGCACGGCCCGTTGGCGCACAGCAGATGATGTCCGCATCTGGAAACGCTTTGCGGTAGATGTTTAGAAACACGCGCTGGATAGATGTTTTGCCGGTACCAGGGCCGCCGGAGATAATACAGAGAGGTGATGCTAGGGCGGTCTTAACCGCCTGCCGCTGTTCCGCTGCCAAAACAAACCCCAGTTCCTCCTGCTGCTGATCAATCTCGTCATCCAGGTCCCCAATATAGGGCAGGCTGCCCCGTTGGAGCATCTCTCGAACGCATTGGGCGGTGCCATTCTCGGCTTCGACCATGATGGGCCGGTAAACGTGGCTCTGATACAGAGCCAGCCGATCCGCCTTCAGCATCTCAAAAGCCTCGTTGGCAACAGCTATGCGGTTCAGACCCGGCGTGCGCAGCAGTTCCACCGCCTGCCGGACAAAGTGCT
>OFGQ01002221.1_pt1 | contig 11352 bp, 10 predicted proteins | sample 1521791 | NCBI WGS metagenome assembly OFGQ01 (sample SAMEA3504116, study PRJEB24116) | mouse gut metagenome | biome: mouse gut; feature: mouse-associated habitat; material: faeces | place: Denmark | collected 2011 | reverse complement strand
ATAATATTTAAAATTCTCTTGCCACAGAAGTTACCAAAGTCATGGGTTCTAGGAATTACACCATAGATATTTTTGCAGATATTATCATAACGACGAAGGATGTAAGCAGCCAGGAGCCGCTGCAGCTGACATCAGTCGGATAGTGAGTCCGGCACAGTGAGGAAAATATGGAGAGAGCAAAGGCAAAAGCAGTATTAGAGGCAATTCTGTTTACGATGGGGGATTCTGTTGCCATAGACAGTCTTGCCGCCGTGATTGAGGAAGACAGGAAGACGACGGGAGAGATCCTGGAAGAAATGGCGCAGGATTACAGTGTGCAGGACAGGGGAATCGGTCTGACAGTACTTGACAACGCTGTACAGATGTGTACCAAAGGAGAATTATACGAGTATTTGATCAAGATTGCCAAAGCGCCGAAGAAATTCGTACTGACGGATACATTATTGGAAACGTTATCGATCATAGCGTACAAGCAGCCGGTGACGCGGCTGGAGATCGAGCGGGTCAGGGGTGTCAGCTGCGATCATGCGGTCAATAAACTTCTGGAATATGATTTAATCATGGAGGTCGGAAGGCTGGATGCACCGGGACGTCCGCTGCTGTTTGGTACAACGGAACAGTTTCTGCGCAGTTTCGGAGTGAAGTCTATCGAAGACCTTCCGGAACTCAGTACAGTTCAGGTCGATTTAAGCAGCAGGCGGAATCGGAAGTTCAGCTGCAGCTTGATATATAATATAGGTTTCTGTAACCGGTTTGCGGCCGGTCAGGCCTTGAAATGTAACTTCGCAGGCTGCAGTCCATGCCGGGATCTGACTGTTCCAGTTGACACATGTCGACAGTCAGACTATAATACAGATGTGTGATTTCTACATAATAAAACATTTTACAGTGAGAGGGAGGTAATTCCAATGAAGAAATTATCTGTGAAAACTGTGGTGGCGATCGGTATCGGAGCGGCATTATTTTTTGTGTTAGGTAAGGTTTCGATACCCACGCCGGTTCCCAATACCTACATCAGTCTGCAGTATGCGGTACAGGCAGTATTTGCTGCCCTGTTCGGACCGATCGCCGGTCTGTTGATCGGATTTATCGGTCATACGTTGATTGATGCCACCAACTATGGACCCTGGTGGAGCTGGATCATTGCTTCTGCATTTGCCGGTTTGGTGATCGGTGTTGTGACGATGAAGCTGGACATCAATGAGGGGATCGACACCAGGAAGATTGTTCATTTTAATGTGGCGCAGGTCATTGCGCATCTGTTGTCATGGGGACTTGTTGCACCCTGCCTTGATATTCTGATCTATTCGGAGCCCATCGAGAAATTGTTTGCACAGGGCCTGATGGCAGGTATCTCCAATATGGTCACGACCGGTATCGTAGGTTCGCTGCTGTTAGTTGCATATGCGAAGACGGTTGTCAGGAAAGGTTCTCTGAGTAAGGAGGATTAAGCAGACCACGGATCAATGAGAGCGGCCGTTATCGATGGATACGGCGGCTCTTTTCTTCGTAAGAAAGAAACGTGTTCTTTATGAAGCCGACAGAATGCGCAGTTTTACATGCAGCGCAGCAATATACAAGAGAAGGAGCAGTGATATGACAACTCCCGTAATTTCTTTTCAGGACTACGGTTTTCAATATATGTCGCAGGCGGAGCCTACGCTGCATCATATTAATCTGGATATTTATCCGGGGGAAAGGGTATTGATCGCCGGTACGTCGGGCAGTGGCAAGAGTACAATCGGAAACTGTATTAACGGGTTGATTCCCTTTGCCTACCCGGGTAAAAGTACAGGCCGGCTGCTGGTTGACGGCAAAGAGACGCAGGAGAGCAGTATTTTCGAACTGAGCCATGTGGTGGGTACGGTATTGCAGGACACGGATGGACAGTTTATCGGGCTGACAGTGGGAGAGGACATTGCATTTGCACCGGAAAACGATTGCGTGCCGCAGGAAGAGATGAAGCAGCTCGACGCGCTGGCAGAGGAGACGACGGCGGCTGCACAGGAGATTTCCGTCGCTTCACAGGCAAAAGCAGAAGGTTTTAAAGACCAGGCAGTTTCGCAGGCCAACCGCAGTATCATGATTCAAGATGTTTTATTTGCCGTAATTGTGGTTATGTCTCTGCTAGTTTCTTATAAAATGTCACTAATGATTACCGTACCGCTTAAAAAATTGTCCCAAGGGATGCAAGAAGTTTCAGAGGGACATCTGGAAACTGATTTTGACAGTTTAGGGCAGGACGAACTGGGGATACTTTCCCGTCAGCTAAATGCAACGATGTCCAATATCCGACAGTATGTGGAGGATATTTCTTTTGTGTTGGGCGGTATTTCTAATGGCAATATTTCTATGGAAATCGAACGGGAATATATTGGAGACTTTGAGGAAATCAAGAATTCCCTCAACCTGATTCTTGATTCCCTGAATGATACGGTTGTACAGCTTAACCGTTGCTGTACGCAGGTTCGGGTGGGATCGGAGAACCTTGCGTCCAATTCCCAGACGTTGGCACAGGGGTCTACCGAGCAGACTGCAGCGGTGGAATCTTTTAAGATGTCATTGGACAGAGTCGCGGACTTGACCCGGCAGGATGGGGAAAACGCCGCCCATGTCAAGCAGATTTCAGGGCAGGCGTGGGATGTTGTTGTCCAGAGTAACCGTCAGATGGACGATATGGTTCAGGCAATGGGAGATATTGGCGCTTCCTCGCAGGAGATTGCAAAAGTAATCAAAATCATTGATGATATTGCTTTCCAGACCAATATTCTTGCGCTCAACGCAGCGGTAGAAGCAGCGCGTGCCGGTGAAACAGGCAAAGGCTTTGCGGTTGTTGCGGATGAAGTCCGCAATCTTGCGAGCAAGAGTGCGGAAGCTGCCAGCTCCACCGCAGAAATGATAGAAAAATCTGCATTAGCAGTGGAACATGGGATTCAGGTTGCCGACGCAACGGTGCAGTCCATGAAGCAGGTTGGGGACAATGTGCAGTCCATGGCAGAACTTTTGGGAAATATCGACCAATCTACCAATGAACAGGTAGAGGCATTTGCGCATATGGTCGATTCCATGTCTCAGATTAGCGGAGTTGTACATGCCAACGCAGCGGCAGCCGAAGAAAATTCTGCCGCGTCCAGGGAGCTGTCCGAACAGGCAAGGATAATGGAAAGCCTGGTCAAAAGGTTCCGCACCAGAAAAGAGCGTACATAAGTTTAGTTTATTTTTCCCCTGCCGATATGCTGCAAGGCGTTCGGCAGGGGATTTATTGATTTCTGGGATATCTCATTTAAATATTTTTGAATGATATGATATTGACAAAATCCTATCATTAGTGTAAAATGATAACAGGATTAAAAACTTAGTTATATTTTCTACGGAGGAAGATACATTGAAAATAGGGCTAAAAGATATAGAGCAGTATCTTTCTGATGTGAAAGATGCAGTAGAAAATAATAGATACCGCATTGCCAGAAACTCAAAAAGGCAGGATAACATAGACTTATTTCTGGATTATGTCATTGATGAAGCCAAGGCAAAGGAAATTCTCCTTAGTCTTGCGCCCATAGATTTTTCAGGGATTCTACAGAATGTGCATAAGGGATATGAATATGAGAGACTCAATTAGCTGAAAAACAGAGGTGATTATGATGACGGAGAAAAAAAGAAGGGATTTCTGTGTAGAATGCAGGAAAGAAACAGAGTATTTTTTGCAGAAAAAGGATATCACAAAAAGTATAAGGAATAAGGAATATATTTTTGAAATTACGGTTGCAGTATGTTCAGAATGTGGAGAAGAGATGGGGATACCAGGGCTTATTGATAAAAATGTACAGGAGATTGACAGTCAGTATAGATTTGCGGAAGGGGTAGTTTCCATCGGTGACATTGAAAAGTTGATGGAGATTTATAAGATTGGGAAAGCTCCCTTATCGCTTGCTCTTGGCTTTGGTGAGATTACGATTCCCAGATACCTTGAGGGACAAATTCCATCAAGGGAATATTCCGATGTTATAAGAGCTGCCCTTTCCTCTCCGGCATTTATGAGAGATAAGCTGACAGAGAATAGGGATAAGATTACGGATGCGGCATTTAAGAAAGCTTTGGCCGCAGCCCATAGTTTAGAGAGCATTTTTACGGTATCCGATAAAATGATTAGAGTCATTGCATGTACTTTTAAAAAACTCGAGGAAGTCACTCCGCTAATGCTCCAGAAACTCCTCTATTTTATTCAGGGAACTTATTCTGCATTATATGGGAAACCAATCTTTCATGAAGATTGTAGAGCGTGGGTTCATGGACCTGTTTATCCGGAGGTCTACGACCTTTTCAGGGATTTTAAGTACAATCCGATCGATGATGCAAGGTTTGCGCTCTTAGAGTGGACGGAAGATGTATTGACAGAGGATGAGAAAAAGGTTATTAATTTGGTCTTAAATACTTTCGGAATGTATGGCGGGAAAGTATTAGAGAAGATTACCCATAATGAGGAGCCTTGGAGAAGCGCGCGCAGAGGATATGAAGATGGTATTCCTTCCAATGAAATATTAACAAAAGACAGCATTAGGAAGTATTATGGCGCTGTGCATAAAAGATATGGCATAGATAAAGAAGCGGGATTGCAGAATTATATTCGCGATATGCTGAGAATGTAAAATGGACTGCCGCCCCGCAAGGGGCAAGTATTACGGTATGTCTTGAGGGTGTGTTTTATCTGACGATAGTCCCATTCTTTTTTTAAATATGCTGCATCCGTTGATTAAAAATCCGTATCCACCCGAATATAGTAAATCCCATTCCGGATACATAATTCTTCTATTAGCCGAAACGCAATATCTGCCAACCCAATTCCTCTGAACTCTTTTTGAAAGGCCATCCGATGGATAACGGCATACGGCGCTTCGGCGCTCCAAGCCCATTGGATTTTCTTATATGCAGACTCCCCATCAAAATCAATGCAATTTTTTCAATATCGGCGCATATGCGCCGGTATAACGCTCCATCTGCCTGATTTTCTCAAGTTTCCGCTTTGCCGCCGTAGAACCCTGTTTTATTTCGGCTTTGCACACATTCTCTTCGCCTTCCCGCCGGACGTTTGCCTGATTGGAAATCTTTGCCATGTCCAAATCTGCAGACAATTCGGTTATTCGGTCAATACTGTCTTCCAAAGAATCCGCGGGCGGCGTATTCTGGGGTTTCTGGTAAGCCGTATCCTTCTCATTATCCTTCTCGGTTTCCTCTGCCTGTTTTGCCATCTCAGAGGCAATCTGTTCATTCAGTGCGTCCAGTTGTTCCTCATATTCTTCTAACTGTTCCTTCATCCCGGCAGAACCGGCTCCTGACTCATCGTCTAAGGCACGCTTTAGCAGAGAATCTTTATTCATCTGAATCAGCTCTTTCTGGCTCATCAGGTTTGCAAGGCGGCTGGCGGCTTTCCCTTGCGGCGACAAGGCGGCCGTATCACTGCGCATAACATTCCCCTGCGGCTGTCCGTTCCCGGAAACATTTTTCCTGAACCCGGGGTTCCCAAGCCCCGGCTGTAAACATCTGTTTGTCTGGCTAAAATTAATCCGCATGATTCAATCCTCCATATTTGTTGAATTTACCCTGCCCGGATATCCTGCGGGGTATATCTGACTATCGGCAGATACCCTTATCGGATTTATCCCATTGATGCAGACGGGAACGATTTTGACGCCAAAGGAAGAGCCACAGAGACGGGAACATTATTTTGATGCCAAAGGAAGCATCACGCTTAACGTAAACTGTGTCTCGCACCTAAGGTCAAGCACGCCGCCATACCGCTCCACCACCGCCCGGATATTCTGAAGGCCGACCCCGCAGAACGTACCCCTTTTGGAAGACAGGAAGAACCTTTCACCCTGCACAGATACCGGCGCATGGATGCTGTTACTGATTTCAAATACCCAGTAATTCGTATGCATCTGCGCCCGAGCCCGTATCCACCCTGCAGGATTCCCCGCATCCATTCCCCGCTGGCATGCCTCGATCGCGTTGTCAAATGCATTAGACAACAGACAGCAAAGCTCCACCGGAGCAATCGTCTCCTCACCCGGAACCGTCATCAGGACAGAAAGGTCAATGCCCATCTCCTTAGCCTGACGGCATTTCGGGTTCAGCAGTGCGTCCGCGAAGACAGAACCGGTCTGTATCACAGCGTCCCCCAGTTCCATCCGCAGATTCATCTGCTCAAGATAACGCATGGCTTCCTCCGTTTTCCCATTTGCCAATAATTGCGCAAGGCACAGCCCATGATTTTTAATATCATGCCGGATTTTCGTAATCTGGCAGTACTGTTCTTTAGAAGCCTCGAGATGCTTCCCAAGTATCTGATACTGCTGCTTTGCCAACCGCTCCACCAGACGTCTCTCCAGCATGACGGCACAAGAAACCAAAAGAACCTCGCCGCCCAGCGCAATCAGGCTCAAGGAAACGGCGACAGTGAACACATTTGCTCCACTCCATCCACTGATTCCGGTAAAAAGATCCAACATCATGTCAACCGCCCCACAGATAAACACGATGATACACATTAGATAAACAGCGTCCCGGTCTTCAAAATCCCGCTTGAGTACATGGAGGTTCCGGGATAAAAGCTCCATCATGGCATACAGCGTCAGATATGCGGCACAGTCAATCAATTTCAGTGCAATATCCAAATAATCAGACGTCCCGTTCATGATCGTCAGTGCGTGAAAAAGGGGGAAGAAGATCACGCAGGCAACTTCCGGGACGCAGTACATCCACGCCGTAAAGAAGCATTTTTTCATCACGCTCCCATGGAACAGAAGCATATTGAGGGCAAATGCACACCCGCACAGATAGACAAGATTGCCCCAAGGCGTACCGGCAAGCACGAGCCGTACGTTTAACTGCCCATAGAACAGGGAACCCAGATAGTACCATATATAAGCGAACCGGTATTTCGCCCCCAGCATTTTCTTTAAGAACCGGTATCTCAGAAAAATATCCAAAAAGCCCCAGAGGACAGAGCCGACCGACGCCCCGCTCAAAACACATCCCCGATTTCTTTCAGATAATGCATAAATTCCAGCCCGAAGGACTGATACCTGCGCTTGGACAGGGGAATCTGCTCGCCGTTTAAAAGCCATACGTCCTTTTTGTCATAACGCTGCACATGGTCAAAATTAACGATAAAACTTCGGTGGCATCGGAAAAACGTCTCCGGCAGCGACGGTTCCAGTTCCTCCAGTTTCCCGTAGAACGGAAGGCTTTCCTGCTCCGTATGCAGATGGATCTTCCGGTTGATGACTTCCAGATAATAGACCTGCTCAAATGGAATCCGCCTGACAGCCGTACCCTGCCTTATGGCAATGGCAGGTTTGCGCTCCTTCTGTAACGAAGAACACAGTTTCAGAAGCACTGTTTTAAGCTTTTCGGCATCCACAGGCTTGACGAGATAATGGGACGCCTGTACATCGTACGCATCTATGGCATATTGCCGATGGGCCGTGATGAAGATTAACTTACTTTCATCTCCGCGCATGCGAAGCTTTTTGGCAAGTTCCAGGCCGCTTAACGGCTCCATAGCGATATCAAGAAGCAGCAGGTCGAAAGGCTCGCGGACCAGCAATGCGCCGCCATTTGCAAACCTTTCGACCGTATAGCTGACAGAATGCCGATTTAGTATTATGTTCACCATATCTGCCAAATGGTTCAGGAGAACCGGCTCATCCTCACAAATTGCAATCCGAATCAATTTTCACACACTCCTTACTGAAAATATTATATAAAAAATATGATCCAGATACAAGACGATTGGGCAAACGGGACATTTTTTGATGTGAATGGGTATTGTATCTAAAAATTGTTTGATGAATACTATAACAGTATACACAAATAGCACACATAAAGAAAAATAAATTTGCTGAGTCAATTTGCTGTAAAAAATGAGGAGGATTACCAAAATGGAAGGTCAGTTAATATGGAAAGATGAGTACAATATCGGCGTAGACATTATCGATCAGGAACACAAAAGACTTTTTAAGATTATCAATAAACTGTTCCGGTTCAGTGATGAAAAAAATAAGAGCCAGTGGGCATGCCAGGAAGGAATCAAATTCTTTAAGGATCACGCTGTGAAGCATTTTACGGAGGAAGAAGAATACATGGCGTCTATTCATTATGAGCGGCTGAACGTGCACATGCATATTCACAGCGAATTTCGGGAGAGGACGCTTCCGGCTCTGGAAGAAGAGCTGGAGCAGACAGACTATTGCGCGGATTCCGTAGAACATTTCCTCGGAGTCTGCGCCGGATGGCTTGTGGGACATACGTTGATGGAAGACCGGGCGATTACGGGCAAGGGCAGGAGCCGGTGGGTTGGGCTTCTGCCGGGAAGGGAGCAGGAGGCAGTGAAAAAAGTCATACTTCAATTGATGTATGATTTGTTTCATTTGGAGTCTTATGTCATCAGCGACGCATACGGCGGGGAAAAATTCGGGAGAGGAGTCTATCACCGTCTGGTCTATGGAACAGATCAGGAGGAAGAAAAATATGAGATATTTCTGGTCTTTGAAGAAAAACTATTGATTAATACCGTGGGAAAGACAATGGGAATTAAGACGAATAAGCTAAATACTTTGCTGATGAATGCGGCCAGGTTTATGGCCCGGCAGTTTGCAGAACATGTGAGAGACCACCTTACGGACATGGACGGTTATGAGCTGAAGGAGGAAAACCTTCTTACGTATGACCAATTCCAGGAAGTATTTGGAAATGAAAAGCTGCAGGTCAGCCTGTTGTTCGACACTGGCGAAGGCTATTTTTCATACTGCACGTCCGTTAAAAGACCGCCCAAAAAAGGAGGCGCCGCCCCTATAAGAATAGATAACGCGATGGAAGAGGTGGGAAAATATCTCATGCAGAGAGAAGGCCATCGGAAGCGGAAGGTACTGGTGGTGGATGATTCCGCCACAGTAAGGGAGGGAATCCGGAAACTGCTGGATGAAGACTACGATGTGGCGCTTGCAAAGTCCGGCGCTGCGGCGCTGCGGTGCATGATTCTGGATAAACCGGAGCTGGTGCTTCTGGATTATGAGATGCCGGTCTGCGACGGGCAGCAGGTGTTGGAAATGATGCGTTCGGAGGAGACATTTGCAGATATCCCGATTATCTTTCTGACTGGGAGAGCAGATATGGAAACCGTTAAGAAATTAGTAGCCTTGAAACCAGACGGATATATGGTAAAATATTTAAAACCTGCACAGATTAAGCAAAAAATAGACGAATATTTTAAGAGGGAAAACAGGCTCCCAATATGATTGGGGGTCGCTACATATGTGCGGTTGCGGTTCGAGGAATTATTGTGTATACTGAAAGCAGTTGAAAGCTGTTCGGAAAGGGGAGACGATGATGAGGAGGGAATTTAATATCACAGGCTTATGCGTGCCTGAGAAGCATTATATGGTAAATTTGGACAGTCGTCTGGAACAGATGAAAAAAATGGTGGACAAGGGGAATTATTTTGTGGTCAGTCGTGCGAGACAGTACGGGAAGACGACGATACTTGCGGCTTTGGCAGATTACATGAGCGATGAATACATCGTTGTTTTTATGGATTTCCAGATGATAGGGAGCGCAATGTACGAGAATGAAGATTCATTTTCAAGGGCGTTTGCCGCCTGTTTTCTGGATGAATTCCAACATGTATCCGGTCAGGCAGGTCAGACGGCAGAGGAACTGGAACAGATGCTTAGGGAGCCGGACAAGCCCTTTTATTTGATGAGTCTTTTTCGGTATCTGATCGCCATATGTGAGCGTTCAGATAAGCCGGTTGTCTTGATTATTGACGAGATTGACAGCGCGAAGAATAATCAGGTATTTTTAGATTTTCTGTCTCAGCTTAGGAAATATTATTTGCAGAGAGAGCGGAGAGGGACGAAGACATTTCAATCCGTGATACTTGCGGGCGTCTGTGATGTGAAAAATCTCAGAAGAAAATTAAGAGATGAAGAAGAGCATAAGAAAAACAGCCCATGGAATATTGCCGTGAATTTTGATATTGATATGAGTTTTTCTAAAGACGAGATTGCCGGGATGTTGCGGGAATATGAAGCTTGCGAACATTCGGGGATGGATATTGAGGGCATGGCGGGAAGGATTTACGGCGAGACGGGAGGATACCCGTTTCTCGTCAGTCGTTTATGCAAAATGATGGATGAAGAATTACCTGCGGCATGGAGTAATGAAGGCTTTCTTGCGGCAGTCAGAACGTTAGTTCTGGAAAAGAATTCGTTGTTCGACTCGCTGAACCATAAACTTACTGAGTATCCGGAATTAGAGCGTGTAATCAGCAAAATGCTATTTAATGGGGAGAAGATTGCGTATAACCCGGATTTGGAAGAGATTGACGTTGCAGTTATGTTCGGTTTTGCAAAGCAGGAAGGTGCGACGGTGGTGATCGCGAATAGAATTTTTGAGACACGTCTGTATAATCGTTTTCTTGCGTCAGAGGAATGGAAGGAAAGCAGCATGACACAGAAAGCTTTTATGGATAAAAATGGTTTTGTGGTAGATGGGTATTTGAACATGCGAAGGATTCTTACAAAGTTCGTGATACATTTTCAGGAGTTGTATGGAAATGAAGAGAAAAGATTTGTTGAAGAATATGGAAGAAGATTTTTCCTTATGTATCTCAGACCGATTATAAATGGGACGGGAAATTATTATATTGAGGCGCAGACAAGGGACAAGAAGCGTACCGATGTGATTGTGGATTATCAGGGAGAACAGTTTATAATTGAAATGAAAATATGGCATGGAAAAGAATACCATGAAAGGGGCATGGAGCAGTTAGCAGAATATTTGGATATATATCAGAAACAAACAGGGTATTTGCTGAGCTTTAATTTTAACAAAAAGAAAGAGACCGGAGTGTTTGAACAGATGATTGGTGATAAGAAGATTATTGAAGCGGTAGTGTAAAAAAAAATCATATTTCGTTAAGTAACCCGGTCAAAATGCCGATAGTTTTAATAACAGCAATCATTTGGCGAGACATGTAAGGAGGAAAAGTATGCGGATCTATGCACAAAATATGTTCCCCATGAATCGGGCGAACAGCCAGAAGACACTCAATCAATTACTGCCGGGGGCTGCAAGGTCAGCAGACGCGCAGAAATCTATAGAACAGAGAGAGATTCGGGAAAAAGCAGCGGCTCTTACAAGAGGCGGAGGGACGAGGCAAGTGGATACCGGGCTTGAGAACACAGGCGCGGCAGCGTTGTCTTTGCTTCTCATTGATAAAAAGGACGTACCTGCAAGATCGGAAGAGCACACGTCTGAACTCCAGTCACCGATGTATCTCGTATGCCG
>OFGQ01002217.1_pt1 | contig 11383 bp, 6 predicted proteins | sample 1521791 | NCBI WGS metagenome assembly OFGQ01 (sample SAMEA3504116, study PRJEB24116) | mouse gut metagenome | biome: mouse gut; feature: mouse-associated habitat; material: faeces | place: Denmark | collected 2011 | reverse complement strand
TGAATACGGAACGCCGGGTCCAGCGCGTTCAAAATGCTGGATTTTCCAACGCCGGAATTCCCTGTAAAGGCAGATAACTTTCCAGTAATTAACGTTTGCAAATCCTCCAGTCCCTCCCCGGTCTCCGCCTTCCGGCCCCATATCAATAATATAATCGGCGGTCTTGATCACATCCAGATTATGCTCAATGACCACCACGGTATTCCCGCCATCCGCAAGTCTGTGAAGAATTTCCACCAGCTTATGCACGTCCGCAAAATGAAGTCCCGTGGTAGGTTCATCCAGAATATATATTGTTTTCCCTGTGCTGCGCCTGCTCAGCTCCGTGGCCAGCTTAATTCTCTGTGCTTCTCCCCCCGAAAGTGTGGTGGAAGGCTGCCCAAGCTTCACATATCCCAGACCCACATCATAGAGGGTCTCGATTTTCCGGCGAATGGAAGGCAGGTTCTCAAAAAAGGGAAGGGCCTCCTCCACCGTCATATCCAGCACATCAAAAATATTCTTTCCTTTATATTTCACATCCAGCGTCTCCCTGTTGTAGCGCCTGCCGCCGCAGACTTCGCAGGGCACATATACATCTGGCAGAAAATGCATCTCTATCTTGATAATGCCATCCCCGCTGCAGGCCTCGCAGCGGCCGCCTTTTACATTGAAGCTGAACCGTCCCTTGCCGTAGCCCTTGGCCTTGGCATCCGCGGTGGAGGCAAACAAATCCCGGATCTGGTCAAATACTCCCGTATAAGTAGCCGGATTGGAACGGGGCGTGCGCCCTATGGGAGACTGGTCGATGGCGATCACCTTATCCAGCTGCTCCAGACCCGTAATTCCCTTATGCTTTCCCGGAATACATCTGGCACGGTTTAAATCCCTGGCCAGATGCTTGTAGAGTATTTCATTCACCAGGGAGCTTTTGCCGGAACCGGATACTCCTGTCACGCAGGTCATAATCCCCAGCGGTATCTCTACATTAACATTCTTCAGGTTGTTTTCCCTTGCTCCCTGCACCTTCAGAAAACCGGCAGGTTTCCTTCTCTCTGCCGGCACCGGGATCCGCAGCTCCCCGCTGAGATATTTTCCGGTAATGGATTCCGGTATCTTTTCGATTTCCTCTGCCGTACCGCAGGCCACCACTTCCCCGCCGTGGGAACCTGCCCCCGGGCCAATGTCCACCACATAGTCTGCCGCCAGCATGGTATCCTCGTCATGCTCCACCACGATCAGGGTATTCCCCAGATCCCTGAGATTTTTCAAAGTGTTCAGAAGCTTGTCATTGTCCCTCTGGTGCAGGCCGATACTGGGCTCGTCCAGAATATAGCAGACTCCCACCAGCCCGGAACCGATCTGGGTGGCAAGTCTGATTCGCTGTGCTTCCCCGCCGGACAAAGTGCCGGTGGCCCTGGACAATGACAGATACTCCAGTCCCACATCCACCAGAAAGCCCACCCTGGCGCGTATTTCCTTGATAATCTGCCCCCCGATCAGCATCTGCTGGTGTGTAAGATGCATATCTTCCATAAAAGCATGCAGGTCCAGAATAGAGGAGGATGTTATTTCGTATATATTTTTATCACATATCGTCACTGCAAGGGCTTCTTTTTTCAGCCTCATACCCTTGCATACTTTGCAGGGTGTGATACGCATGAAACTCTCATATTCCTGCTTCATGGTTTCCGAAAACGTCTCCCTGTATTTCCGTTCCACGTTGTGAACCAGACCCTCAAAAGCCACCGGGTAGACACCATATCCCCTCTGCCCCTGATAATGCACCTCCACTTCCTTGCCTTCCGTGCCATAAATCAGGACATGTTTCACTTTCTCCGGATACGCTTCAAAAGGAGTGTCCAGATCAAAATCATATTCTTTACACAGGGCCTGTAAAAGTGCGTTTGTAAAACTGTTTTTGTCCGCGCAGGACTGCCAGCCCGTCACCGCAATGGCTCCCTGGCTGATACTCAGTCTTTGGTCCGGAATCATGAGTTCTATATCAAACTCCATCTTATAGCCCAGACCGGAACATTCCGGGCAGGCACCGAAGGGATTGTTAAAGGAAAAACTCCTGGGCTCTATCTCACTGATACCGATGCCGCAGTCAGGGCAGGAAAAACTCTGGCTGAAAGTCATAGGACTTCCTCCCACCACATCCACCACCAGAAGCCCCTCTGCCAGACTCAGCACATTTTCTATGGAATCTGCCAGCCTGCGCTCTATTCCCTGCTTCACGGCCAGACGGTCCACCACAATCTCTATATTATGTTTTATATTCTTATCCAGGGAAATTTCTTCCGTCAGTTCATACAGACTGCCATCAATCCGCACACGCACATAACCGCTTTTTCGGGCGCGGTCCAGCACTTTTGCGTGTTCTCCCTTCCGTCCCCTTACCACCGGAGCCAGCAGCTGCAGTCTGGTTCCCTCCGGCAGTTCCATAATCTGGTCCACCATCTGGTCCACAGTCTGTTTCGCAATTTCCCTGCCGCATTCGGGACAGTGTGGTATCCCGATTCTGGCATAGAGCAGACGGAAATAGTCATATATCTCCGTCACGGTTCCCACCGTGGAACGGGGATTCCTGTTTGTGGACTTCTGGTCTATGGAGATGGCCGGGGACAGCCCCTCAATCTTTTCCACATTGGGTTTTTCCATCTGCCCCAGGAACATCCTGGCATAGGAGGACAGCGACTCCATATAGCGGCGCTGCCCTTCCGCGTAAATCGTGTCAAAAGCCAGGGATGACTTGCCTGAGCCCGACATTCCTGTCAATACTACCAGCTCATTTCTGGGAATATCCACATCTATGTTTTTTAAATTATGTTCCGCCGCCCCCCGGATTTTAATATATTCCCGGGGACGCATCTTCTTTATCTCGACCATTGCTCTCCCTTCCTTTTGTATCATCCGGCCTTGCCAAAACACCGCCCGGAGATCTTATACCCCGGTTCTGCCGCCTTCCGCCAGTGTCCCGGAGCAAATCCATTCCCCTGCGCAGTCTCAGACGCAGCTCATTTTTCCGCCGCAGGATTCCCTGCCCCATGTTCTGCTTCCCGGTCCGTCCTGCCGGTTTTTCGTTTCTCCAGAAACTCCGTCACCCGGGCCGTATACTGGCAGATCCCGCATATGGATATGGCGGTCAGAACCGGCAGGAAGACCAGCAGATACCTGGCTCTGGCCTCAAACAGCATCTGGTAGAAAAAGATACCCAGAAAACTCAGCGCAAGGACTCCGTACTTCTCCCGTTTTTCCTTTTTGCAAAGACAGATTCCCGGGATCCCTGTAATACAGAAATACCATGCCAGCTGGCAGAGGGTGTTATACCTTCCCATATTGGCTGCATCCACCCAGAAAATATCCCTCAGCCATTGTGTCAGGGCAGTGTTGCTGGCAAGGTCGTCCGGAAAATATTCCTCCACCCATACCTCGGACCGCCAGCCGAATGTCCCATCATTAAAGGTCATCATCATTTTCTTCAGCCAGAAATACACTGACCCGAAAAATCCTCTGTCTTTCAGCCGCCCGAAAGCCCTTTCCAGCGCAGCCTGGTTTCTCTCTTCTCTGCTGGTCTGAAATTCCCCGAAAATGGCCACGTCATCCCCATTATATCCTCCGGTGGTTTTCTCATTCAGGCCCATGTACAAATAATTCTGCCATCCGGCTTCTATTTCCGGATTAAACTCAAGTCCTATCTCTTCTATAAAATAATCTTTGCACATATTTACCGCAAACAGCAGCGCGGCCGCCAGCAAAACTTCCGTCAGGAAAAATTTCCAGTACTTTTTTCTGTCTGCCAGAAAACTGAGAAACTCTATTGCCAGAAGGGCAATAAGAACCACATATATACTGGGCTTCACCAGTCCGCCTGCCACAATGCTTATCATCGCCGGCACCAGATACAGATACCGGAAAAGATCCTTCTCGGCCTTTTTATAACACACATAAAAATAAATACCCATTATGGGGAAAACCATTCCGTAAGTATCCGTATAAGGCGCTATTTTCCAGGGAGATATCCCTACCAGTACAAGATACAGCCCGAATGCGGTCACGGTAGGCATCAGTCTGCCCGTCAGCTTCTTCACGGTAAGACAGCTGAAAAATCCCCCCAGTGAAATCAGGATGCAATTCACCTGCAGCCACATAAACTCAGCCACATAAGGATAGTTTTTCATCTCCATGGCTTTTCTGAGAATCTTTCCCAGAATATAGGATATGGGAATATTGTTGGAATACATGGAAAGATAATAATAGTACCCCAGTTCCTCCTCATATGCGACACTATAGGCTGCCCCCCTGACCACCATAATATCCCAGGGCAGCTTGAACGCAATCTCTCTTGCAACCCTCACATTGACGAAATAAAGCACAATAAATAACGCCGCCAGAATAAGATTTACAACCAGGTTCTTCTTCCCTGTCAGCTCCATTTTCCTGCATGCCCTGAAAAGGCAGATGCAGGCGGCCATGCCCAGGAGAGCCAGAAGGGCCAGCACCTGGCCGGGCAGTAATACCGTCAGTTTCATGCCCACCCAGTAATCCATACTGTTTCCCACAAAAAGGGTTCCGCACAAAACCGGCAGAAATACCGCCAGAAATATTACATTGACAGCCAAAAAAGTTCTGTCCCGCAATTTAACCATTTCTACACCTTTTTCAACCTTCCCAACAGCAATATTCCTTCATGTCACAGACTGCGGCCCTTGTCCGTCCGCTGTCTTTTCTCCCGTCCACGGACATCCGGTACGCATAGTCCCTTAATTCCCGGACTTTGCTTCCAGCTCCCGCAGAGACTGCTTCAGTTCAATCATCTTATCCCTCAGTTCCGCGGCGGCCTCAAAATTCAGGTCCGCAGCGGCCTTCTGCATTTTCTTCTGCACATCGGCAATCAGCTTCTCCAGTTCCTTGCGGCTCATGGATTCCGGATCCTTCTCAAACCTTAGCTCTTCCTTGGCAATGACCTTGGAAATGGCAATCAGGTCACGCACGGACTTCTTAATGGTCTGGGGCGTAATATGATGCTCTTCATTATATTTCATCTGAATCTCGCGCCTGCGGCTGGTCTCGTCCAGGGCAACCCTCATGGAGTCCGTGATGGTATCCGCGTACATGACCACATGTCCCTCTTCATTTCTGGCAGCACGTCCTATGGTCTGTATCAGGGAAGTGGCGCTTCTCAGAAATCCCTCCTTGTCCGCATCCAGAATGGCTACCAGGGAAATCTCCGGAATATCCAGACCTTCCCGCAGCAGATTGATACCCACCAGGACATCAAACACATCCAGACGCATATCCCGGATAATTTCCGCGCGCTCCAGCGTGTCCACATCCGAATGCAGATATTTGACCCGGATTCCCACTTCCCTCATATAATCGGTTAAGTCCTCTGCCATTCGTTTGGTCAGGGTGGTCACCAGTACCTTGTTATGCTTCTTTGTCTCTGCGTTAATCTCTCCCACCAGATCGTCAATCTGACCTTCCACCGGGCGCACATCCACCCTGGGATCCAGAAGACCGGTGGGGCGGATAATCTGTTCTGTCCGCAGCAGTTCATGTTCCTCCTCATAGACGGAAGGCGTGGCTGACACAAACATCATCTGGTCAATATGGGATTCAAACTCCTCAAAATTTAAAGGTCTGTTGTCCAGCGCGGAGGGAAGCCGGAAACCGTACTCCACCAGGGTATTTTTTCTGGAACGGTCCCCCGCAAACATTCCCCTGATCTGCGGAATCGTCATATGGGACTCATCAATGATAATCAGAAAATCATCCCGGAAAAAATCCATCAGGGTCAGCGGCGGGGAGCCGGGCGGCATCCCGTTCAGATGCCTGGAATAGTTCTCAATTCCTGAGCAGAATCCCGTCTCCCGCATCATTTCTATGTCAAAGTTCGTCCGCTCCGCGATGCGCTGTGCCTCAATCAGCTTATCCTCGCTTTTAAAATAACGGACCTGCTCTTCCAGTTCCTTCTCAATATTGTCACAGGCAATCTTAATTTTCTCCTGGGATACCACATAATGGGATGCCGGGAAAATAGCCACATGTGCCAGCACCGCATGCACCCGGCCGGACAAGGGCTCCACCTCTGCTATTCTGTCAATTTCGTCCCCGAAAAATTCAATCCTGATAAAATAATCCCCGCCCTGAGCCGGATAGACTTCAATGACATCCCCGTGTACCCGGAAGCATCCTCTCTGCATGTCCATCTCATTGCGTGTATATTGAATATTCACCAGTTCCCTCAGTACCTGGTCCCGGTCTTTCACCATTCCCGGACGAAGGGACACGATCATATCCTGATATTCATCCGGACTTCCCAGTCCGTAGATACAAGACACACTGGCCACCACTACCACATCCCTGCGCTCCGTCAGGGAAACCGTCGCCGACAGCCGCAGCTTGTCAATCTCGTCATTTATGGAAGAATCCTTTGCAATATAGGTATCGGAAGAAGGCACATATGCCTCCGGCTGATAATAATCATAATAGGAGACAAAGTATTCTACCGCATTTTCCGGGAAAAATTCCTTGAACTCGCCGTAGAGCTGTCCGGCCAGGGTCTTATTGTGCGCTATGACCAAAGTGGGCTTGTTCAGGGCGGCGATGACATTGGCCATGGTAAAGGTCTTGCCGGAACCGGTGACACCCAGCAGAGTCTGAAACTGATTGCCCTTTTGGAAGCCCTCCACCAGTTCGGCTATGGCCGCCGGCTGGTCCCCGGTGGGCTTGTATTCGGAATGAAGTTTGAAGCATTTTTGTGCATCCTGCACAATACCACCTCCTTGCACCTATAGTAAAAAAGGGGCACTATCTGCCCGAAATTCGTCACGGTGTGTCTTCTTTTCACTTTAAAAAAGTACCGTGACGAATGAAAGTCACCTGAATCGATTTTGTTAACATATGAATACAGCATAAAACTATATGGAATTTTCCAATACAGCAGGTTATAGTATAACACATCTTCTCAAAAAAGTACATACCCAAATCAGAACATTTGTTCAGATTTGGGTATGCTTCAATAGCTCGTGGCCTTAAAGCCACTATTACTACAGTGGCTTGCCACCATAACGATGGCGGCTTTATTGGGTGCCTTTCACTTTTCCTATTACAACACCAGCATCTACATCTAAGCATTCGTGTATAATGCACTCTCTGCTTCTTTATATTCAGCTTCCGTATATCCCATAGATAATATCTGTTCTTTTGTAATATTGACTCTAATCATTCTCTCAAGAGCCTCTTTTCTTGCCTCTTTTCCTGCCTCTATTTTTGCCTCTATTTTTGCCGCCCTTCTTTCCCGTTCTATAATACTCTCTGACCAATTACACATAATCTGGATTCTCCTTTCCAATTCAGTCGTCATTGTCATTCCATATTCCTCTTCCAATATACGTTTCTTTTCTGAAGCATCTTTCCTGGAAACCAACTCTTCCAACATAGCAATCAACACATTCTGAGATTTCTTTATAGCTTTTCCAGGAGAACTTTCTGCTTCACCCCTGATATTGACAATAATGCCTTTCATCAGATCCGTATGATATGAATTTCTCCTATTCCCAAAAACTGTTTTTCTGTCAAAACAGATTTCCTCGATAGAATCTTCTGTTTCTTCGCTATCCATGCATATCCAGATACTTCGGACTTTTTTCAAATTATCAAAGTCACTGTGGAAAAATTCGGTCTGTTTCTGTGCTGAAATCATCCTTGCAAGATAGAACAGAACCCTATTCTCCAGGTGGTATCCCAGCTTACCGGAATCCGTTGACTTCTGCGCCTCAATGTTGATAAGAATCTTCATCTCTTTTTTCTTGGGGTATGCAGTGAAGCGAATATCATAATAGATGATTCCCTCTCCCGGAATATTATCTTCCGTTACTGTTCCTTTCACTCGTCCAAGATTAGAAAGTCCTGCATCAACCGGTCTCGCTCCTATTTCAATATCGTCACCAATGCAGCCAGGGATGTCTTTAATGTCCATCTCCTGAAACTCATCAACAGTATACTTCAAAACACGTGACAATATCTGCTTGTCCGAAAGCAAATATTTTACATTTGTATCATATACAGAACCAGAGTCATTTGTAGCATTGACCGTCTGCGCTAAATTTGTCTCTATCATCGTCACTCCCTCTTTATTATATGAAATAGATATAATAAAATCAACTGTTTCAGCAGGTTAGTTATAGTGTAACACATCTTCTCCAAAAAGCAAATACCCAAACCGGAACATTTGTTCGGATTTGGGTATGCCTTTCAATTCCATTCCTTTTTGTCATTTTCTGCCGTTTCTCCGTAATATTCCGACACATCAACTCGGAGTAATCCTGTCCCTCATATATTGGAGCAATTTCGCTGACTCTTCCTGATTCAATCCTTTCAATAACTCCCTCTTTTGTAGCCGGGTTGTCGGCAGCCTGTTTATAAGACATTGCCTGCGGGAATAAACATCCCCGCATTAAAACTGAAAATAAATAAATGTGGACTTATCATATTCCGGTCCGTAAACCCCAAAAATAAGGATTCCAAAAATCACCATATAGTACACCAGCCAGCGAAACCAAATATTCTGCCTTGCCAGTATCCCCCTGAAATCTGCCTTCCGCTTTTTCGCGTAATCCACTGCCATTAAGATTGCCAGGCCCCACAACATAACCAGAAAATTCTTTTCGGACAAAGACATGGTGTATATGCCCAGCAGGGAATCCGGATGGAAAAAGGAAAAAAGTCCAATATTTTTAACACTATGCAAAAGCATCTGCAGGGCAGCTGTCAGATTGTGGGCCCGGAAAAATAGCCAGGCGAAATCCACAAGCACAAAGGTCGTAAAACGCTGCATCATAAGATAACTTCCACAGCCGGTACGGACCCGCAGTCTCTTCTGCAGGCGGGTGCGCCAGGGGCCTGTCAGATCTCCTGCCACCTGGTATAATCCGTTGAGTACGCCCCACACCACAAAATTCCAGCCGGCCCCGTGCCAGAGGCCGCTGACCGCAAAGGTCAAAAGAAGATTGCGGTATTTTTTCCATCTGCCGCATCGGTTTCCTCCCAAAGGTATATAGACATAATCCCTAAACCATGTGGTCAGTGAAATATGCCAGCTGCGCCAGAATTCGCTGACCGTAGTCGCATAATAAGGACTTTTAAAATTTTTCGTCAGTGTAAAGCCCAGCACCCTGGCTGCCCCCACTGCAATATCGGAATATCCCCCAAAATCACAATAGACCTGAAATGCAAACAGGACAGTAGCCAGAAGGATCTGCAGTCCGGAATAGGCGGTATAATCGTCGTAAACGGCATTGACCAGAATAGCGATGCGGTCCGCAATCACCAGTTTCTGGAAAAATCCCCAGCCCATCAAAAGTAATCCGTCCTTTACTCTCCGGAAATCAAATGTATGAGGTTCATATACCTGGCGCATAAGGTTTTTGCTGCGCTCAATGGGCCCGGCCACCAATTGCGGAAAAAAAGAGATAAACAACGCATATCTCAGAAAATTTTTCTCTGCCGGAATCTCTCCCCGCCACACGTCCAGAATATAACCAAGTACCTGGAATGTATAAAAAGAAATGCCCACCGGCAACAGAAAATCAAAGACCGGCATTCGCACCGAAATATTTGCAAACGACAGCAAAGTCCCTATGCTGTCTGCCGCAAAAGCAAAATATTTGAAAAAGAACAGAATCCCCAGATTGAATACGACGCACCCGGCCAGACACCATTTTTTCAGTCTTTTTGATTTCATGCCTTTCCCTTGCGCGGACGCGGATAACGCCAGTCCACTGACCCATGTAGTCAAAGTGGAGGCCAGCATTAAAACAGCATATCCGGGATTCCAGCTCATGTAAAAGTAATAACTGGCTCCCAGAAGCCACAAATATTTCCCCCGCTGGGGAATTAAAAAATATACCAGAGTGACAACCGGAAAAAATATCAAAAAATCAACAGAATTAAACAGCACTGTCTTGTTCCTCCATCACTCTTTTTCCTGCACATACAGCATATCCATAACAAACCGGGTCACCTTTTCAGCGCCCGAGCCGTTCAGATGATGATAACCGTTAAAAGCATCCTCAAAATCCTGGGCCGTCAGGCCAATCTCATTATAATGCCGGTTGCAGTCCAGGTAGTAAACTCCCTCGCTCTCAGCAAGGGACGAAATTTTTTCAAAACAGCTGTCATAATTGATAGAACGGATATATACGTCATACATGGGAGCCATGACCACATAAAAAGGAATTCCCTCTTCCCGGCACAGCTGCGCCAGCTTGTGAAAATAAAGCTCGTTGCTTCCGGAAATAACCCACTCTGCCGGGTTATAATCTGCCTCTGCATACAGTCTCTGCGTATCTGCCGACATGGAAGTCCTGCTTGGCCGGAAGGACGAAAAATTCCGGATACCCTTCATATAAAAATTCAGATTTGATCCAATGGAGACAATATCCGTCCAATTACTGTGGCACCTGGCTATGGGAAGCAGCGCGTAACTCCAGTTCCGGCCCTCGTACTGCTCCATCACAGCCTCCAGCTTTGTCAGGCCAAAACGCATTCCGTCTATATTGGCTTCTTTTTTCCAGTCCCGGTCAGGGGTGTCGCCATATCTGAAATTATTATTATTGTCCAGGGAAAAAGCCTCCAGAATAATTGCTTTCGGCTGCTGATAATGCAATGCCTCTTTTACATTGAAATATGCCTGCACCGTATTTTGGGAATTGGAGGCCAGAACATAGCTGCTCATTCCGGTGGACTGTGAAATAACCCAAGGGTCGAAAGTGGAATAGGCATGACTGCTGCCCACTACCAAAACTTCTGCCTCTCCTTTTTCCAGGGCATAAAAGCAGTGCCATGTGCGGATAATTTCATTGGGAGGGTATAATAACAAGACCGCTCCTTTCAGACCGGCCAGAAAAAGCAGCACAAAGAACAATCCTTTCAGAAAACATTTGTAATTTATGGTTTTATACTTCCCCAAAAAACCATCTCCCTTACCATATGCCATACTGCCGTCAGCCGCGTTTATATCCGGGCTCCACCGGGTCAGAATCACAATCTCTATCATAATAAGGGAATTTTTATCATTTTTGGTCTGCTGCCAGCATACTTTTAAAAAATTGCTTTTGAGAACCGGACTGCCCCGCGCCGGACAGTCTGCAGCTGTGCCGGCGGTCCCCCTCCGGCTGCCCGTGCGCAATGCAAAACCCCTGCATGTCACATATATGCAGGGGTTTTCGTTTTCTCTCACTCTTTCGGTCCATACTGAAGCCATGGACTAAAATATTCTTCGGGTGCAGGATCCGGCATGGGACTTGACCGATACGTATTGGGCCGCGAGGAATATACCTGCACAGTAAACCCCCATGCCCCGCGTTGGCACCACTGCGCATGAAACAGGGGCAAT
>OFGQ01002215.1_pt1 | contig 11397 bp, 9 predicted proteins | sample 1521791 | NCBI WGS metagenome assembly OFGQ01 (sample SAMEA3504116, study PRJEB24116) | mouse gut metagenome | biome: mouse gut; feature: mouse-associated habitat; material: faeces | place: Denmark | collected 2011 | reverse complement strand
GCTGGAATTGGTAGACTGGCAAGCTTGAGGTGCTTGTGTCCGTATGGGCGTACGGGTTCGACTCCCGTCAGCCGCACCATTGCTCACCCCCCGAAATCCTTGTATATTCAAGGACTTCGGGGGGATTTTTTTACCATTATGAAGCGACGGTTTTGAGGAATACAATATGATATTTGCTTGACAGGTCAGGCTGAACCTGGTAATGGAGCTGGTCAAACGCCTGAATATTGGCCGCATCTGTGACATTGTTTTCCGCCAGCCAACGGACCATCTGTCCACGAGCCATTTTGCACATGGTTCCCTTCTCAATGACTTTGCCGCCTTTCCATTCCCCAAAGGTGCAGGTGACAAACTGGACCGTTTTCGGCAGATGGGCCTCCACCGCTCTGCTGTACTCCTTGGAGGCCAGATTTAGTACGAAGTCTGTCTCCGAGGCCAGTTGACGGGCCAGACAGTCCCCCCAAAACTGGTACAGATCCCGCCGGCCATCTACCGCAAGTCTAGCCTGCATCTCTAAGCGGTAGGGGGTCACACCGTCGAAGGGCCGCAGCAGGCCGTAGAACCCAGAGAGAATACGCAAATGCTCTCGCAGATAGTCCAGGTGGGCCGTTTCCATCACGCCGGGGGCCATGTAACGGTACTGGAGCCCCTCATAGGCAACGACCGCAGGGGTGAGCACGCGGCGCAGCTCCATCTGTTCCAGGCGCTCTATATTCTGCTTAGCGATGGCGTCGCTGCACTTCCAGAGGGTCTGCAAATCCTTGGGAGCCATGTCCCGGAGGACATCCCTCAGCCGCTCTGTCCGTTCCAGAAACTGGGGCAGGCCATCCACGGCAAAGCTGTCCAGCTCCACCACCATCCTCTTCGCCGGGGCAATGATAATACGCACAGGCCAGCCCCTCCTAAATAATGATCCCCTCGCAGTGGTCAACCTCGTGCTGGATGATCTGGGCTGTCCAGCCGGTAAACGTCTTGAATCGGGTCTGGAACTGCTCATTCTGATACTGTACCTTGATGGACTGCCAACGTTTGGCCTTCCGTGTGCCGGTAAGGGAGAGACAGCCCTCTTCCGCCTCATAGGAGCCAGATTTTTTGATAATTTCCGGGTTAAACATGATCATGTACTTCCCCTCGTTGTCAAAGACGATGATCCGTTTGCAGACACCGATCATATTGGCCGCCATGCCCACGCAGCCAGCTTTGTGCGCTGCCAGGGTGTCCAGCAGATCATAGGCCACAGCCAGGTCTTCCGGGCTGGCTGGTTCGGCTTTTTGGCCGAGAAATGCCTCATCCCGCATGATCTCTTGTATCATAATTTGCACCTCCGGTGTATTCTTCCCATAGAGGAATTTGTGGTATACTGAATAAAATACCACAAACAAGCGAAAAAGGCAAATTCCACGCAGGGCGGCCACTGTCACGGAAATCAAATGCTATGCGGCCCTATGTGCCTTCATAGAGCCGCTTTTGTCTCTGGCCTATTCTCACTGGGTCTGTACATCTCCCACCGTCTGTCCGGATGGTTTTCAACGGGATTTCAGCACAGTGTCTTTTCATTTTCTGCAAACAGCTTGTCGTTGATGGCTGTCAGCGGAGTATGATGGAAGATGCCGTGGATGATAATAGCGTCCCGCTTCCGTTTGGGGTAGATCGGGGCATAGCCCGCCTGCTTCAACAGGGCATGGATATCTTCCAGTTCCAGCTCCATTCCGATGCACAGGCACAGAAGCCGGTCTCGCGAGGGCCTGCGCCGCCCCGAAAAGGTCTGGTGGAGGTAGACCTCGCTCATCCCCGCCCGCCGGGCCAGCTCCGCTTTGCTGAAGTTCTTCTTTTGATAGAACCCGGTCAGCATAGCGGCCACATTCCCGGTCATAAAACATTCCTCGTTGTCTTTAATATATTGGTCCAAATCGGCCTGACTCATCAGTTCCTGTCTCAGGTCCCCAGTGCACTTCTCCTTCATATCTTAAAAACCCCCCTTTACTTTCGTTGGTAAACTCGCTATAATGCTATTGCCATTGTACAAAACTCTGCCGCTTAATACAATATGCCGCGTGCATAGTGTTTAAGTTTTGTGGAGGTGACTGTCATCTATTCTTGGTTGTTAGAACGACTCAAGTGTGAATTTGAAATCCTCCGGCTTTTGAAACAAAGCCCCCGGGGCAGTGTGGAGCTGATCCAGCACCGGGAAAGCGGCCGCCGGTTTATCCTCCGCCGGTTTACCGGCAATGGAGCGGTTTACCGCCGGCTTCTGGACTGCTCCTGCCGCCATCTGCCGCTGATCTATGAGGCGGTGGAACAGGACGGGGAAAATCTTGTCATCGAGGAGTATATTGAGGGCGACACCTTGGACTTCCTGCTTAAAGGGGCGCTGTGTTCCCCGGCGGAAACGAAACAGATTGTCCTGCAGCTGTGTCAGGCTTTGTGGGTGCTCCACTCCAGGGGCGCCGTCCACCGGGATATCAAGCCGGAGAATGTGATTTTGCGGGGAGCGGATGTATGGCTCATCGACTTCGACGCCGCTCGCCTTCACAAGCCCGAGGCGGAGACGGACACACAGATTCTAGGCACCACCGGTTTTGCCGCCCCGGAACAGTATGGCCTAGGGCAGTCCGATACCCGGAGCGATATCTACTCCCTGGGGGTACTGATGAACGTAATGCTTACCGGGGAGCACCCCTCCAAGCAGCTGGCAGAGGGCCGGACCGGCCGGATCATTGAACGGTGTACCCGGGTAAACCCGGCCAAGCGGTATCAAAGCGTGGTCCGTCTTATGGAGGCGCTGTGATGGAACCGAAACAATGCCCCCACTGCGGGGCTTCGCTGCCAGACGCAGCCGTATTCTGCCCCCACTGTGCCAAAAGCGTGAACCGCCGGACCATCCTTCAGCCGCCCCGGTATATACCGGGGCGGGTTCTGCGCAGCGCCCTGGTGCTCCTCGCTGTTCTGGCTCTGGTCCTGACGGCCTGGCTCTGTACCCGGCCAAAGGTCTATGACAACGGCACCGCCGAGGTGATTTACACCGACCGCGACGGAAGCTATCAGCTGCTCCTCAATTATTTCGGAAACCGGTTCCAGCCTATGACTGACTACGCCGAGGAGGTGGAGGAGGGGACTACCTCCAACAAGCCCTCCCGGCTGTTTATCAACCATGTGGACACCGGCGTCAATGCCAAGGAGACGTTTCGCCGGAAAATCGACTCTATTGCAGTGGAGTTTCTTCAAGGGGGGAACCCCACTGAGCCCTGGCGGTCCAGCGGGCCCGCCGTCCAGGACTACGACCAGGAGGCCGCCTACCGAAGCATTTTGACTTACACCAGCCGCAGCGGCAATATGGAACTCCGGTGGACCATCCGTATGAAAAACGGCGACACCATTCGCCTGTACCAGCGCATGGCACTAAGTATCGTCCCCACCCGGCACTTCTACTCGGAGGATGTCCCCATGAACACCATGGAGGATTTGCAAGCCCTGGTGGATCAGGTCGATGGAACCATAACCGCTGACGTTATTGTCTATATTCACCTGCCCGCTGTGACTTATGAAGGAAGCCTTGTTTTAGCGAACCGGTCCATAAACCTTGTTGGCAGCGAGGGCCCGGAGGGAACCCGCACCACCTTCACCGGCACCCTTCAGGCCATCGCTCAGAAGGGATACATCTGTCAGTTCAAGAACTTAGATTTTGTGGGAGACGGTGGAGGCGCAGGAGTATCCGCCTCCGCCCGGATTAACTTCACTGGCTGCCATTTTACCAGGTGGCGTACCGGCGTACTGTGCTACGGAGATTCCTGGGTGAACATGAAAGACTGCATCTTTGAGGACAATACGGTGGGGTTTCACTTCAATTCCAGCGGCAAAAACGCCAACGACCACATGTACAGCGGCAACCTGTTCCGGCACAACGATACCGCTGTACTGCTGGAGAGCGTTCCCGGTGATCAGACCCTGTATTTTGACAACACTCGCTTCTCCCGCAACAACGCCGACATCGACAACCGCTGCGGCCATGAGGTGAGCATCACCGCAGCCATTTTCGAGTAGGGAGGGAGTTCCCAGCATGAACGAAGACAAACCTGCAAAGACCTGTCCCAACTGCGGGGCCCAGCTTCCAGAAGAGATGTCCTTCTGCCCCCACTGCGCTCGGGACATCAGCAAACGCAACGAAGTATCTCCACCTCGGTATGGGCCGGGGTGGGCGCTGTACAGCGCCCTGATAGCCCTTGCCGCCCTGCTGCTGGCCGCAGGGCTCTGGTTCCAAAGCCGCCCCCAGATCTATGATAACGGCACGGCCGAGGTCCTCTATACCGGCGGTGGCGTGACCTATCAGGTTCTGGCCGGCTGGATGAACAACCGCTTTGATCCGGCTCAGGAGATCACCCAGCCGGTAAACCCAGAGGATGATACCCTGTATACCTTCCCCCAGTGCCTGTATATCAACCACCCGGACAGCGGCGTCAACACCATGGATGAGTTTATGGAGAACGTGGAGCGGGTTACCGCCTCCTTCATCGAGACGGAGCATGAGGAAGAGCCCTGGTACTGCGATGAGCCGGTCCCCAGGCCGGACTATGTCCCCGAAGCCGCCCGGGTCGCCAGCATCCACTTCTACGCCGGCAGCGGTCAAGGCCGTATCCAGTGGAGGGTCGAGATGAAAAATGGGGACGTGATCCATCTCTATCAGACCATGCAGACCCATCCCGTTCCGGTTTACCACTTTACCCCGGAGGACACCCCTCTGGACACCGTAGAGGAGGTACAGGCCCTGCTGGACAGCCTGGAAGAACTGACTGCGGGCGACTCCTCTGCGGCGGTGGACATCCGTCTGCCCCCGGTAACCTATGACGGGGGCATCACCATCCCCTTTGCCGTCAACCTCTACGGAGCAGAAGCGGGGGCGGAAGGACGTACCACCTTCACCGGGCCGATCCGGGTGTCATACCCTGGTGACGCCATCTCCTATCTCTACGATGTGGATATCGTGGGCGGGGGAGACGGGGTTGGGGTTTCTTCCTCCAATAGAATGTTTCTCTTTGGCTGCCGCATAGACCACTGGCGCACGGGCTTACTGATTCAGAACGACTGGGGCAACGCGTGGGACTGTACCTTCACAGACAATAAGATTGGTATCCACTTCAACGCCGACTCCGGGACTCCAATGGACAGCCGTTATAAGGGAGATATGTTCCGCAATAACGGCACCGCCGTTCTCTTTGAACGGGTGCCCAACAGAGTACATTTGGCCTTCCCTGAGACAGTGTTTTCTGGCAATGGCACGGACATTGACAACCGCTGCGGCCAGCCCCTGGAATTGGAGGAAACCATATTTGAAGAAAACCATCCTTGAATAAAACAAACTGAGGACGGACCATATGGTGCGTCCTCAGTTTTCTTCCAATCCATAAAAAATAGTCTACAGGACTCGATTTCCCCGCTGCTTCCCTACCTCAGCTCAGCCACCGTCACGCCGTCTTCCCCTTCGCCGTAGCGTCCGGGCCGGAAGGACTTCACATAACGGCTGCGTTTTAAATAGGTGCGCACCGCCGACCGGACCGCGCCGGTGCCCTTGCCGTGGATGATGGTAACCGTCTCCAGCTTGCCCATCATGGCGGTGTCCAAAAAACGCTCCAGATTGGCGATGGCCTCGTCGGTCATCATGCCCCGCAGGTCCACCTGGGAGGGGACAGCGGCGGTGCGCAGGGTATGTTCCGCCTTGGCGATAATGCGGCGGACATCCTTCTGTGCCTGGGTCTCCCCCTCCACCACCCGGACCTCCTCCTGTTTGGCGGAGATCTTCAAAATTCCAGCCTGAAGCTGAAGGGAGCCGTCTTTGTTGACGGTGAGCACCGTGGCCTTGGTGCCCATAGACACCAGTTCCACCGTGTCCCCAACCTTGGCCGGCCGGGTGGGGGGCGGCGGGTCTACCTCGGGGGCAGTCCCGCCGATGTTCCGTTCCGCCTCGTTGAGCAGACGGCGTGCCTCCGCGCGGCCGTCGTTCACCTGCTGCCAGTCCAGATCCTGCCGCTTTTTCAACTCTTTCAGTTCGCTCAGGGCCAGGTCGCTGGCGGCACGGGCCTCGTCGATAATCGCCCGGGCCTCCGCCTGGGCCTTCTCCACCACTTTGGCCCGCTCAGCTTCCAGCTTCTCCCGGTACTCCCGGGCCTTTTCCGCTGACTGCTCCATATCCAGCTTGAGCCGGCGGGCCTCTTCTCGTTCCTTCTCCATCTCCTGCCGCTGCTGGTCCAGCCGGGTGAGCACGTCTTCAAACCGGACATTTTCTGCGTCCAGACGGGCGGCGGCTTTTTCGATGATATACTCGGGCAGTCCCAGCCGCCGGGAGATGGCGAAGGCATTGGACTTGCCGGGGATGCCTAACACCAACCGGTAGGTGGGAGCCAGGGTCTCCACGTTAAACTCGCAGGATGCGTTTTCCACCCCTGGGGTGGTCATGGCGTACACCTTCAGCTCAGCGTAGTGGGTGGTGGCCGCCACCTGGGCCCCCATAGCCCGGGCCGACTCGATGACAGCCGCCGCTAGGGCCGCGCCCTCCACCGGGTCGGTGCCCGCTCCCAGTTCGTCAAAGAGAATGAGGGTATCGCGGTCCGCCTCCCCTAGAATACCCACAATATTGGTCATGTGGGAGGAGAAGGTGGACAGCGACTGAGCAATGGACTGCTCGTCTCCGATGTCGGCCAGCACTCTGGTAAACACCCGGACGGTGGAGTCGTCTTTCGCCGGGATGTGGAGGCCGCATTGGGCCATCAGCGTGATAAGGCCCATAGTTTTCAGGGTGACGGTCTTGCCGCCGGTGTTGGGGCCGGTAATGACCAGGGTATCGAACCGTTCCCCCAGCTCCAGGTCATTGGCCACGGCCTTTTTCACGTCCAGCAGAGGGTGCCGCGCCCCCCGCAAGTGCAAATACTTGTCAGATAGTTTGGGCTCGGTACACTCCAGCTTCAGCGACAGCTTAGCCCGGGCAAAGATCGCGTCCAGCCAGATGAGAAGTTGGTAATCTTCGGCAATGTCCTCCTTATGGGCGGCACACTGGGCGGACATCTCGGCTAAAATCCGCTCGATCTCCTTTTTCTCCTGCGCCAGCAGTTCCCGCAGCTCGTTGTTGGCCTTTACCACCCCCATGGGCTCGATAAAGAAGGTGGACCCCGAGGAGGACACATCATGGACCAGTCCGGGGATGGAATTTTTATGCTCCGACTTCACCGGCACCACATACCGGTCGGAACGGATGGTAATAATGGACTCCTGCAAATATTTGGCCTGGTTAGAAGAGATCAGCTTTTGCAGAATGTCCCGCACCTTGGACTCGGTGGCCCGCATGTGCCGCCGGATGGAGGCCAGCTCCGGGCTGGCGGAGTCGGCCAGCTCGTCCTCCCCCACGATGGAGTTGGTGATGGTGTCCTCCAAAAAGCGGTTAGGTGTGAGGGAGCGGAACAGATGGGAAATGGGCGTCTTCTCCTCCCCCGCCCCGTAGTCGGAGGCGGTCCGCGCCGCCCGCAGGACAGCGGCAATCTCCAGCAGTTCCCGGGTATTCAGGCTGCCCCCCATGTCCGCCCGCTGGAGGCTGGCGGCAACCGGCTTGATTCCCGCAAAGCCGGGGGTCCCCCGGACCACCAGCAGCTTGACTGCCGCAGTGGTTTCCGCTTGGGCCCGGCGGACGTCGTCCATGTCGTCCATAGGCCGCCGTTCCCGCGCCCGCGCCCGGCCTTCCTCCGTCACGGCGCAACCGGACAGCAGGTCCAGCACCCGGGGCAGTTCCAGGGTGGCCATGGACTTTTCAAATAATTCGCTCATAGGCTTTCTCCTATTTTACTTGTAATATCGTATCTCTCTGATGGAACCGTACATCCTGACAGTACTGGTAAATCTCATAGCGGCTCCTCTCCCAGTTTCTTTGCGCTCCATTCCGCCACAAGGGGACGGAATGGCTCCGGCACCTCCTCCGGTCCCAGCGAGTCGTGAACAGCGCAGGTGCCTGCCTCCTGGGCGGTCTGGTAGTACCACCGCTTGTAATCCAGCATGAGCAGGGTATCCGCCAGCTGCTTTTGCTGGTCCAGCACCGATTGCCGCTGTTTTTCAATCAGGTCCAGCCGCTGGCCGATGGTAGCGTCCCCCTGGCGGGACCAGTCTATGAAAGATTTGATCTCCTTCAGGGACATGCCCGCTTTTTTCAGACAGCCCAGTACCCGCAGCCACTCCATGTCCTCCTCCTTGAACATACGGATCCCTCCGCTGGACCGTTCCACAAAGGGGAGCAGCCCCTCTTTGTCGTAGTAGCGCAGGGTGGATGGGGCCACGTTCAGCCTTTGGGCCATCTCCCCTATGGTATAAAACATAGCATTTCCCCCAAGGGTCAACTTAAAGTTGACGTTCAATCATATAATTTTTTCCAAGAACAATATCATTATAGCGCACCGGTCCCGGTTCGTCAACCAAAGGGAAACTGCCTTGCAGAAAAGGCAGGCAGCGGCTGTCTGGTCTCCCTGTCCTATGTTATAACCGGCACACCAGCAAAGAGAACGCCAAATGAACCGCATAAAAATATTCTCCGGCGCGGTTCTCCCACGCCGGAGTGTTTTGGCACAAATTGATGCGTCATAAGTGGTAGATTCAAAACACCAAGATTTCCGACCAGATCTCGTGCGCCATCTGGTCCACCCGTTCAAAATCAACGTGTGGATTATAGATCGCCTCCAGGTTGTCGTGCAGAGCCTTGGCCTGGGCCAGTGAGTCCACTGCTTCTTCAACTAAGGCGGCAGACACCTTTTTGGCAAACCGCAGGCGGGGGCGGCTTCGGCGTATGGTTTCGCTGTCTGCCGCTGCGTCTAACCTGATGGCCCGGTAGGGCTTCTGAAGAAATGGCAGAGAACTGGTAATGGTGAGAAAAGCCAGATTAAGCTGGGGAATCAGCAGATGAGCCAGCCGCTCGGGCGCCATGGGGTCGGGACAGGCAATCACATCAAACCCGCTATCTACCGCCCCCGCCAGCAGATGGAGCAGCAACTCATGGGCCAGCCCGCAGCTGTCCAACAGCGTGTACACCCGCCCGCACTGAGCCAGGACGCTGCCATAGAGACACATCGTCCCCCGGTGCGTAACCGCCCCCAAAAAACGCTGCTTGACCTGTCCCGGCCGTTCTGACTTGCGCCAGGGAATCTCTCGGGCCAGAATGCCGCGGGCCCGCTTGGCCATCTTTTGGGATAAGGCATCGGTCAGCAGCATGGAACGCTGGTTCTCCATAATATCCGCCGCCGCGCTCAGACAGCGGTATGCCCGCTGATAACAGCCCTTGTATCCCTTCATACAGTCCATAATCTCCTGTTTCAGCGGCCAAAGTGCGTCTGCATCGTAGCAGTCCCCCATATTTACATAACGCTCTACAGCACCAGGAAATTTAGGTTCCACCACATGGGGCGCGGTGCCGTCCACGATGGCAACGCCCCGGCCTGGCAGGACCAGTGCGTCCAGGGAGTCCGGGTCTCCGGAGCAAACAATGTACTCAGTCTCCAAACCTGCATCCTCGGCCCAGGCGCCGACCCGGCGCATAAGAGTAGATTTTCCACAGCCGGGCCCACCCTTCAAAATGTAGATGGCTCTAGCTTGTTCCGGGGGCAGCAGATGGTCATACAGTGAATAGAACCCAGCGGGGGAATTGGCTCCCAAAAAATATTGGATATGTGGCAAAGTAGTCATAAGCGACCCTCCATATTAACGATTTTACGTTTTAGACTATGTTTGGAGCGCCCGGTTGGTGAAAATATGAGAAACCGCAAAACAGGGATTGAAGAAAACCGCTGATTTGTGGTATACTGAAAAAAAGAAAGTACGATATTCGTCCAGTCATCTATTTTATATAAGGGAAAGGTTGAGAACAACATGAACGACCAATGGACCAGCACGTTCCGGACAGAAATTGAGTCCTTTCAAGAGACCATCGGCGCTTTTGACCGGGGCGAGCTCGACCGGAAAGCCTATAAGGGCATATCCGGGGGCCTGGGTTCCTATGCACAGCGGGACCCCTCCCGGCACATGCTGCGCCTGCGTATGCCGGGCGGCCGGCTGACCCTGGAGCAGCTGAAATTTTTGGCCGAGACAGTGGAGCGTGAGAAGGTAGACCGGATAAAACTGACCACCTGCGAGACCATCCAGCTCCACGACCTGACGGCAGGCCAGGTGCCCGAAATCATGAAAGCGGCAATTGACAGCACCATTCTCACCAAGGGCGGCGGCGGCGACAATCCCCGGAACGTGATGGCCAGCCCGCTCAGCGGTGTGCAGTCGGGGGAGGCGTTTGACGTTATGCCCTACGCCGAGGCAGTAACCGAATACCTGCTGTCCATCTGCCGGGATATCCACATGCCCCGTAAGCTGAAAATCGCGTTCTGCAATGGGGCGGACGACTGTGTTCACAGCGCCTTCCGGGACATGGGCTTCCTGGCCCAGACGGACGGCACCTTTGCCCTGCGCATTGCCGGGGGACTGGGGGCAGCCCGGCCCTCCATGGGCGTGCTGGTGGACGAGGCGGTGAACCCCAAAGAGATCCTCTACTACGTCCGAGCCATGGTGGATACCTTCTGCGCCCACGGCGACTATGAGAACCGGGCCAGGGCCCGTACCCGCTATATGCAGGACACCCTGGGGCCTGACGGTCTAAAAGATGCTTTCCTGAAAAACGCCGCCGCCCGCAAGGCGGAGGGTGGTCTGGACATTACCGGCCTGGAGGCCCCCGCCGGTATCGCCCGAGACAACACCGGCACGGTGAAACACCCCCGGGCCATCCCTCAGAAACAGCCCGGCCTCTACGCTGTGCAGTACCACCCCATTGGCGGTCTCCTGCCCATAGAAAAACCCCGGCAGCTGTACGAACTGCTCAAGGACATTCCTGGAGCCGAAGTCCGCATCGCCCCCAACGAAACCCTGTATCTGATTAACCTCACCGCCGCCGAGGCAGAGAAAGCACTTGCTGTCACCAGCGACAGCGCGCAAACCGAGTTTGAGTGCAGCGTAGCCTGCATCGGCGCAACCACCTGCCAGCAGGGCGTGCGGGACAGCCAAGGTGTACTTCAGGCTGTGGTGAACGCCGTTCGCGCGGCGGGCATCCCCGACGGCGCTCTGCCCAAGATCTGCATCTCCGGCTGTCCCTCCAGCTGCGCCGCCCACCAGGCGGGGGCCATGGGCTTCCAGGGGGGCGTGAAGCTGGTGGACAAGAAGCCTCAGCCCGCCTTCAAGATGTTCCTCAACGGCACGGACCAGTTGGGTCAGGCCCGCTTCGGCCAGGAGGTGGGCACCGTTCTGGAGGCCGATCTGCCCGCCCTGCTGGTGGAGCTGGGCAAGGCCGCGGCGGCGGCCGGACAGAGCTGGGAGCAGTGGTCGGCGGACCACACC
>OFGQ01002208.1_pt1 | contig 11418 bp, 9 predicted proteins | sample 1521791 | NCBI WGS metagenome assembly OFGQ01 (sample SAMEA3504116, study PRJEB24116) | mouse gut metagenome | biome: mouse gut; feature: mouse-associated habitat; material: faeces | place: Denmark | collected 2011 | reverse complement strand
GTATGCCCGCCCCTCCGGCCGTGCGTCCAGCGCCTCGAAAGCCGGAAAAATTCGCCGAATCGTCGCCCGGGGGTTGCTTTTCGTCCGAAAAATTTCTAAATTTGTGAAATTCGGAAACAACCTTAAACTCGATATTCTATGGCAAACAAAGAACTGCTGCTCGGCGACGAGGCGCTTGCACAGGGCGCGCTCGACGCCGGTCTGTCGGGCGTCTATGCCTATCCGGGCACGCCTTCGACCGAAATCACGGAGTACATCCAGGGCCATCCGCTGACCGCCGAGCGCGGTATCCACAGCGCCTGGTCCACCAACGAAAAGACGGCCGTGGAGGCCGCACTCGGCATGTCGTTCGCGGGCAAGCGCTCGATGGTCTGCATGAAGCACGTGGGCCTGAACGTGGCGGCCGACGCCTTCGTCAATTCGGCCATGACGGGCGCCAACGGCGGCATGATCGTCGTGGCGGCCGACGACCCCTCGATGCACTCGTCGCAGAACGAGCAGGACTCGCGTTTCTACGGCAAATTCGCCCTCGTGCCCGTGTTCGAACCCTCGTCGCAGCAGGAGGCCTACGACATGGCCGCCGACGCCTTCGACCTTTCGGAGCGCTACCGCATACCGGTGCTGATGCGCCTGACCACCCGCATGGCCCACTCGCGCGCCGTGGTCACGCTGGGTGAGCGCCGCGCGCAGAACGAGCGCCGCAGCCCCGAGAACAAGCGTCAGTGGGTGCTGATGCCCGCCTCGTCGCGCGCACGCTACGACGTGCTGGGCGAGGACCACAAGCGTTTCGAGGCCGAAGCCGAGACGAGCCGCTACAACGGCTACACCGACGGTCCGGACCGCACGACGGGCATCATCGCCTGCGGCATCGCCTACAACTACCTCATGGAGAACTATCCCGACGGATGCCCCCACCCCGTGCTGAAGATCTCGCAGTATCCGCTGCCCAAGGCCCTCGTGCGCCGCATGGCCGAAGAGTGCGGCTCGATCCTGGTGATCGAGGAGGGCCAGCCCGTGGTGGAAGAAATGGTGCGCGGCGTGCTGCCCACGCCCGTAGCGGTCAAGGGCCGCCTCACGGGCGAACTGCCCCGCACGGGCGAGCTGACGCCCGACAGCGTGCGCGAAGCGCTCGGGCTGCCCCGCCACGAAGCGCACGCCGCCAGCGAGGTGACCGTGCCGCGTCCGCCCGCCCTGTGCGTGGGCTGCGGTCATCGCGACATGTACACGGCGCTGAACCAGGTGGCGGCTGAGTATAAGGATGCCCGCATATTCGGCGATATAGGATGCTATACGCTCGGCGCTCTGTCGCCGTTCCATGCGATACATGCCTGCGTCGAAATGGGTTCGTCGGTAACCATGGCCAAGGGTGCCGCCGATGCCGGACAGTGGCCGTCGGTAGCCGTCATAGGCGACTCTACCTTCACTCACTCGGGTATTACGGGTCTGCTCGATTGCGTCAATTCGCGCTCCAATGTCGTGATCGTCATCTCGGACAACCTTACAACGGGTATGACCGGCGGTCAGGACTCGGCCGGCACGGGGCGTCTGGAAGATATATGCCGCGGCGTAGGCGTCGACCCGGCGCACGTGCGTGTGGTCGTGCCGCTGCCCAAGAACATGGAGCAGATCAAGAGTGTCCTGCGCGAGGAATTCGAGTACGACGGGGTATCGGTAGTCATCCCGCGCCGCGAATGTATACAGACATTGAAACGACATGCCAAACAACAAAAAAAGCAGTAGACGTATGAAAAAAGATATAATTCTCGCCGGTGTCGGCGGTCAGGGCATACTCTCGATCGCGACAGTCATAGGCGAAGCCGCACTCGCGGAGGGGCTGTTCATCAAGCAGGCCGAGGTACACGGCATGAGCCAGCGCGGCGGCGACGTGCAGAGCAACCTGCGCATATCGTCGCAGGAGATAGCCAGCGACCTTATCCCCGTTGGCGGCGCCGACATAATAGTATCGCTCGAACCTATGGAGGCGCTGCGCTATCTGCCCTATCTGAAAAAGGAGGGCTGGATAGTGACCAGCAGCGTGCCGTTCGTCAATATAGACAACTATCCCGACATCGAGGCTCTGAGAGAGCATCTCGACCGTCTGCCCAACCGCGTGGTTCTGGACGTGGAGCAGCTGGCTCGCGAAGCCGGTGCGCCCGTGCAGTCGGCCAACATGGTGCTGCTGGGCGCCGCCGTGCCCATGCTCGACATAGAGTACGAGAAGATCGAGGCCGGCGTAAGACGTATCTTCCAGCGTAAGGGCGAGGAGGTTACGGCCAAGAATATTGCGGCGTTGCGTGCCGGTTACGACAACAGCAAAAAGTAGGGCGTTATGGATAGACCATTGGACAAACGGCTCGTCGACGATATATGTATAGCCAACGGCCTGCGCAATGCGCATGAGTTGGGCGTGGCGTCGATACGTCAGCTCGTGAGCGTCGTGTCGAATATCGAGCGCGAGACGGGCGAGCGTTACATACGCATGGAGCAGGGCGTGCCCGGACTGGATGCCGAGCAGATCGGCGTCGAGGCAGAGTGCGAGGCGCTGCGCAGGGGCGTGGGCGCCAAGTATCCGCTTATAACGGGTATCGACCCTCTGAACAAGGCAGCCAGAAGATTCATCAAGGCTTTCGTCGACATCGACATTCCGGAGGAGTGCATCGTGCCGACGGTAGGATCGATGCAGGGTGCTTTCGCAACGATACTTACATTGAGCCAGCTGCGCAAGCAGCGCGATACGGTGCTCTTCATCGACCCATGTTTCCCGGTGCAGAAGGCGCAGTGCCGCGTGCTGGGCGTAAGAGTAGAGGCGTTCGATGTCGTGGAGTATCGCGGCGAGAAGTTGGAGGCCAAGCTCGAAGAGCATCTTAGCTCGGGGCGCATCAGCGGCATCATATTCTCCAATCCCAACAATCCGTCGTGGATGTGTCTGACGGAGCAGGAGTTGGAGATAATAGGCCGCATGGCGACCCAATACGACTGCATCGCGGTCGAGGATCTGGCATATCTCAACATGGACTTCCGCGAGGATCGCAGCCGTCCGTTCGAGCCGCCGTATCAACCAACCGTCGGTCGTTATACCGAGAATTGCGTGCATCTGCTATCGTCGTCGAAGATATTTTCGTATGCCGGTCAGCGCGGCGCCGTTGTGGCGATAAACCCGGGTGTGGCCAAGCGCTGCTTCGATGATATCGGTGTCAGGTACGGCAACGACGGAGAGTTTCGCCGCAACTTCATATACTCTATCGTATATGTTCTCTCGGCCGGCGTGACCCACTCGGTGCAGTATGCCATGGCGGCTATGTTCGATGCGGCGTGCGAGGGCAGACTCGACTTCGTAGGCCATACGCGCGAGTATGCGCGGCGTGCTGCGCGCGTCAAGGAGATCATGCAGCGCAACGGTTTTCATGTGGTCTACGACAACGACTGCGGCCGCGAGGTGTCGGACGGCTTCTTCTTCACGTTCGGATATAAGGACATGACCAGCGAACAGCTTATCAACAAACTTATTTACTACGGTGTGAGCGCCATCGCCCTCGGCTCGACGGGCAGTGCGCGCGAGGGCTTGCGCGGCTGCGTATCGAACCTTACCGAGGACCAGTATGACGAGCTCGACAGACGTTTACAACTTTTCAGCCGCGATTATTGATTATGGAGAAGATAAATTACGTATCGGCCGCCGAGGCGGTCAAGTTGATAAAATCGGGCGACTCGGTATACATTCAGGGCAGTACGTCGATTCCCGAGGTGCTGGTGCGTGCTATGACCGACCGTGCCGGCGAGCTGCGCGGCGTGAAGGTCTACTCGGCATTCGCCATAGGGCGCGAGGACGCGCCGTATGCGCGCAGGGAGCTTGTCGACTCGTTCGAGGCCGTCAGCTTTTTCGTGGCCAACAATCTGCGCCGTGCCATTCGCGAAGGTGTCGCGCAGACTATGCCGGGCTTTCTGGGCGAGATACCTTTCCTGTTCCGCAGCGGTCAGGTGCCTCTGGATGTCAGCCTGCTCAATGTCTCGGAGCCCGACGAGGATGGATACTGTTCATACGGCATATCGGCCGACCTGGCCGTGTCGGCCGTAGAGTGCTCTAAGACGGTCATAGCGCAGGTCAACCGTTATATGCCTCGGACGTTCGGCGATCCGGTCATCCACGTCTCAAAGATCGCAGCACTGGTGCGCGGCGACGAGCCGCTGGTGGAGCTGCCGACGGTCGTGCCCAACGATATCGAGCGTCGCATAGGACAATATATCGCCGCCGAGATACCCGACGGAGCGACGATGCAGATCGGCGTGGGCGGTATACCCAATGCCGTATTGGATGCCCTGCACGACCATAAGCATCTGGGACTGCACACCGAGGCGATGACCGACGGCGTGGTGCCGCTTATCGAGAAAGGCATTATCGACAATTCGCAGAAGAAGATCCTGCCGGGCAAGTCGGTGGCATCGCTCGTGTTGGGCAGCCGCCGTCTGTACGACTATCTTGACGGCAACCGCGATGTTGTGATCCGCGACGTGGCATGGACGAACGATCCTGCCATTATACGCCAGAATCCCCGCGTTATGGCCGTAAACTCGGCTATCGAGGTCGATCTTACGGGACAGATATGCGCCGACTCGATCGGCGAGACGATATTCTCGGGTGTCGGCGGCCAGCACGACTTCATGTACGGCGGCGCCTTGTCCGAGGGAGGCAAGTGCTTCATCGCTCTGCCGTCGATGACCGGCAAGGGGTTGTCGAAGATAGTGCCGACGCTGGCTCGCGGAGCGGGTGTCGTGACTACGCGTTTTCAGGCGCAGTACATCGTTACGGAGTACGGTGCGGCGTATCTGCGCAACAAGAATCTGGCGGAGCGTGCACGCGCCCTTATCGGTATCGCGCACCCGTCGGTAAGAGAGGAGTTGGAGCGCGCTGCAACCGAGCGCTTCGGCATCGGGTTCCTGAGGACGCGATAGCGGCTTCGGCCTAATGCCGCCGCATATAATGCCTTACCCCTGCTGCATAGTGCGGCAGGGGTAATCTTTTGTGTCCGGTGCAGAGCGTCGGCCGCTCGGCCGGGATCAACGTTGTCCGGGAAAGGATTCGACAAATCGGATCGTGAAGTCTTCGAAGCTCGTAACGAAGCGGATGCTGAAATCCTCGTGCGACGTGACTATTTGCCAGCGTCCGCATCTGTCGGGAAAACTCTCGACTATCTTTACGTCGAGGTCGGGAAACGCATCGACTACTCGAACATTGAAGTCGGCATCGGCATCCACGATTTTGACACGTCCGTACAGACGCTTTCCCTTGCATTTGCAATCCTCGATCGGGGCGGCCGATATGAATGCAGCGGCAACCGCAAGAAGCACGATAAAAGTAGATAGCCGTTTCATAATGTCTGATTCGATTGACCGTAACCGTCTGTGCAGGCGTGCGGATATCTATTGCAGATGCGTCCGTCAGTCCTTTTGCGGGCGGTTGAACAGATGCTCCATAAGCATGACCGCGATTACGCCCATGGCGAAGCCGTTGCCTATGAGGGGACGGATGATCTCCGGTACGGCTGCGGCCGGAAGCGAGGTGCACAGCAGTGCTATCATTATGGGAATACTCAGCGTGAGGGCATCGCCGAAGGTGGCGGCGGCGCCTGTCGAGCGCATCATATCGAATGATGCCGCGAGCTGCGTACCCATAAGGTAGAGCAGCACCGAACCGATGACGGGATTGGGTATATGCGACAGCAGCCAGATAAGGTGCGGCGACAGCGCGCACAGTATCAGGCCTACGGCCGCAGGCAGCAGGGCATGGCGCGAGGCGCACGACGACGAGGCGATGACACCGGGGCTCATCGAGTAGTTGACCGGGCCGAGTACTCCGAGCGACCCTGCGACGATGTTCATCGCGCCGGTAATGCAGACTCCGCGACGCAAGCGGCTCGGCATCCGGTCGGCCTGCAACATGGCGCCGAGCGACTCTATTGAGCCGATATCGTTAATGAGCAGTGCCGTGTAGCAGAGTATGAATGCGAGCACCAGTCCCGGGTCGAAGACGAAACGGTCGATAAAAAGCGATACTTGCGAGTAGTCGCTTTCGACGACGATCGCAGTGGGGTAGAGCATGTAGTATATTGCGCTGCCGACGACCAGTGCGACGGGAATGGTAAGGCTTTTCCACACTCCGCGCAGCATGCGGTTGGCCACGACCATGGCGGGAGTCGCCATAAGGGCGAACAGAAGTCCGAAGGTGTGAGGCGAGTCAGTCCCGGCGGCCGGAGTGAATACGAGCCCCGATATGGTGGGGGCGAGCGTGAATGCTATGAGCATCAATATCACGACGACGATACGGGGCGTGAACAGCCTGCCCAGTCGTCTGAGCGCACCCAGAGCACCGAGCAGCGTCACGGCAACGCCGCCGCATATTATCGACGAGTATATGGCATCGACGTCGGCTTCGGCGCGCAGCGAGGTAATGACACCCACGAGCAGTACGGCGGCGGGTCCGACAACAAGCGGCATGCGATGTCCCCAAAGGATCTGTATGATCGTCGTGATGCCGGTTACGGCGAACATCTTCTGCGAGAAAAACATCTTTTCGGCCTCGCTGCCTGTTGCGACGAACGTGCTTGTGGCGACGACGGCCACGGCCAATACGAACCATTGCAGCGCGTATGCCGGCATCTGTCCGACGGGCGGACGATCGTCGAGGCCGTATTTCAGATTCATATCTTGTCGTATTTGTGTTCGAGGAAGTAACGCTGCGACTTGACCAGATTGCGCGAGTGAAGCACCAGAGTCTTAGTCTCGTTGAGAATGGTCAGATAGAGCATCGACGCCTTGGTCGAGGTCTCTTTATGCTTGATGCGCAGCAGCTGGTTGGCCGTGGCCTCGGATATGTTCTCGAACAGCTGGTCGCGAAGCTCCATTATCAGATCCAGATCGCCGAAGTCGTTGCGTTGCAACATTATGTTGATATGCGAGAATATCTGCTCCACGTCGTCGTTTATGTGCATCAGATCGTCGATCTGCTCCTTGGACATACCCTCGTGGTTGTTGTCGATATGCTCGAAGCAGGGGCGCGTGATATGGATCAGCGACTTCGATATCTCGCTCAGATAGTCTACCACCTGCACGTAGTACTGCGCCGCGTTGATCTCGTACTCCTTCATTCGGGCTATCGTGGGCATGATCTCGTACTTGCGCTCCTTGGAGCGTTCGTATATCTCGTTGGACTGCTGCACCACCTCCTTCAACGCCTTGCGGTTCTCCTTGAAGGTGGCGATCAGCGTGCGGTCGTATATCTTGGTAATGTTGCGCATGGTGTCGATCACGTCGGCGACGCCGATATTGATAGCGTCCTGTGCGGTCTTGACCACGGGTTTGCTCTCGGTGGTTTGAGCGGCCTTGCGGTTCTTTTTGAGGTTGCTCCTCAGCAGCAGCCAGCCGCACAGCAGCGAGACGCCGTAGATTGCCGCATCGCCGCCCTTGACAAGCGTAAAGCCGACTACGAAAGCGATGAGCATTGCGCCGAAACCGGTGATGAACCAGCCCGAAACGACGGTAAGCACACCCGATATGCGGTATACGGCACTCTCGCGACCCCATGCTCTGTCGGCCAGCGACGAACCCATAGATACCATGAAGCATACGTAGGTGGTCGACAGCGGCAGTTTGAGCGATGTCGCTATCGAGATCAGAATCGATGCCGTAGTAAGGTTGACCGTCGCGCGGATAAGGTCGTATGAACCGCCCTCGCGCTCCTCGTCGGTCAGCGGCTCGAAGCGCTTGGCGATCGCGTGCTGGATGCGTTGCGGCATGATCTGCTCGTAGGCCGAGTTTATGGCCATAGCCATGCGCACCAGACCGCGCGAAGCGTTGGTGGCGCCGTACTGCTCTCCGCCTTCGTCCTGCGACGAGAGCGACAGCTCGGTCTTGCTGACCGACAGCGCGCGCTTCGACGTCCACAGAGTGACGATCATTATAAGACCAGCGCCGAGGAGGAGCAGCGGATCGGCCGAGGCCTGATTTTCCAGAAAACTCATGTTGTCGAGCATGCCGCCGTTGGCGCTCGCCTCGCAATATGATTCATAACCGGCGACCGGAACGCCGATGAAGTTTACCAAGTCGTTGCCGGCGAATGCCAGTGCGAGGGCGAAGGTGCCGGCGAGAATATTGACTTTAAGGATGTTGACCTTGAACATCTGCGCGAAGTAGAGCAGTATGCTGCATACGACCCAAATAGCGGCCAGCGACAGCAGCAGATTCTCGTCGATGAACTGGATGACGGGATTGTCGTGCAGCATGCCTTTGAGACCCTTGAACAGAGCGAAGTAGACGATCGCCGTGAACGATATGCCGCACCACAATGCGCCGAAGCGGCGGAACATAGGCTTGTAGCGGAACGAGAAGAGCAGGCGCGAAAGGTACATTACGAATGTACCGCACGTGAATGCGAGCACGACCGACAGCAGAATACCCGCCACGATAGTAAGCGCGCCGCCCGACTTGATGCAGTCGGCCATTTCGTTGGCCGGATTGAGCCACGACACGGCTACGGCCGAGCCCAGAAGGCAGAATACCAGCGCCACGGTGGTCGACGTGGGCAGACCCATGGTGTTGTATATGTCCAGCAGGATGATGTTGGCGAGCATGACCGACAGATATAGGATCATCACTTCGCGGAACGAGAACATGCTCGGATGAAACATGCCGCTTCGTGCAACCTCCATCATGCCGCTCGAAGTGGCGGCGCCGACTATGATGCCTATGGAGGCGACGGCCATGATGATCTTCAATGATGCGGCTTTCGAGGCTATGGCCGAGTTGAGAAAGTTGGCCGCATCGTTCATCACACCGATGAAGAGGCCTGTGATGGCGAGAACTACCATTACGGCCAACATGAAAGTATAGATGAATTCCATCGCAGTTAGTTAGTAGTTTGTACTATGCGCGAACAAAAATAACACATACGCCATGATCGGCCAAATGCGGTATATATTGTTAATGATTATTTAACATACGGCGTGAGCCTGAGCTGCCGGCCGGGCTGTTTTGCGGATGCTGCCAACGCGGATAGTCTTGTAACTGCGTGATATGGGACGAGGGACTCCCTGATCTGCCGCGATTCCGGATGCCGTGTTCGTCCGAAAGTTCTATCATCTTAGAACGAAATACCCCCGTTCGCGGCGGGGGCAGATGATAATGTTTAATCGGGCAGTCGCCTCATTACCTGCCGATAAGGCTCAATGCCTCGACCGGATTGTCGGTGGTAATGTAGTCGACGTTGTGGTCGATGACCCACTTCAAGTCCTCGGTCTTGTTGACGGTCCAGACATTGACCGTGAGTCCGAGCTTGTGAGCCTCGTCGATCCACTTCGGGTTCTTCTTCAATACGTCGAGTTTGTAGTCGAGTCCGGTATAGCCTGCGGCATGGAGATACTTGGGTTTCAACGTGCCGTTAAGGTAGGCCACCTTGGTGCCTGCCGGTGCCAGACGTATCAGCTCGTTGCATACATGCTCGCGGAAGGCGATATACTCCACGCGATCCTGCAACTTGTGGCGCTTGACCGCATCGAGGACCATCTTGACGACCTTAGTCTCTATCTGCGGCGTATCGTGGTCCTTGATCTCGATGATGAGCTTGCAATTGCTGTCCTTGGCCGTTTGGTCGAGATACTCGTCCAATGTAGGTACGACCTCTCCGTTCTCCAACTTCTTCGAACGCAGCGTAGCCAGGTCGCTCTTCTGAACATTGAGACGGTCGGGCTCGTTCTTCTCGCCGAGCCACGGACCGTGGATAACGACGAGCTCGCCGTCGGATGTAAGGTTGACATCGCACTCCGAGCCGTATACGCCCAGCTGCTGTGCGTTTTCGAGTGCTGCCAGCGTGTTGCGTGCCGCACCCTCCTTGGCATGATAACCGCGGTGTGCTATTACCTGAGGCTGAGCTTGCAGCGACACCACCGCCAAGAGTGCGGCGGCGACAGTGATGATTTTTTTCATAGTAAAACAGTTAATAGTAATTCAGTGGGACAAATATACGCATAAGCGAGGGCAATGCCAAATTTATTTGAGCATTGCCGAGCGGAAGTATATTCGACGATGTCAAAAGTACGCAAAGTCGGGGGTAAAAGCAAACTTGTTTGCATTCTGACTCCCGGGAGCCTATTCCGCGCAGCCGATAAACGGAACGCCGGGAGCGATAGCATACGTTCAGACGTATTGCCTTGCCCCCGACGTTCCGGTGTGCCGCAGATGTTACTCTCCGAAATACTCGTTGAGCAGATATGCCAGACGGTAGCCGGCATTGCGCATCTGTATGTCGACCAGTTCGTGCGACAATTCGACGGTGTTAGGGTCGAGCGTCTCGGTATTGACCGGGTTCCACCGGTATATGACTGCGTTGTTGTCGGCGCAGTCGCGAACCCAGTCGTAGAGCGAGCCCGACTGTATCTTCTTTATCTCGCGTCGCTTGCATGTGTCGATGCGCTCGGCGACCTCTTCGGCCGACATCTCGCCGTAGATCAGCTCGGGCATCTTGTCGTAGACGCTGTGGAACGACTTCTGCGGTTTGCCGTTGAGCGTACACTCCCAGAAGCAGCGCGGCCCGGGGAAATACGAATGGGTCGGGCAGTGCATGTCGCCTACGAAGTGGAGCAGCATGCGCAGATTCATCACGACGGTAGAGTCGTTGAGTTCGCGGTAGCGGGCGAGGTTGTAGTCGGCGATCTGCAAGGCGCGTATGGCGTCGCCCTGTTTGAGACGGGCGTTGGGATTGTATTCGTGGTTCTCGTCGACGTTGTAGACATGCCATGCCGTTGTGTAGTCGATGCCCTTGTCGCGGCGGTGGTGGTCCATCCATACGGCATCGGTTATCAGATCGTAGGGCATGTAGCGTGCGATGTTGCGTTTGGCCTTGTCGGTCAGATGACGCTCGGCCACCTTGATTACGACCTGATGTCCCAGACGTCCCCATGCGCCGGCCTGCTGCTGGCAGAGTATGCAGAGGGATGCCGCTAAGAGTAGAAGTTTTTTCATTTTGGATATGTTTTTAGTTAAAATAGTCTCAAAACGCAATCAAAGGTAATAAAAAATAATCGGTTTGCAACGATATCCGGATATTATTGCATATACATCCGTAATTTCACTGTATTTGACTTCGTCGAATATACTCCCGCTCGGCAAAATGCAAGTAAACTTGCTTTTGCGCTCGCTTATTTCTATATTTGTATCAGAAATTATTTCGACTGACATGTGGCAAACGATCGACGATAGTATTATAGCTGCCAGCGATTTCATAGGCGGTTATCCTCTCTTTACGGTATTGATAGGCGGCGGACTGGTGCTGCTCGTATATTCGGGTTTCGCGCCGTTCAGATATCTGGGACGCTCCGTCGCGGCGCTGCGGATGAAGGATAACGGTACGGCGGGGCAGATATCGTCGTT
>OFGQ01002207.1_pt1 | contig 11422 bp, 10 predicted proteins | sample 1521791 | NCBI WGS metagenome assembly OFGQ01 (sample SAMEA3504116, study PRJEB24116) | mouse gut metagenome | biome: mouse gut; feature: mouse-associated habitat; material: faeces | place: Denmark | collected 2011 | reverse complement strand
TTGGTCAGAGTGACCTTTGTACCAATCGAAACATTCACATAACCCATCTTCTAATGAAATAGTATCATTTATCAAATTATATTGTTTTGACACATCAAGGCAATACTCATAATTATAAAAACTAAAATAATTTCTTTGTTCGATATCATCATATATATTTACAAATTCAACTTTTTTTCCAACTATGCGATAGCAAATTTCAACCCATTCACGAATTGAGATCGTTTCTTTATTACCAACATTAAAAATATGTTGTTTTGGGTGAAAACATAGTAATGAATCAATAAACTTGCATAAGTCCCTAACGTGGAAAAACTGCAATTGCATTTCTCCGTTTTGAGGCAAATAAAACGCTCTTCCCTGCATAGCGCAGTCAAAAACAAAAGCTTCTCTATACACGTTATTCATTGGTCCATATAAATATGGCGGTCTAATAATGTATGCATTAGGATTTCTTTTCTGTAATGCCTGCTCCGCTTCCATTTTATCTGTTCCGTATTTCCCCCAATACTTATTAGTCCCCAATTGGCTGTCTTCTGCAAAAGGTTGTTTGCACCACTCCGGATAAACAGCACTTGAGCTGATGAATATATAATCATCATAACTTCTAAGCGAATGAAGCAGCAAATCAATATCTTTAGCGCAATATGCAGTATCAATAATAATGTTAAAATGATAATTCCTAAGGATATCACCTAAATTATGTCTATCAGCTTCAATAAGTTTTACACCAGCAGATTGCTTACGGCTGTTTCTGTTAAGTACATAAACATCATACCCATTTGCTACGTAATATTCAGCAAGGTATTTACTAACAAATACAGTTCCACCTGTTACACGCATTTTTTTCATTTTTTATCTCCTTCATCAAATATAAATCTCCCTCACATTCAAACTCCTATTTGCCGCTTTACTCAAATTATATAAACTGAGCGTCATTACCACCGGACAAAAGGACAACCTGCGAGAAAAATTTCGAACACATATAAAAGGGATTATTAAACAGCAAAGTTGCGGAACATGAAGACATCTCGCAAACCGGTAGTCCTGTCGTCTATCTCCTAAATATTGCAAGAAAGCTTTCATACTCCTGCTCCAACTGTTTCCCATTAGAATCATCCATGGCTCTTGCCGCCGCAATCCCCTTTTTATATAAATTTCCGTACCGGCTCGACTGCGGCACTTTCTGAAACTCTGCCTTTGCCCACCTCCACACACCGGCTGCTGTCTCCCCATGGTTTGCCGCGACCTCAAAGCAGGCTTCCAGGATATCCTTGAACAGCCGAAGCGTCCGAATCTGTTGGTAATCCGTGTTCTCGATTACCTTTTCGCATAAATGGAATGCCTTGCCATAATCGTCCGAATGAATGTAGTGCCAAATCAGGTTTTTGTACCCGGAAATGATATCCCTTGCACTGCTGTTTCCCACTGACAGAAGCTCCTTTAACTGCTCCTGATAGAGCCTTTCATTTTCCGCGTTCCTTCCCAGAAACGTGTTGAAATCAATCAGTGCCCTGCGGCTGGAATCAGACCATTCTGTGGTATCCTCTTTCCACTCATCCACCAGACTTCCCATCACATCCCGGTATTCCATTTCCCGGCACAAATAGATGCAGTCCAACAGGCTGTTTGCCTCAAAATCTTCCTCCATCTGTCCCTCCGGGTCATAGCCGCAGGCGCAGTCAAAGTTTGCGTTCTTTGCCTGCTTCAATAAACCGGCATATTTTCCGTCTCCATTGTATTTTCTGATCAGATGAGTCAGTATCTGCAGTGTACTGCCTATCCCCTGAAATGAATTCCGCTCCCTGTCCTTCAGTTCCTCCCCAAAGAGGAAAGCAACCACCTCTTCATCCTCAACATGGCAGTACAGAAGATTCCCCATAGCCTGTCCCTTCCATCCGTTCCTTTTGCTTCAGTTCTGCCAACAGGTGCCAGGCTTTTGATTCTTCTGTGTTACTGTCACTGCTTCAATGCCTTGCAGAATTTCCTTTTTATTTCATCTCTACCCCACTCCTCTTTTCATGCCGCCTGCCACGCACCACACGATCACATACAGCAGAATATAAGATCCTGCCAGTACAAGAACAATGATGTACTTCTGCCGAAGCCCTGCAGTATAGCTTTCTGCTGTCTGCCCCGGCTCCACGGTAATATAGGAGCGGTCAGAGTCAATCGCCAGCACCCGCCGCTCCACAGCAGCCCCCGCGTCCACCACATCCTGACCCAGCTCACGGGTGAGAGCCTGTTCACTCCACTGATAGCCGCTCCCGCCGGCATCTTTGTAGTAGACTTTATAGACAGTCTTAGTGGGGTTCATGCGGCGGTTACGCCCGCTGGCTCCCGTGTTCTGTACCTGGACGGGCAGGACTTGATAGGGTGAAAAGGTATAAACGCCTTTGTCCTCATAGCTGTCTGCGGGGAGAATAGCTGTCAGATACTTTATAGAGAGGTAGCCTACCGCTGCCGCTAAGACCAGCAGCATGATTCCCGCCACAAAGATAATTGATTTTAGTTTTTCCATATGCGCCTCCTGAAATTGCAGATTCCTGTTACGTGTTATGTGCACAGAGCGGACTGTTTTCAGGGCATCCTCGTACTCTTTCTCCGCATATTGGCTGACCGGAAACAGCATCATACTTTCTTTATAAGTCCTCTCGCTGATATATTGGTCAAAGCCATAATAAAAAGCAGTACATTCCACCAGCCTGATCTTCCAATATCAAAACCGGACTGGCATTTTTTCAGCTTTAAGAAACACTCCTTTTCCTTTTCTATAAACCTGCACTGTTTTAAATCCACAATTGTAAAAGATTTCACCTAACTCTTTTTTACTGTATATTCTTACATCTCCACTTTTTGAAAAGGGAAACCAAAATTTATTTGCCATAAATCTGACCACTGCTCCAAAATTAGGATCAGCTATATATACTGTACCGTTTTTCTTTAAAACTCTTTTACATTCATTTACGAAACCTTCCGGATTGTCAAAATGATGAAACGCACAACATACAGTTATAATATCAATACTTTCATTACTCCATTCAAGCGGATAGCATGGTTTTGCGTCAAAACTCATATTCGGGTATCGCATCCTTGCAGCACAAATCATGTTCTCAGAGATATCTATTCCATTTGCCTGGATTTTTGCTTTTTTCGATAATTCCCGCAACAGAGTTCCATTTCCACATGCAACATCAAGGACAACATTACCCTCATGCAAATCTATAGTGTTAGATAGTTCCGTAATATGAAATCTTGTATATTGTCCTTCCCTTGACGCATCATATTCAGATGCTATTTTATTGTATGCAATTCTTGATTCTTCTGTTTTCTTACTCACATTATTTCCTCACTTCTGCTTTCTCCAGTTGATTATACTACTTCCATTCTCTATTTACCATTATAAACTATAGGGCATGGCAACCGCACTTCATATGATTAGCTCTTATCAGGAACATGAAAACGAAATATTTTGACGAAAATACGATAAAACAGATTGAAACTATCACATTACGCAGAAAGTCGGCTTTGAAAACAGGGCGGCTTTTTTCCTTGCCACACTGACGTATGGCAAGGAAAAATAACACAGTATGCCGGGAAAAAGCCCGGCCAGATGGTGTCTACTGGTTGTGAATACAGGTTCTGATATTATAGGGCATTTGTGAGTGCTTATTACATCCAGATAGCATCAGCACAAAAACCGATGCTAAAACGAACATTGTCAACCTTTTCATGCAAACTGCCCCTTTCTATTATTGTGTGTGCTTATCTATAATAGACGTAAATTTTCACCTAAAGTTCCTACATATTTTAACTTATCAAGTTATGTTTGAAAAAACTATAGCACACCAATGTAACAAAATCAATCAAATGGAGGAGTGACCTTGTCCGATTTTTTAATGCTGTTACAATTTCAGTCGTAAAGAAAAATGAGAACAAGCGCATGATATTTTGACAGCAAGCGAAATAGGCGTAAAATAAATCGGGACAGAAGCTCCCAAGAAATTTCTAAAAATTATCAGTGTTTTTTCATTTTTTAACGTACTATATATGACCGGTCAATCAACACAGGAGGTGAAGTTTTTGAATGATGAAAAAATAGTAACAGCCATCAAAAATCGAAACGAAGCAGCGATTAACGAGACAATCACAAAGTATTCTAAGCTGTTATGGTCGGTGGCAGAGGCAGTTTTAAGCCATATCGGGTCAGTTCAAGATGTGGAGGAATGTGTTGCTGATACATTCATCTACTTATGGGAACATCCGGAAAAATTCGATCACCAGCGGGGAAAACTGAAAACCTGGCTGTCTATCGTTGCCCGCACACAGGCTGTGAACCGATATCGGGAAATAACAAAGCGCAATACACTCCCTCTGGAAGATACAGACTTTATCGACCAGCTCAGTGTTGTGGATGCCGTTCTGGAGGCGGAGACGCGCAAAGTCTTGCTCGCAGCAGTCAACGCTCTTGGTGAACCGGATTGTGAAATTTTGATTCGCCGGTATTACTATGGTCAAAAGCCCAAAGAAATCGCGCTGGCGCTGGATATGAGTGTGAAACAAATCGACAACCGGCTGTACCAAACAAAACGGAGATTGCGTGAGATGCTTACGCGCTCAGAAGGAGGACAATATGAGTTCTTTCAGTAAAACAAATTTGCAGAACATAAAAGATATTTTCGAGGAAAAAACCGGCGTTGAATTGGTATCCCGTCGCCGTCCTATCGGAGTCTCTGTGCTTATGGCGGCTGCGATGGTGTGTTGCCTCACAATGACTGCCTTTGCGGTCAGCCTGTTTTCTTCTTTGGACGGAGATGATTTGAGCCTTTCTGCCACCTATGAGGGAAATGGCCTCGTATCAATTCAAGTAGAAAACCGATCAAATAAAAATCTGAGTTTCCAGCCGCAGTTGAGACTGATGCAATGGTCTACCGCCGAAGAAATCGTTCCAACTTCTGGCGAAACTGTATTCAGCGGCACCGAGTTCGGAGCGCATACCAGCGGCGTGATGACGGTGGATCTCTCCCAAGCGTACAACATGGATGTGCTGGAACAGCCGCTCACCGATGACCATTACTATCTCGTGCTGACGAACAACAATTTTGTGTTTGGACAGGACTGGATGTGTTCTGTTTCTTTTGCGGAGCCAATCAAAACAGTGGTAGAGACGCCGCTCCCCATTCCTGCTGCCGAGGCCGACAGAGAACTGGCTGCACAAATTATGGAGGAACTGCGGCCTTATTTTGAAACCTATCCCGCCAATATCGACGAGCGGAGAGAGGCTGCGGGCAGTTACCTTCAGAAATGCCAGGAACTGTTGACCACACTGGATCGGGATGTAGTCCCCGCAGCAAAGGCTCCCCTGGCGATTGACGGGCTAAACCCGGAGGTTATCTTTGATGAGACTGCTCCCCTGGAGACACAACACTGGCTGACCGGTCTGCACTGGCGCAGCCTTGATGGCTATGGCATCCCGGTTGGCTCTGCCGAAAGCGAAAGCGCCTTGGTTTTGAGCGCGTATGTTCCCCAGCATAAAGGCGAGGTCGATGGCGGCGTAGATGTCCCCCTGCTTTACTTCTTTACCTACAATGTAAAGGACATTCACAGTTCAGAGGATATTGCCTTTATCCACGGACAGCTCATGACTTTTGGTGAACTGGAGCAGTACAAAGTATATGAAGATGAGCAGTATGTCTGCTACGAGGTGACTGACCTGTTTTACTCAAACCTCCGTCAGCATACGGAGAGCATGGTCAGCCAGCGGAGCGACATCTACTTTGATGAACAGGTTTGGGAGCGCGTGGAGAATATCTATAACTACTACAAGGACAGGGATGTCTTGAACAGCCGTTTTTACTACAATCTTCCCACTGAATCATGATGTAAAAACAGAGGGTATCAGCAGATTTTACCCCCTACCTATAGCCCGGCGCTGGAAAATGAGTGGCTATATCCGGCTCTCCCGCGAGGATTTACAGAAAATCAACCGTGGACTTGACGACAGCAACAGCGTGAAAAATCAGCGTGACATTATCAACGATTTTCATTTCAATCATGCGGAAGAATTTGAGAGTTACACCGAGTATGTGGATGACGGTCACACGGGAACCGATACGGAGCACGAAAGTTTCCAGCGGCTTTTGGCCGATGTGATGAGTGGGAAAATCAACTGCGTTGTGGTGAAAGCCCTCTCCCGTTTTGCCCGGAATTACAGTGACGCTGGCAGTCTGATTGATAACCTTTTCGTGCAAATGGGCGTCCGGTTTATCAGTTTGGCAGAGGGCGTGGACAGCTACTGAAACCCGGATAGCGTGAACAGTGTCATTGTGCCGATAACAAATGTGATGAACTACCAGTATTGTTATCAGACCTCAAAGAAAATCCGGCAGGTTTTTGATTATAAATCTTTCTCGCAGACCATTTTCGGAAATATCAGTCCAGGGACTATCCCAAAGTCTGTGTGTTAATCACACATTCCCAAGATGAACCTTTGTCAGATACCGTCCTGCAGCCTCTGCCAGTTGGCGCAGCTTTTTGATCTCTGTCGGTTTACGGTCAAGCAAATGATATTGTGGGAAAAATCGTGTGATATGAAGCGGGATTTCCGGACTGAGATCCGCAATCCACCGGGCTTCCTCCTCCATTTCTTCCGGACTGTCGTTTTCTCCGGGTACAATAAGGGTGGTAAGTTCCACATGACAGCTTGTCACAGCCCTTGCAATGAAAGTTTTCACCGTGTTTAAATCACCCCCCAGCATTCGGTAATAGTCCCCCCGAAAACCCTTCAGGTCAATGTTCATGGCATCCATCAGAGGCAGCAGTTCCCCCAGAATTTCCGGAGCGGCGGTGCCGTTGGTCACCAGGACATTGGCCATACCGTTTTCTTTCACAAGCCTGGCCGTGTCGCGGACATATTCCCAACCCACAAGAGGTTCGTTGTAGGTGTAGGCAATGCCGATGTTTCCGGCGTGCTCCCGTTCCTTCCACTCCAGCGCCAAATCCGCCAGGCGTTCGGGCGGCACATACATGCTGTGGGTGTCCTCTTTGTCTCCCTCCCTGGCCATGGAAATTTCGTGGTTCTGGCAGAAAGGGCAGCGCAGGTTGCAGCCGTAGCTTCCCACGGACAAAATCAGGCTTCCCGGGCAGAAGTGTTTCAGGGGCTTTTTCTCAATGGGGTCTAAAGCAAGGGAAGTAATCCGGCCATAATTGGAGCATACAATCTTTCCGTTTTCATTTTTTCTGGCTCCGCAGAGTCCGGTCTGCCCGGGGGACAGCGTACAGCGGTGCATGCATACCTGACAAGTGGTTTTCATAGATTTCGTCCCTTTCCTTCCGTTTCAGGGGTCGTTTTTTCCTATGCGGAATTCTTCTTTTGATATTGTCTTTTGATGATTTTCTCTCGTTTGCAGCTCTTTTTTCCTTGTGGGTTTCCCGGTTTTCTAATAATGCCGCACTACCTCAAACCGCTCCAGCTCCACGGTTTCGTGCTCTTTGATGCCTGCTTTCTGTTTTGCGATGGCGATTTGCTGTTCTACGGTGTCCACACCTTCCAGGTTGGGCAGCAACAGTCCCCGGCGGCTGCCTTTTGTCACGATAACGCCGTATCGTTCCACATCCAGTTCCCTTGGGGAGGATATCCGCTCCGTATCTCCCAGAACGTCCACGCTGATGGTGAGCCGCTGCGCCTCCCATTGTTCCACGGGAGGGAATCTGGGGTCTTCGGAGCAGGCGCTGACGGCGTTGCAGATGATTTCTTCCGCAAGAGAATTCCGCACGGCCCGGATGGTGCCGATGCAGCCCCGGAGCTTTCCGTCCTCCTTCAGGGACACAAAGGCGCCTGCCCTGCGGCTGTACAGTTCTTCCGGCAGCCCCTCCGGCACGGAAGGCCGCTTTCCGGTGCACAGATAGGTCTCAATGGTGTGCCGGGCAAGTTTCACATAATCGTCCTCTTTTTCCTGCTGTATGCGGAGCCGCTCTTTCTCCCGGGCCTCAAACTGCTCCAGGAAATTTCGGTTTTCCTCCCTGGAAGGCAACTCGTCCGTTTTCCGGGCATGATAGGTGCATACGCCGTATCCCACGCCGAAGGGCCCTTCATAGGAGAGCCGCTGCACTTCCGGCCTGATTCCGTCAAAGGCTCCTGCCAGTATGGTGAAGGAGCGGTGGCCGCATTCCGCGGCGGTTTCGCAGAAGTCTTCCGGAAATTCCAAAAGTTCCCCGAAAGCGCCCCGTCCCATAACGTCCATGATTCTGGCATCGTATTCCGGTCCCTCCTTCCGGTATCCGTAAGGCCCGTCTTCTTTCAGGCGATGGGACAGGTCCCCGCTGGCGATGATAACGGTTTTTCTGCCAAGGATTTCCGAAACCTCACGGATGCATTGACCCAGGCGGTAATGAGCGGTAAGGGGAAATCCGGACAAACCGATACGCACCAGACTATATTCCGTATAATATTGATTCACAAAATACAAGGGAACCATGGTGCCATGGTCCAGTTTTTTCTCCCGTTCCCCCAGTGTACCGGCATGAAGATTGCGTGACCCGGCCAGACCGCCCAGGTATGTGACGAATTCCGTATCATAGGAAACTTCCAGGCATACCTGCTTTGCGCCGAACTGCCCGAAATCACCCCTGGCGTTTCTGCCGGGAGAAATGTGAAAGTAGTCCGCATACATGGTCTGATGGGGCGACAGCAGCACGATGGTGTCCGGACGGAGAGCGGCAATCTCCCTGGCTGCCTGCTGGCAGGCCTGGGTGGTATTGTGAATTTTCTGTTCTTCCCCCTTGCCGATTTCCGGTATGATCAGCGGCGGGTGGGGGAGCATAAAGCCTGCAAGAATGCCCATAAATGATAAATCCTTTCTGTTTTTTCATTCTGTTTTCTGTTGTATTCTGTATTTCGTTCCATTTTATACGAAAAACAGTGCTGTTCTGTATTTGCGGGGAGTTTACGTAACTTCTGGCTCCATTATACTACAGTTTATTTCTGTGGGAAATCTGTTTTTTATAAAAATAGTATATCATTTAGTATTTCATTTAATGCTATTTCATTCATCTCTGTTTATTTCCTTTTTCTCTCTTCGGGGAACAGATTTATCCGCTCCTGTCAAATGCTGCGGAACGTTAAATTTACACGATTCAATTTACTGCTTTCTGAGGATGAAGATCTGAATTCCTATGGGAATGAAATGACTTTATAGCAACAGCGGGTTGCTTGTACTTTCATAATATTTATGACATAATCTCTATAAGCTTTTTTTACCTGGCCATATTTATTAACAGGAGGTTCACAATATGGAAACAAGGGATGTCATACTTGAGCTTCGGACAAAAAACGGATTATCTCAAGATGAACTTGCAGAAAAAATGTATGTTACCCGTCAGGCAGTATCCCGTTGGGAAAACGGCGAAACCGTTCCAAACACGGAAACTCTGAAACTGCTGTCGAAGCTGTTCGACGTTTCAATCAATACCCTTTTAGGTTCTCCCCGAAAGCTGATCTGTCAGTGCTGCGGCATGCCCATGGATGATTCTGCAGTCAGTAAAGAGACTGACGGCTCATTCAACGAAGAGTACTGTAAGTGGTGCTATGTCGATGGAAAATTTGTTTACACAAGTCTTGAAGAATTAACGGATTTCCTTGTTGGGCATATGTCAAATGATAACTGGCCTCCGGAGCAGGCACGAGCCTATTTCGAAGCCCAGCTGCCAGGGCTCAGTCATTGGCGGCAGCCGAAGAAATGAGGTATGCCTGAAAGGCGAGCATATGAAGACGGCCGTCTCTCCAGGCAAAGACGGCCGTAAAATTCATTCTGTCTGCGTTACGCTGAGTCCTTGATATTAAGGTTACTGCTGATGCCTTGCTTCACAAGGTATTCTGTCTGTTTTTTCCTGCCCCGTACAAAACGGAACCGGCTTCTCAGAATCAGGACTTCCGTCTTATGGGACGAAGTACCTGATACCCCAGCACCTCCGGATAATGCCGCTGGTAACAGGGGCATGCCTCCTCATTCCACATGTACCTCCCGCTCTGGAACTCCTTTTCAATATCGTAATTCCAGGCAAGCTTCTCCACTTTTCCCATGACTTCACCGTTGTCCTTCAGATAGTCGAATGCAGGATGGAAGAATACCAGATAATAACTGGCGGGAATATCCCGTATCTCGAACCCCTCCGGAACAGGACCTGCGTAATCTGCAGGCATTCCGACGCCGTAAAAATATCTGAGCTCACCGTTTACCCGTTTCCAGCCTGCCGTGTGGCCAGTGACAATAATGTCACTGACATGGTTCATGCTGTCTACGATTCCACAGACAGAATCGCAGTCATGCCTCTGCCAGAATTCTCCGTAATTTGCTGCGGATTCATCCCAGATCCCCATGTATTTGTGGGCCGGAATAAATTCGACCTTCACATTTGCTTCTGTTAAAATCATACTGCTCATGCTTTGTTCTCCTTTCATCGCCTGATAGTGTTCAGGGAGATAGACAACCTGACGGATCGGCAGGGGAATGGGAATCGGTTTTCTCCGATAGGACGCCGGTGTACACCCGAACGCCGCCGAGAAAGCCCTCGTCAGGGCTTCCTGCGAAGAATAGCCGTATCTGACCGCAATGTCCAGAATGCGCTCGTCCGAGTCCCGAAGGGCCAGGGCTGCCAGCGCCAGCTGTCTGGCTGCAATATAGCTTTTGATCGTTCTCCCCGTGACTCTATGGAACTGTGCCGAACAGTAGAAAGGGGAATATCCGATATGCTCCGATATCTGCATTAAAGTGGGAGCGTCACAGATATGCGCTTCAATCCAGTCGATTATTCTCTGGGTCGTCTCATTCCACTCGTACATGGCAGCCTGCCTTTCCTGAGAATGCTTTCCTTCCATTGGAACGCTCTTCTTCCATTGAAAAGAAAATCCGATGCTTTGCCTTTTGTGTCCCTGTAAAAATCAGGATAGCACAAAAAAGGAGGGAAGTTTTGATGTCAGTTGTATTATTGCGGTTAAAATTTCTTTTTTTCCTTTATGATTCAGGAAGCGACAAAATTTTTTAATATAATTATTTGAATGCCGGACTATGCCCCAAACTTACTTTAGTGATTCCGACAATCAATATTCCAATAAGCGCAACTGTATCTACAAGTAATACAGCAACTACACTTTTTATCAATCCATATACAAACATTATAGAAAACACCTCTACTGACAGAGCAATAAAACATAAATAGTTTGACAAATATTCTGTTATAAGTTCTCTATAGATATAGTTTATTAAAAATCTTACATAGATAACGGGTCTTAACAAAATACGGATACAGACACAAGCGAATGGATATACAAAAATAAATTTCTTATCTACAACCGAAGTTGCTATTCCGTTGTCCCATTGAACAGGAATCTCAGATGGCAATTTCGCATATGATAATATTCCGA
>OFGQ01002200.1_pt1 | contig 11465 bp, 10 predicted proteins | sample 1521791 | NCBI WGS metagenome assembly OFGQ01 (sample SAMEA3504116, study PRJEB24116) | mouse gut metagenome | biome: mouse gut; feature: mouse-associated habitat; material: faeces | place: Denmark | collected 2011 | reverse complement strand
CCCGTATTCTTCTATCTTCATGACAGCTCCCGTTTCCGTTATTTTGCCTGCCGGATCTCTGCCGTAACCGGTCCGGATTCTACCAAAACGCCGGCGCCGTTGATCTGTACAGCCGTCACTTTATACTGACAGACGCTTCCTGCCGCCTGAACTTTATGGTGATACGTTGTATTTGGCGCCGAAACTTCCGCCAGTTTTTGATATGCCGCTCCCGAAGAAGTTTTAAAATAAACAATGTATTTCTGAGCGCTCCTGCTTGCGTTCCAGGAAAGATCTATCGTACCCGCTTTTTTATTCTTTAGCGTCAGTTTGCCCGCTTTCTCCAGTTTCTTGGAATAAGCAGCCGCTTCACTCATCACACCGGTGAGATTCTGCGTCAGATTAACCGCCTGAACGTAATATTTATAGGAAACCCCGGCATCCAGCCCCTGATCGGTCACTGCAGTGCCCGCAGTCTCTCCGACGAGTATCATCGTACGGCCGTTAGAACGGTATACCTGATAACGTTCCGCTCCCATGACACGCTTAAAACTTATTTTCACCTTGTTTCCGGATTTCACCGCTTTTACTTTTTTCACCATGCCAAGCTGAGGCGCCAGTTCAAGCGTACCTCCTTTTTTTACTTTGGTACCTTTTTTACTATTCAAATATGCGCTGATACGGTAGGTGATCGTACCGGTTTGAGCGGTTACGGGATTGGAAACCGTATAGGATGTCTTTGAATTTTTCTTAATCTTTGCCACACGCCTGTACTGCTGCAGCGCCTTGTCATACACTTCGATATAATAGCCTTTTGCCCCGTACACACGGTTCCAGGAAAGCTGATCCTTCTGTATCAGAAGATTCTGGCTGCCTTTGCTGAACGAGGTCTTTTTAACCTGAAAACCGGTCGGTGCTGTAAATCCCATTTTTACGGAAACTTCCGCACTGGAGAAATAAGCGCGCCCCTTTCCCTCTTTCCGATAGGCTTTCACCATAAAATAATGCGTGCCGCTCTTTTTTAATTTTACTTTCAAAGATAATTCCTGCGTCTTTGTATAGAGCGCATAAGAATCTCCCTGTGTGTTTGACCTGTAATACACCTCATATCCGTCGGCATTCGCCGTCGGAGTCCACGCTACTTTTACCTGATCTGCCGCTATGGCAACGGCTTCTGCCTCTATCAGTCCTATGGTATTTTTGACTGCTGCAGCATCGGAAAATCTGCCGTTCACTTTCTTTCCGCTGGCCGCATCATAATAATAAGCTTTTACCTTATAACGATATGTCTTTCCGAACGCAAGCCCGTCGTCCAGATAGGAATCCTCCGAAACGGATTTCAGGAATTTGTAGCCGCCGCTTCCGGTTTTTCGATATATATCATAGCCGGAAACAAATTCTTTGGAAGAAGTCATGGTCAATGCAACTTTCCCATTCTCACAAAGCAGCGCTTTCACACCGGGTTTCGGCACAACGGCATGCACGCTTTCCGCATCTGAAAGCGCGGTGTAAAGTTCCTGGTCGATATAGTCGTCTTCTGCGATCTTGCGCCGTACCATGTAATAATACGTTCCGTATCCGGCCTTTTTATCTACATAAGTATACATTCCGTCCTGATCCGCTTTCACAGTCGCAAGATACCGGAACGCGCTTCTTTTATTCTCCTGGGCACGGTAAATTTCATAATATGCCCGTGCCTGCGCCTCCCATTTCACCTGAAGCTCCGGTCTGGAAAATCCGGTATACTCACCGGCAGCATTTTTGATGGGAATACTTGCCAGCTTCGCCGACACTTCATCCGGAACGTCAAAATATCCGAAGGAAACATCCTCTTCTTCCTCTTCACCCGCCTCCTGTTTGTAATTATACGGAAGGATCGTCACCACATAAGTCGCTCCCGGCTGAAGCTCACAGTTGATCACATAGGATTTGCCGGTAAACTTTTCCACAATCGTCTCATCGTTCAGGCAGATTTCCACGTATTCCGTATAGGAATCCTCCCAGCTCATCACTATCTTTCTGGCGCTTTCCACATAATCTACTTTCAGATCCAAAATCGTCGCAACGTAATCGTCAACTTCCAGCAGATAGCTTTTCTCGATACCGGCGTCGCCGTTTTTGTTATACGGAACAACCCTGTACGTATGCTTGCTCTTTGCCTCCAGGTCGATTTCACGAATCAGCCTGGATTCCGTTACATGTTCTTCCATCAGCTGATCGTCCTGGTAAACGTCTGCATAAGCAATATTCTCGCCCCACCAGTCTACGATCAGAACTTTCTTTTCCAGATTGTATTCTGCGTCTACCTCAGTCACCGATGCCTGTTTGTACGGAACGGTAAACGACGCTTCCGCAGCCGTTCCCGCTTTATCCTCTGCATTATAAGGCACAATACGGAATACATACGTCTCACCTTCGTCCGCATCATCAAAATCAAATGCCGTTCCCGTATAATCATCTTCCAATTCCCTGCCGTTCACATATATGATCACATGATCGCAGCAAACGGTCTCATAGGTCAGCGAGATGATCCCTTTTTCCTCCTTATAAGAGAGCTGTAAATTCTTAACCAGCGCCGCGTTCGTTTCTTCGGATCCACCCGGAGATGTCGCCGGAGTAACCGGGGTGGTACCGGGCGCTTCTGCAGAAATGCCCGCCTGCGTATACGGATGTCCCCACTCTGCCGCACCTGACGCATGCACGAAACCAGAAGGCATCATTGAAAATGCCGTCGCAACTGCCAAAAACAATGATAGACCTCTTTTAAATTTCATAATCTTATATCCTCCCTCACCATAGTTTAAGATATTATACTACGTTTATACTAATAACTCAATCTAAAAAATTGATACTTTTTAACGGAAATTGTCAAAAAATTACAGCCGTTGAAAATCACAGTTTATTTCCCGTTCATTTATTGTCAAAGCTTTCCAATAGGTGTATAATTACTTTGAGAGCAACAAACAGGCAGACGGTAGTTCTTATCGTCTGAAATTAAAAAACAGGAGGAGATTCCAATGAACAATTTAGTATTAGAAGTAGCTGATCAGATCGCCGTATTAAAGATCAGCAGACCGGCAGCATTAAATGCGCTCAATTCCGAAACATTAGACGAATTAAACGAAGTGTTAACCGAGATCGAAGGCAGGGACGATATCAAAGTTGTCATTTTAACCGGCGGCGCCGACAAAAAAGGCAATGAATTCAAATCTTTCGTTGCAGGCGCAGATATTGCCGAAATGGTAAACTTTACTGCAGCAGAAGCAAGAGCGTTCGGCATGAAAGCTTCCGTTCCGTTCTTTAAATTGATGAATATGAGACAGGTAACGATTGCCGCTGTAAACGGATTTGCACTTGGCGGCGGATGTGAAATCGCGATGGCATGCGATATCCGCATCGCTTCCGACAATGCGACATTCGCACAGCCGGAATGCGGGCTCGGCATTATCCCGGGATTCGGCGGCACACAGAGGCTTGCACGTTTGGTCGGCATGGGACGCGCCAAAGAAATGATCTTTACCTGCGACAATATCGACGCAAACGAAGCTTACCGCATCGGTCTTGTGAACAAAGTCGTTGCCAAAGAAGAATTGATGGATTCTGCCAAAGCTATGGCAAATAAAATTATTTCCAAGGGAAGCTACGCTGTTTCCATCGCAAAAGCCGCGATCAACAACGGCTACGATATGGACATCCAGAACGCAGTGGAAATGGAAGCAAACTTATTCGGCATTACCTGCTCCACCCATGACAAAGCAGAAGGCATGGGCGCTTTCTTAGAAAGAAGAGCTGCAGATTTGACCGATTTTTAAGAACGGGATACAGGCATGAAAGATCAGACAATTGGATTTATCGGCGGAGGCAATATGGCCTCCGCTATGATTGGCGGGATGTTACACTCCCGCCTTTGTCATAAAGAACAGATCATCGCCACCGCGCGTACGCAGGCCTCGTTAGACCGTCTGTCCGGCGCATACGGCATACAGACAACATTCGACAACCGAAAAGCAGCCGGGCAATCGGACATCCTGGTTTTAGCGGTAAAACCTTATTTGTATGAGAATATTATCAAAGAAATCCGAGACGAAACCGACGATACAAAGATCATCGTGGCAATTGCAGCAGGCGTCAGCCTTGCGCAGCTGAACCGGTATTTCGGCAAGCCGATGAAAATCATCCGCGCCATGCCAAATACGCCGGCGATGGTATCGGAAGCCATGTCCGCGCTAACGCCGAACGAATATGTTTCAGAAGACGACCTACAGACGGTTGTTGAAATTTTTAAAAGCTTCGGCGAAGCGGAAGTCGTTCCGGAATCCTTAATGGATGCCGTCATCGGCGTCAGCGGTTCTTCTCCGGCTTACGTGTACCTGTTCATAGAAGCAATGGCAGACGCCGCCGTCGCGGACGGGATGCCGCGGGCACAGGCTTATAAATTTGCCGCTCAGGCGGTTTCCGGCGCCGCAAAGATGGTACTGGAAACGGAGAAACATCCGGGCGAATTAAAAGACGCCGTGTGTTCTCCCGGAGGCACGACGATCGAAGCGGTCGCCGCGCTGGAAGAAGCAGGCTTCCGCCATGCCGTGATCCGTGCACAGAGGCGCTGCGTTGCAAAATCGAAAGATATGGGAAAAGATCACAGATAAAAGACACCGGATGTCCTGACGCAAATCTCCGTTCAGGCATCCGGCATTTTTTATTCGCTTTCTTCGTATTCTGCCCTGATATAGTCCATATTTACCCATACAGCCGGACGGACGGCACAATCTTTTGAATCCATATAATTTGCGGCGGAGGCAATATCCCCGTTTGGAAGCACAACGGAAATCGACAGATCATTAAAAACGGGTGCACGCAGCATCCACTTACCATATCCCTCATCGTCCGCATCTGCTCCCTGGCTTTTCGCATACTCTGTCACCTGACATTTCCTATCCCGTACATAAAGATGTTTCATCTCATCTTTGGATAATAAAAAGACTTTGTCCTCCAAGCCTGCGATATCCCCCATCAAATCCTCCGCATCCACTTCATTGATAGGAATCAGGCATTTTTGCTCTGTTTCACTAAACATTTCATTCAAACAATCGGTATTTAACCAAACACGAAGGGAACTATTTTCCCATGCTGCATAGTCTCCCTCCTGGGAATAGGCTTGGCAGTCAAGCCCATAAACACTCAGCAGTAAAACCTGATTCTCTTTTCTGTCTATGATTTGCCATTCGATCGGATCTTTCTGCCGGTCGACAGACTGCATATAGGAACCAAAAAGAATACGCGCGCCTTCTACGAGCTCCAAATGATCCTGCTCTTTGGAAGAATCGAACAGATCCCCGCCTTCCGCCGATACACCGGACCCGTCCGCCTCTTCCACCGATAATCCGACGGGTTTTATTACGGTATACCACAAAAAAGCCAACAAAATACCTGCCAATACAACTGCTGCCGCCGCCACGCCGGCTGTTCTTTTCTTTTTGCCGGAATCTTCCCCCCGTAAGGCCTCTGTCTTGGTCCGATGCTCCTGCGCCGCACGCTCCCTTTCTTCCCGCAATTTTATCTCTTCGATCTTGATACGGCAGAACTGCGCCTTTTCCTCCGCATCTTTCCAGCCGGCAATCGTTTCAAACTGCTCTAAGGCAAATTTGTAATCCTCAAGCGTTATAAAAGACTTTTGCAGGTTCTCGTTTGCGACCAGATAAATATTTTCATTCCGTGCATGCTCTGCATTTGCCCGGCATGTCTCCGCCAGAACGGAAGCATCTTTATAGGGTGAGACTGCCTGAAACAGTTCTGCTGCGCGTCGGTATTCCTGCTCATGTTTCGCCTGCTGCATCAAGTCTGACGCTTTTTGGTAATCCGACTCCATCCGCTCTTTTTCGTTCCGCTCGCGAATAGAAACTATATATCCTTTTAATACAGCCGCAAGTTCCTCATCCGCAAAACGAACCGCCTTTTTATAGCTGTTTCTATCGTCAAACGGCTGGCTGCAGTCGGCAAGCTGTTCCTGTTTGGGCACTTGCATTTCTGCCATCAGCTTTCCCAGATATGCCCTTGCATTTTCGGGAGCCAAATCAAGCACACGCTCGCAGTAACTGTCCGCGCTGTTCCAGTCCTCATCCTCTAAAAAGAGAAATACCCTCTTTAACAGCGGCTCTACGCTTGCACCATCCGTTACGATCACCCGTTCGGTCTCTCTTTTTTCTTCGGTATCGGCAATTTTACGAATTCCGCGGATCAGATCCTGCATAAACCCCAGTTTTCCCATATCCTGTGCCTGCAGATGAGAAAATTCTTCCGGCAGGTCATACGGATCCATATCTTTATACGCCGGGATCAGGACTTTCTTCTCGCCGGCTTTTATCAATGCAAGAAAACGGCTCCACTCGTTTTTTACCCACACAGCCTGAAAATACTCCGGCTTCGTTCCCAACACCACCATTACTTTTGCAGAATGCAAGGCCGCAAAAATATACGGCTCATAGGCAGAACCGATTTTATCTTCCAGCGTGATTCTTGAAAAAAATACCCGGTAGCCTTCCGTTGCCAATTCATGATAAAGATCATTAGCAAGTACGGAATCCTGCGTCCTGCGCCCGGTCGCATCCGCCTCCTTATAGCAGATAAAAACATCAAACGGCTCTTCGTTCGAGGAAATCTCCAAAATACCTTTTTGTATCTGGTCAATTGCTCTTGCTTCCGCTTCGTATAGCTCCCGCTGCCCAAAAGCTGCGTTTTGCAGCGCCATTTTATAATCTTCATCCGCCAATACGGACGCCATCTGCATCCGGTTGACCGTAGGAACGCGCCGGCGCGTAGCGGGATCCTCCACATACACAATCCCATACCGGCAAAGAACCAGGGACCAATACGCCTCGGCATCTGACGGATCTTCATCCAGGATCTGATTATAAATGCCCATCGCCCGGTCAAATTCGTCATTTCTGCGGAAATGGCCGGCACGGTCATACAGATTTGCCTTTTTCTCGTTGCTAAGCCTTGGAATCGTCTGCTTTGTCCCGCAATATTCGCAAGTTGCAACGCTTTCATTCTCTTGAATTTCCAATGTGCCCCCGCACATTTTACATTGAAAAACCGACATAGTAAATTTCATCCCCCATTTACTTGAATACCCTGCACTTCTGATTTCTGTTTCCGATCAAAATGATCAGGTCGTCTGCCGCTTGTTTCGCCGCATCCACACGGTTTTCTGCTGCCGCATCGGAAAATTGGGCAAATTTCCGTGTAATTTCGGACTCTATGCCGACAAGCACGTCATCGGACATAGGGTCTGAATAGCGGACTGCTTCGTACACTCTTTTTGCATCTTCTTTGATATCAGCCGCCCGTACGGAAGACAGCAGCTGTTCGGCATCCGCAGACAAAGTTTTTATAAATAACGTTTTTGCACTGACGTTTTCTTCTGTCCGCTCTGCCAGATCTGCTGCCGCCGCTGCCTTGATCACAGAAACAGCCGTAAATCCCAAAACCAAACAGCAGACCAGAATACCGATCCAATTCGGAAGATCCGGTATCATCATAACCGCCGCGCCGGCTGCCAGCATAACGATCAGTCCGGTATAACTGATTGTTATCAGTGGCAGGTTGTAAAACCGTTTCTTTTTCTCCTCTTCTTTTAACGCCAGATAAGCACAAACCAGCTGACCGACAAACGCCAAATCAATAAAAGCAATTCCCGTAAAGAAATTGCTGTCTATCTTTGTCATTCCTGCCATTTCATTTGGCGTAACAAAACAGACAATATGAAACAGCAGAACCAAAACAGCCCAGACCAGGGCATACCGCTTAAAACCTTTACTCATCTTTTACTCACCTTCATCCTCTCTTTGTCCCGCATTTCGGGCAGAACTTTCCGGGGCGTTCAAATTCATATCCACAGTGTGCGCATTTCGTGTGATCTGTGGGAACCGCCATACCGCATTCGTCACAAAACGCTGCCGACGGCGCAAGCCTTGCTCCGCAGTTTTCGCAAAATACTGTAGCTGCCGGCGGCGTTGTCTGCGGCGGCTGGCTGTTGATCCCGTCCAGCGCTCCGTTTATGCTTCCCGCAACTGCGCCTCCGACCGCGCCTCCGACACCTGCCATCGTCCCAAGCCCGATGCCCATATTGGTAAACTGGCCGACCGCTTCATTTTGTGCAGCATGCTCTGCCACGTCAAATCCCCGTTCCTGCTGATACGTATATCCCTCCTGCGCTCGTTTTGTCGCCATTGCCTGTGAAGCGATCACGGTTTTCTGCGCTTCCGTCTGCGCATCAATAAGATCCGTCTGCTGGCGGAGCTTGGCTTCTGCAATATCGGCATACTGGCGGAAATGAAGTTCTTTGAACTTCTCGTACTGGCGGTCTCCGTCCGGTTTTACGATATTGGTAACAAAAAAGCGTTCCAGGGATATCCCGTAATCCGAAAAATCAGGAATCAGCATTCGGTGCAGGTTTTCGGAAAATACCCCCATATGTTCGTCTATTTCAAAAACGCTGATCCGGTCGGATTTCATCACCTGCGCTATATAGGATTTTACCCTTGTCATAAGAAACGCCCGAAAATACCCGGCCAGTTTCTGCTGTCCGAGAAAATCCTCCGTACCGACCAATTTTAAAAGCAGCTTCCTGCTATCTTCCACACGAAGGCTCATCTCTCCCGACGCGCCGATCGAAATCGGAAACCCGTACGTCGGTTCCATATACTGTACCTTGGAATCCGTCCCCCATTTCACCGACATCTGTTCCGTCTTATTAATAAAATAAACCTCACAGTGAAACGGTGAAGGATCACCGGTTATGCGGTTTAACAGCCTGCCGATGATCGGAATATTCTGCGTCTCTAACGTATAACGCCCCGGTCCGAACAAATCAAGCGCCTGACCGTTCATAAAAAATATCGCTTCCTGGCTTTCATGTACGATCAGCTGTGTCAGGCTGTTAAAGTCCTCCGACGGATGCTTCCAGATAAACGTACTGTTATCGCCTTCATACTTAATCACATCTGCAATCATTGCCACACAAATCCCCCCTGTCGTTATTTCTGTTTATTATACGTCGTTTTTTAGCAAAAGTAAATATTTCACTATAATACATTCACAGGCAAAGATAATGTAGAGCATTCCATGCAGGCAAAGAACGAATCCCCCGACCGTAATGGCATACAGTCGAGGGGTTCTTCTTTGCTTTTTATAGTGGCAATGCATCCGCTAGGCTATTTGCTGCTTTTGTATTCGATGGTTTCGGAATCATTGATTTTCTTAAATCAAAAATCCAGGTATGCATCATATTCCCTGTAGTAATTCAGCGAATCTATAAATTCCTGCACAGATGGCTGTTTCTTCTGGTCAAATGCAACTTCTATTACCGATTCAAAATCCTCACCGGAATATAATAATACCAATCCTTCGTTCACAACAAATTCCGGAAACACTTCTTCATCTTCATCTGTAACTTCCGGCGGTTCCTCTAAATAACAAATCAAATCTTCAAAAACAATTTCTTCAAATTTTTTCGTATAAATATAAAGATCATAGATGCCAGTATCAGGGCATTGATGTTCGGCGTTACCGCCATCTTTATTTACTGCCCAGTAATCCTTTGTTACCATTTCTATCAAATCACTGATTTTATACGGTTTCCTTAATTCTGCCTTCGTCATTCTTATCTTCTCCTTTCGTTTCCTTTTTCAAATCGGATTCATGTATCATACCATCTAAATTAATGCGGCAACACCATTTTACATGTTGCCAATAAGGATAATTACTTAAATTTTTCTTTGTAGCTATTCCTTCAGCAATAAGATGATCCACTTCCCCATTATCAGAAATATCATCAGAATATATACCAACCGGCATTCCTTCATAAAACGTAATCACATTTCCTTGAGAATTAATTTTTGTATCATCTTTGGACAGCAATACTGTATTATGATCAACCATTTCATTGAAATCAACATAAATACGTGCTTGATCCACTCTTATACCCCCTGTCTTCATTATAATAAAAATATATTCTATAAGAATTTTTCTTTCAGATCCGTATTACCGGAATTCTCCAAAGAGGATTTTATGACTGGATATCGAACATGGACATCAGTTTTCGGAAGGTATCTTGTCCATCCAGACAAGTACCTGTCAGATAGCCTTTCTCCCGTTCCCATTCAGACAGCCCCGGCAGTAATACATTTTTTTGGCATCCTCAATGATAAACGGAATAAACCCGAAACGCAGGCACTCTTTGAAAGCAATCAGTCTGCCGACTCTGCCGTTGCCATCCTGAAATGGATGAATACGTTCCAATGTGTAATGGAAGCAAATGATGTCGTTCATCGTGACAGCAGTTTTGGCTTCATATTCGGAAAGCAGAACTTTTATGCGTGGGGCAACCTCTTTCGGCTTTGCGGTTTCATGGCCGCCGATCATATTGGCTCTTTTCTTATAATCCCCAACGGCAAACCATGCAATCGTGGAATCTTTTGTGCTTTGCTTCAAAATGCGGTGCAGTTCTTTGATGATATCCTCGGTAAGCGATTCTTCCGCCACATCTATACAATAGTCAATGGCCCGAAAATGATTGAAAGTTTCGATAATGTCATCCACAGGGATTCCTTCTCCGATGTCTATTGTGTTTGTCTCGAAAATCAGCCTGGTCTGATCTTCACTGAGTTTGCTGCCCTCTATGTGATTGGAGTTATAGGTCATCCGTACTTGAAGTTCATGGTACAGGCCCCCGGGCATACGGATACTTTTCTCATCTCTTAGCGTTTGCAGCAGTGAGATATTGTGCTTGAATGATGGTCTTTTCCATGTCTGAGATCATATATAGCATGATACCTAATTTCCTGATTGCTTATATTCAAAATATATTTCGTGACACTTTATTGCTATTCTCCCGAGCGTTCCAAAAATTTTTTATATATATTTTCCGAATTCAATAATTTAGCAGAAAAATTTTCAATTTCATAAGTTCTTTCATCATCTGAGATTTATATAAAGTAAGTAACTTCTTCTAAATCCTGACCAAAAACTTTCAATTGAATTAATCTTTGAAACGCAGATGTAACTGCCTCAAAAAATAGGTCTATATTTTTTTCATATTCAGCTGGATTATCCTCTTCTTCTGAAAATAACAACTTGCTCACTTCAGCTAAATTGCTATTGCTTTCATCCGAATATCCCCATTCAGCCGGATTCCATTTTGTGATACTGCAAGAACCTTCCTTTACTTTTTTAATATACTCTTCTGACAGTTTGTCTTGCAATAATTCTATATATTCATGATCCTTTTTATTCATATATTCACAAGTATTAATTGCTAAATATAATGTAATACAATCACTGTCTGTAACAAAAGCAATCGCATATACTCTTTCTTCTCCAATTTCTTTTAATATTTTATTGATATCTTTTTTAACAGCATTCTCGATTTCTGTACTTATTTTTTCAAAAAATGATTTCATTTCCATTTTGTATGATAGTTTTAATCA
>OFGQ01002181.1_pt1 | contig 11506 bp, 8 predicted proteins | sample 1521791 | NCBI WGS metagenome assembly OFGQ01 (sample SAMEA3504116, study PRJEB24116) | mouse gut metagenome | biome: mouse gut; feature: mouse-associated habitat; material: faeces | place: Denmark | collected 2011 | reverse complement strand
TTCCAGTCCGGCAGGGGGAGAAGTCCATCCGCTGTTTTGCACATGGATATCGTTCTGGTAGACGACGATGGGCTGATCCGGCATGTATCTGCTGTATTTCAGGGATTCCAGAGCCTCCTGCCAGGAAGTTTCCGCCTGGTAAAAACTGTCATAGCGATTGCCGATACCGAATAAAATCTCATTTCCCGAGGTCTGATAGATACTGCGTTTCAGCTGTTCGCACAGCGTGACGACCTGTAAATTCGGAGAATAATTTAAAAGCACCAGATGGTGGTTATTGTCCGCGAACAGCTCCACATCCTTTGTCCCTTCCATATATTTTTTGATAAATTCCAGATTTTTCATGTCCTGCAGAAGGCGCTCCTCCTCCGTCAGATTTCCGGAGTGGGAAGCATGGGATTCCAAAAGGGTTACCTGAATGCAGATGGGAACGCCTTCGGGGAAATAGTAGGAGATTTGTTTTTCCGTGGAAGCGGAACGCGTACTGTTTTCACAAAACTCCAACAGAAAACGTTCCCGGAGGAAAGCAAAATTTTTCTTTAAGATCTCTCTCAGATGATCCACCTCAAGCCATTGCTGCCTTTCCCTCTCGATCTGTTCCCGCAGTTTTAAGAGCGTGGATATCAGATCGTTTCTGTTGATGGGCTTCAACAGAAAATGGGAGACACCCAGGCTGATGCACTGATGGGCGTAATCAAAATCCTTGAAGGCAGTTGTAATAACGATTTTGATATGAGGGTATTTTCTGGTGACGATATTGCAAAGCTCCATGCCGTCCATATAGGGCATTTTGATGTCGGTGAACAGAATGTCGGGCAACTGCTCTTCCATGGCCGAGAGAGCATCCTGCCCGGAGACGGCTTCCCCGGTGATCTCCATATTCATCGTATTCCAGTCGGCGCCGGTGAGTAACATTTTGCGGGCCAGCTCTTCGTCGTCCACGATAAGGACTTTTAATTTCTCATGATTCATCTTGTTTCTCCGTTTTACTGAGTGGTATGGTGAATGTAATTGTGCATCCCTCGTCCGGGCGGCTGTCGATACGGCAGATATCCGGGGTTTCGTAGAAGATTCGCATGCGTTCTATGGTTCCCCGTAAGCCGAAACTCCGGGAGGTGCTGTCCTGGTTGTCGTTCCAGATCTTTTCCATTTCAGCCTGGGACATGCCCACGCCGTTGTCCGAGATGAGGAGGATCAGAGAGTCTTTGTCTTTATGGGCGGAAATTCTGATAACGCCGCAGTCGCAGGTGGGGATGATGCCGTGATACAGGGAGTTCTCCACAAGGGGCTGTAAAATAAGTCTCGGGATCTGACAGGAGAGCACGTCTTCCTGCAGTTCGTATTCGTCGGTAAAGATATCAGGAAAACGCACTTTCTGCAGCTTTAAATAATTTTTTACAATGTTGATCTCGGTTGCCAGGGAGATGATCTTGTTTCCCTTGCTCAGGCTTTCCCTGTAGTATTCGGACAGAGAGATGATCAGGTCGTAGGCCTTTTCATTCTGGCCGGAAGTCACCAGGTAGGAGATGGCGCCCAGGCTGTTATAGAGAAAATGAGGCTTGATCTGTTCCTGCAATACGTTTAATTCCGCCTTGCGTAACCGCTTCTGTTCTGAGACTTTGGCGTCCAGAAGCTGCTCAATTTTATCCACCATATCATTGTAGGCATTTTGCAGTTCCCCGATCTCATCCTGATATGGCGTCACATCCGCGTGGTTGAAATCTCCGGTCTCCGGTTTTTTCATGGCATTTCTGAGGCGGTAGAGCGGCGCTGTGACAAAGCGGTTTGTGCTGAAAGCGATCAACAGGAAAAAGGCAAAGCTGATGAACAGTATCACGATGGAAATCAGGATAAAAGTCCGGTGCTGGCCGGTAAACAGGTGATAGTTGACTGCGGCTATGTAATTCCAGTCCATGCCGGAGGTCTGAAACTTCAACAGCAGGTAACGGGTTCCGGCCAGATTGGCATGGGTTCCGCCCTGAAGCGCGGAACGGTTTATCACGGTTCTGGCGGGAAGCGCATCCACGGAGGTGTTTTTCAGCCACAGATTCAGCTCCTCATTCAAAAACGGAAGAATGATATCCTCTCCGGAGGAGACGCAGAAATCGGTGTAACTGCTGCCCTCCTCTTTCGCAAAAGAAAAGAGGGAGTCCACGGAAATATTGATGAAGAGGCAGCCTAATGGTCTGGCGTCCTCGGTGCTGTTGATCAGGCGGATCAGCGTGACGTAGTTTTTGCCGTCCTCAAAGTAGAGGAAGCCGTCCGCGTTGATGGTCAGCAGGGGGGCTCCCTTTCTGGCACAGAGTTCCCCGTACCAGGGGGCGTCCCGGAAAGTGTCCATCTCTACGGAAGGCAGAGCGTAGCGGGCCGCCCCCTCGTAGATACCGGAAGGGCGCATGACGATAATGGAGGATGCCAAAGGCATGGACTCCATGGTGAGATAGAGGGAGTTGCGCAGCTGTCTGGAGAGGATGGCATACTCGGAACGGTTCACATCCTGCAGATAATTCTGTACCTCGGTAGTGCCTAACAGGTAGGTTGAGGTTTTGGAGATTACCGAGAGGGAGCTGTCCACATTTCTGGATACGGTTTCTACCGTCTGGGAGGTGAGGGTGGAAACGGTTTTTGACATCTCTCTGGAAAAAAAGCCATAGAGGATCAGCAGATTGCAGGTAATGCATAAAAAGATCAGGGCAGTGTAAATGTATTTCAGCTTTGAGGTTAAGGGACGGTTCAAAAATGCTGTTTTTATACGCTTGAAGTACATGCGGGTGCCTCCGTGGTATTTTATGTATAAGATGATAAAATTATACCAAAACGGGAGGACGCGGGCAAGAGATAAGGGCATATATCGCAGGACTTTGATTGCATTTCCGGGGAAAAACGGATATACTGAAAAAAGAGAGATGACAAAGAGGGGTAATGCTACTGTTTATTTTTCAAAAAGTATTGTGTTATACTGTGACATGAGATATATTATAATGAGTGTGGGGTAATTGTATATGGATAAAGACATTGATGTAACAATAAGTGAATCATTAGTTCCCAAATATTATATGGTAAAGCAGGCGCTGTTAAAGCAGCTGAAAGCGCAGATAACAAAACCGCATCAGAAGCTGCCAACCGAAAAAGAACTGACACAGCATTTTCAGGTCAGCCGTATTACGGTCAGAAAAGCGCTTTCAGAGCTGGAAAGTGAAGGATATATTTACCGGATTCAGGGAAGAGGCTCTTTTGCCAGCGATAAATTTCAGAGTGATCAGATGAAGCATCATGCGAAAAACAACACAGCCGCCCATGCATATAAATATCAGATAGAGGCTCATGGATATCAATATAAGCGGCAGTTTGTTGCAGCCAGAAGAGTGGGGTGTCCCGCGGAAGAGGCAAGCCTGTTCGGACTGGAGCAGGGAGTATCTGTACTTTGCATAGAGAGGGCTCATTTTGCGGATGATCAGGTGGCAATATTTGTGCGGAGCTATCTGCATCCTGTGAAAGCGGCAGAGGTGGAGCAGCATAATTTTATAACACAGTCTCTGTTAAATGCATTTCAGGAATGTTTTCATGCGGACCTGTTCTGTGAGGGCCGTCGCGTAAAAATCGACTGCGCAGATGCAGAGCTGGCAGAATATATGAATATAGAGGAAAAAACGCCGCTGCTAAAATATACCTATCATACGATTATCAGCGATGATGAGGAGAAGGTTCCGATCGAGTGCGCAACAGCCTGGTATCGTGCAGATATCATAGAATTCCTTCCGGATGTAGGGGGGGAGGCGGCCACGCATCACCACCATCATCATAAGTGCAGCGGCGGGGAATAAGTATCGTATCATCTGATTTACGAAAAATTAAAAAACGAAATGATATAGAAAAAGGACATGAAATAAAGCATGTCCTTTTTTGTGTGCAGGTATGTATAAAAAATTAGCCGTTAATGCAGCACGCGGGCCGTACGGCGCGCAGGCATCAAAAGGTAATATGCCGCACTGGGAAAGTCATACAGATGTTATTGCTGAAATAGAAAATTTGTTATAAAATAAATTATTTAGAAAAGATGTATTGACACGATGATGTATGATTGATATAATAACTAAAAAACAAGTAGGAGGTATTTGTTATGACACAGTATTTAGATGATTTTATGATCTGGGTGCCGACACAGATTTTTTTTGGGAAAACTGCGCTGGATCACCTGGCAGAAGGGATTAAACGATTCGGGGGGAGCAGGGTTATCCTTGTCTATGGCGGCGGCAGTATCAAAAAGACAGGTCTCTATGATACCGTTGTAAAGATCCTTGATGAGAATGGTATCTTCCATTGCGAAGTGTCCGGTGTTCAGCCGAACCCGCTTGCATCTAAAATTGATGAAGGTCTGCGCATCGCAAGAGAAAACAGGGTGGACTTTGTTCTTGCAGTGGGAGGCGGAAGTGTAATAGATTCTGCAAAAGGTATTGCAGGCGCCTATTATTTTGACGGCGGCGTCATGGATCTGATGGAACATCAGAACGGCAGACCGTTAGAGACCGATAAGGTGCTGCCCACCGGCACGATCCTTACGCTTCCGGCAACCGGTTCCGAGATGGCTACCGGCAATACTTTTGTGAATGATTATGTGGAAAAGCATACGAAAGCCGGATTCCATGGGCCTTATATCCGGCCGAGAGTTTCTTTCCTGAATCCGGAATTTACCTATTCTCTGTCCAGAAAACAGACGGTTGCAGGCGTATCGGATATCATGAGCCATATTTTTGAATCTTATTTTTCCAATGAAAAGGGATCTTACCTTCATGCGAGAACGGCGGAGGGAATGCTGAGAACGCTGATCAAATATACACCGATCGCGCTGGAAGAGCCGGATAATTATGAGGCCCGCGCCAATATCATGTATACAGGTTCCTGGGGGAATAACGGATATATCGTGAAAGGAAACTATGTAAGCTGGAGTGTGCATCTTCTGGAGAATCCGTTAAATGAGCGCTATAACATCACCCACGGGGAAGGGCTTGCGATTCTTACCCCTCACTGGATGAGATGGGCGAAACGGCCGGAGAATCTTTACAGATATGTGGAACTCGGCGTAAATGTATTTGGAATTGATGCGGCGCTGCCGGAGGAAGAAATAGCAGATAAGACAATAGAAGCGGTGGAAAACTTCTATGCAAATGTGCTTGGCATGCCGAGAAGGCTGCGCGACCTGGGAATTGATCAGGCCTGCTTTGAAGATTGCGCAACCCGGTTTGAAAATCCCACGACAGTTACCTATCAGTCCATGGCATTTGTTCCGATGACAGTGGAGGATGCTGTGAGCATCTATAAAGCTGCGTATTAAAAATTTAAAAGTCTGATTCAGACGGTGAGATGATACTGGAATATGACTGCGGTATATCCGAAAACTGAATAATGACGATAAAAAGACCTGCCTTCAGATTTTGATGGCAGGTTCTTTTATGCGCAGGCCCACATAAGGAAATTTGTTACCACGGAAGCATGCTGTCTGTGCGGCGGGCAGGTGCCCTGCTCAATTGGAAAAATTTGGACGAATTGAGAAATGTTTAGTAATGATATGATGATTATGGAGGGAGGATGTCGAAAAACGGTCTTTCCGATAAGCAGGAAAGGAAAAAGATTCTACCAACATAACAATTATCATGACAATAATGATAGAAAAATAAAATTCGTCATATTTAACAAAGATTAACTTGTTATATTAGTTGTTTTGTCAATGGTATTTTTTAAAAGGAAATGATAATATAAAAAAGACAAAAAATTGACAACAACAAACAAAAAAGGAGGAAAAGATGAAAAGAATTGTAAGCATTTTGTTGGTGGTGGTTATGACATTCAGTCTGGCAGCCTGCGGCAGCAATGCGGATGCACCGAAGGAAACAGAGGGCGGGAGCGCCGCAGCGGAAAAAGAAACCGCAGAAACAGAGACAGAGACGGAAAAACCGGATGATCCGATGGCAAACCAGGTGGCCATCATTTTGCAGGAAGGCGGCCTTGGGGATCAGGGGTACAATGACGGAGCGAAGATCGGATTTGACCAGATGGTCGAGAAATATGGGATTGACGGTGTCCTTGTGGAGGCAACGGCGGCATCGGAAGCAGATACCTTTATCCGCCAGCTGGCAGAAGAGGGGTATCCTCTGATCATCTGCCTCGACTGGGTGATCATTGATTATGTGCGGACGGCTTCTGCTGATTATCCCGATACGACATTTGTCGTGCTGGGGAAAGGGCTTCCGGGACCGGGTACGCAGGAAAATCTGATTGAGCCTTTTACCGCGCTGCATGAGTGGGCGTTTATGGCATCTGCGGCAATGATCGAAGTGTCAAAGGATGAAAATGTGATGTTTGACTGGCAGTTAAACAATCCCGGTGTGACGATCGCATCCATCAGTCCCGGAGAGTCTGTGAATGCACCGCGTTCCAGAGCGGCAGAGCAGCAGATCAGACAGTGGTATAAAGACAACGAGGGCCTGGATGTAACCTGTTATAACGACTATACGGGAAGCTATACGGATTCTGCCCTGAATCAGCAGATCGCAGAAAATCTTGTGACGAACATGGGTGTGGAAGCGTTCTGGCCGATGGTGGGAACAGGAGCCCTGGCAACTTTCAGCACAGCGAAGAACCTCGGCGCATATTCTCTGGGATGTGATACCGACCAGGATGCGGTGGAACCGGGCGTGGTGGCAACCTCTGTGCTTCACAATACCACGATGATGGTTATCAATATGATTGAAGAATGGCAGGCGGGTACGCTGAACGGAACCAATGAATACTATTGGGGCGTGGAATCAGGCGTTGTAGGCGTTACCGATATGAGCACGGTCAAAGGCGTGGAAGGCTGTGATCAGGAGGCCTGGGCACGTATCCGAGGCGCCCTTGATGATTGGGAGGAGCGGATCATCAGCGGAGAGTTCATTGTTTATAACTATTTCCTGGAGCAGGAATACAATGAGAATGCAGGAGACTTTGATACCTGGCAGGCAGCGCATCCGGGTGTTGACTATACCGAATGGGTGAAAGCTGGACGTCCTGAATAAAAAAATGTCTGATATATAACTGACCTGTAAAATGTGAGGGCTGTTTTTGAGGCCTTGGCTGGCGGCGGCCCTCACATTTTGTTATATGGGAAATCAGGACAGCGTAAATCGTTATGGGAGAAGGTATTGCTGTCTTCAGAGTATCAGATCTGTTTTGGAATTTTCAGGAAGACAGTGTATGCAATGCAGAAAGGCGGGTATTTGCCATGGGAATTATCAGCACGAAAAATCTGACAAAAAAGTTTGGCGATTTTACGGCGAATAAAGAAATCAATCTGGATATAGAAGCGGGGGAGATCCGGGCGATCATCGGAGAAAACGGAGCCGGAAAAACGACGCTTATGAACATGCTTTACGGGGTGCTGCAGCCGACGGAGGGGCAGATTTATTTTGAGGAAAAGCCGGTGACATTCCATACGCCGAAGGATGCCATTGCCTGCGGCCTGGGTATGGTGCATCAGCATTTCCGGCTTTCCCCGAGTCTGACGGTATATGAGAATATACTGCTTGGCGTGGAAGAGATGAAAACGGCGAAAGTGGGAAATAAAAAGATCAGACTTCCGCTTATTGATAATAAAGCGGAATACCGTATTATAGATGATCTGGTCAGAAAATATAATTTTAATCTTGATCCGGGCAGCAAAATCAAAGACCTGTCGGTGGGCGCAAGACAGAGAGTTGAAATATTAAAGATGCTGTACAGGGATGTCAAGGTTCTGGTTTTAGACGAGCCTACTGCCGTACTCATTCCCCAGGAAATTGAGGAACTGATCAAAGAGATTCTGGAGTTAAAAAAGGCCGGAAAGACGATCATTATTATCACCCACAAGCTGAACGAAGTGAAAATGTGTGCGGATTATATCAGCGTTATGCGCCGGGGTGAACTTGTTGGGACAGTGCCCAACGATGAGAATGCGACGAGAGAGAGCCTTGCGGAAATGATGGTAGGGCGTCCTGTTTTACTCCGGGTTCAAAAGAGCGAAAAGCCCGTTGATCGGGATAAAGTGGTGTACGAGGTGAACAATCTGTCTGCGAGGGACGGGGCAGGGAGAGAGGTTGTTAAAAATGTTTCCTTTAAAATACATGCGAACGAAGTGCTGGGGGTGGCCGGTATAGAGGGAAACGGGCAGAGCGAACTGATGTATCTTCTGACCGGGCTGATGAAGTCTACAGGGGGCAGCGTGAAACTGAACGGAGAGGAAATTTTACAGCTGCATCCGGACGAGCTGCGTGAAAAAGGGATCGGAATCATACCGGAAGACCGCTATAAACAGGGGTTGTGTCTGTCGCTTCCGGTCAGCACAAATCTGATCACAGGGTATCATAAGCAGAAACGTTTCTGCAAAGCCGGTATGATGAATTTCCGGGAGATAAGGAAAAATAAGGAAGAGCTTGTAAAGAAATATGATATCCGCCTTTCGGGGACAGATCCGGTGGTTTCGGCACTCTCCGGAGGAAACGGACAAAAAGTTATTGTTGCCAGAGAGTTCAGTAATGATCCGGAAGTGCTTCTGGCGAGCCAGCCCACAAGAGGCATTGACGTCGGCGCCACGGAGTTTATTCATCAGAATATCCTGAAGATGCGGGATGAGGGGAAAGCAGTCTTTCTTATTTCCTCAGAGCTCACGGAGATCAAGAGCCTGGCGGACAGGATTATTGTAATCTACGATGGGGAGATAGTCGGTGAGTTTCTGGAAGAGGAAGTTTCTTTCCATGAACTGGGACTTTATATGTCCGGTGCGAAGAGAATGGAAAGGGACAGTGAAGAGACGGTTGATTCAAAATAACAGGAGAAGGAGTGTTGAACATGCAATACAGCACCAGAGAAAAAATTGCGAATATTACCAATAAGATCATACCGCTTTTATGCGCCTTTGCCGTGGGGGCTGTTTTCTGCCTGATCATCGGATACAATCCCTTTGAAATATACGGGCTGATCATAAAGGGCGGTTTCGGCAGTTTCGGCGGCTGGATGTATACGTTGGGATTTGCCTGTCCCATCATTATGACCGGTATGGCGACGGCATTTTCTTTTAAGGCGGGCGTGTGGAATATCGGTGTGGAGGGACAGCTTTATATCGGCGCATATGCCACGGCGCTGATCGCCGGCGGATATTACGGTATGGATAAAATACCGCCTGCACTGCAGATCCCCGTGGCGCTGCTTGGCGGCGCTTTGGCGGGAATGCTTTACGCGTTGATCCCGGCCATTTTGAAGGCTTACATCAATATAGACGTTGTTGTGACAACGATCATGTTTAACTATATCGCCATTGCACTGACGAGATTTATGTGTAAGGCCTTTCATCAGGGGAGTGAGACTTACGACTCCACAGAGGCTATTATGGAGACGGCGGTCATTCCGAAGATCATGACAAGATACAGGTGCACTTATGCAATATTTATAGCGTTGGCTATAGTTGTTATCGTGACGTTTATCATCTATAAAACCCGCCTGGGGTATGAAATTTCCGCGATCGGGCGGCAGTTTGAGTTTTCCGAGGCGGTGGGCATGCGGGCCAAAAAGAAGATCATGATCGTGTTTGCCATCAGCGGTATTATTGCGGGACTGGCAGGCGCTACGGAAGTAATGGGGGTAAATAAGAACTTTATGCCGAATTTTTCCCAGAATCCCGGTCTGGGCTGGGAAGGATATTTTGTTGCGGTTCTGTCGGATAATAATCCCATCGCGGTGCTGATCGTAGCCATTATATTCGGAGGCTTCCGGTACGGAAGTATTTCGGCCCAGTCAAAGGTGGGGATGCCCCTTGACCTGTTGAATATTTTGAAATCGACATTGATCCTTTTTTATGCGATACGGTATATCAGCGCAAACAATATAAAGTTTAAGAAAAAAGGAACAAATTGGATGAAGGAGAAGAGTAATGCTTAATTTTATAACGAATCTGCTTTTTTATACGATAAGACAGGCGACGCCGCTTCTTCTTTGTACAGTGGGAGGGGTTTTTGTACAGAAGGCGGGAACGATGAATTTTGCCCTGGAGGCCGCCATCAATACCAGCTGCTTTGCATCAATCGTATTTACGGTTATTACAGGAAATCCCGTCTGGGGTGTATGCTCTGCAATACTTTCCTGTCTGTTGTTGAATGCATTGTTTGGCGTTTTTGTTGTGAACTGCAAGGCGAATGCAGTGATTATCGGGCTTGCCCTGAATTTGCTGATGCAGGCGGTGCCGCCGTACATCCTGTCCGCGTTTTTTGACAGCAGGGGGCTTTTGCTTGCAACAGATTACATTGATCTGGGAAGTGTGCCGGTGGATGTTCCGATCCTCAGGAGCATACCTGTTGTCTCTGACATCTTTAATGGCCATACGCCGCTTACCTACGCGACATATCTGATCATAGCGGTTTTAACGGTTGTGTTTTATAAGACAAAATTCGGGATCTATACGCAGGTCACGGGAGAGAATCTCAGCGCGGCGGAAGCGGTGGGCATTAAGACGGATCATATCAAATGGATTGCGCTCTGCATTTCTGCGGTGTGCTGTGCTCTCTCCGGTCTGAACCTTACGTTTGAGCAGGTGGGATCCTACAGTCTTGATATGAGTTCCGCAAGAGGCCTTATCTGTCTTTCGGCGATCAACTGCGGAAGGAAGGAGCCGGTGAGATCCTGCGTGTATTCCTTTATTTTCGGATTTACCAGAGCGCTGCAGCTGATGATATCCAACTATGTATCTCCTGACATCACGCTGGTGATGGAAGTGGTGCCGTATCTGATGATCATTATCGTATTTTTGGTGACACAGATACCTGAAGCGCGGAGAAATACCATGCGGATATTCAGTAATGAATGAAGTGATGTCAGTTAGTTGGTGGTACCGGACGCCGCGAGGAAAATAAAATGCTCCGTCGCCACGCTTTCGCTCCGTAAAAAGCGTAGCGGACACTAAGCTCGAAAATACCTCGCTAAGTGCCGACGCTTTTTAACGGGCACCTTGAGCATTTTATTTCCCTCACGGCCAGATGAATGGCTTGATGATATGGCATTGTTAATGAAAAACATACACAAAACAACGAAAGGGGAGAGAGTTTCATGATATGCCCGGAGTGTGGCAGGGAAATTCCGGAAGGTCACCTTTATTGTGACTTCTGCGGTCAGGAAGTACAGATCGTACCGGATTTTGAACCTGAGGTGGAAAACAGCATAACGGAATCTCTCTCCGGCGTAGCGGAAACACTCACAGAGACAAATACCGAAGAGGCGGAAGGCGGCCATGAAAAACAGAAAAACCTGTTTGTGCTGAGCCTGGGCTGTCTTTTTGTGTTGGCACTGATCATTCTTGTAGCTTATTTTTCGATCACGGCATATTTCAGGTCTTCCGATTACCAGATCAAAACGGCAATATCCGAGATAGAAGAGGGGGATTATGAGGCAGCCCTTCTTAGTCTGGAGAACGCTTTAGAGGGCGGCGGGGATTTTGAAAATATCAAAA
>OFGQ01002180.1_pt1 | contig 11513 bp, 10 predicted proteins | sample 1521791 | NCBI WGS metagenome assembly OFGQ01 (sample SAMEA3504116, study PRJEB24116) | mouse gut metagenome | biome: mouse gut; feature: mouse-associated habitat; material: faeces | place: Denmark | collected 2011 | reverse complement strand
GGTACGTTCCATCGAACTTAACGTATGCCAGAGATGTTCCTGCGCCCACCTTTCCAGAGTAGACCTTGACGAGGCCGTAAATGCCGGAATATATGCGGTACAGGTTGCCATCGCAGGAGAGACCGGCAAGATGATCACTTTTATCCGAAACAAGAGCGTTCCCTACGAACTATCCTATGGCACGGCAGATGTGAACATCATCTGCAATAAAGAAAAACCGGTTCCTGCCGAATGGATCATCGGAGAAGGCTCCGACATAAGCGATGACTTCATCGACTATGCAAGGCCGCTCACACAAGGGTATGTGGAGCTTCCCACGAAAAACGGAATACCGCTCTTTGCATACCGCAAGTAATTTTGCCGTTCATAATTTGTTTACTTATCTTTCAAAATTCTTTTACTACTTTAACATTGTTTCTTCATAGCTGACCCGTATACTATAATCAGCAAAGGGAAACAAAGACGATATCATAGTAGCACACTATTTTGAATAAACTTTTTCATAATACATGCCGGGCATCGCGAAAGCGGTGACCCGGCATCCTCCCTTTTATCCGGAAATTTTACTGTTGACGCGGCGGCAAAAAAGGGATATTCTACTTTTATCGAAAAAAGAAAGGAAAATTCTATGCAAAAAAAGAAAATAGCTGTGCTCTTTGGCGGCCAGTCATCCGAACATATCGTGTCCTGCATGTCGGCGGCCAACATTATCGAACAAATCGACACCTCAAAATATGAACCGCTCCTTATCGGAATCACGGAAGACGGACACTGGCTCAAGGCAGAATCTCTGGACGATGTCCGTTCCGGGGCATGGAAGGACAGCAGGACAGAAGCCATAATTTCCCCCGACGCCACAAAGCAATGCGTAATCTTAACAAAAGATTCTCAAAATACATCCGTAAAAATTGACGCTGTCTTTCCCGTACTCCACGGGCTTTACGGTGAAGACGGCACTGTGCAGGGGCTTTTTGAACTGGCACAGATCCCATATGTCGGATGCGGCGTCCTGTCCTCTGCCGTATCAATGGATAAATTATACACAAAAATCATTGTTGACGACCTTGGTTTCTGCCAGGCCGACTATATTCCCGTCATGAGCTGGCGCATGCGCGACAGCATGGACGATATCGTAAGGCAGATTGAAGAGAAATTTGACTATCCAGTATTTATAAAACCTTCAAATGCCGGTTCCTCCAGGGGCATCAGCAAGGCAAAGAACCGTCAGGAGCTTATTTCCGGACTGAGAGAAGCTGCGGTCCATGACCGAAAGATTCTTGTAGAGGAGACAATCTGCGGCCATGAGATTGAATGTTCCGTACTTGGAGGAGGCCAAAAGCCTGTGATGTCATCCGGCGTAGGTGAGATTTTCTCCGCTGCAGATTTTTATGATTTTGAATCAAATATTTCAACTCCGCCTCCCGTACCGTCATAAATCCCCAATTGCCGGACGGCGCGTCCGAGCAAGTCAAGAAAGCTGCCGAGAAAATCTTTAATGCTGTAGACGGCTATGGGCTTGCCCGTGTGGACTTCTTTGTAACCGATGAAGGAAAGGTCATCTTTAATGAAATCAATACGATGCCCGGTTTTACCGCCATCAGTATGTACCCGATGCTCTGGGAAGCGGAAGGCATCCCTAAAAAGGAGCTTGTCGACAGGCTTATCAGCCTGGCTTTTGAACGCACTGTCCAATAAAACCTCAATAAATGTATGATGTCTGGCAGAAAAGTCCATATATAGATTTTTCTGCCAGATTATTTTTTATTTAAAGTTCCGTTTTCACGGCCTTTCGTTCCTCCTGTTTTCTTCTCATCCAAAACAAAATCGCCCCAATTGCCGGAGCTATCCCTAATAGCCCGATCCCAAAAGTTTTTTTGGAAAAGTTTCCCCCGTTTACCTCTTGGTTTTGCCTTCCTTCCAAAGTCTTCTTTGAGTTCTCTGGCTTGTGTTTGCGAAACAGCACTTTATCCGCAAAGCTTTCGGCAAATGTCTTCTTCGGCACAATTCGGAAATATATATTTTTTTCAGAAGTATTTCCTGCCATGTCTGCCGCCTTTACCGTCACTTCATAATCTTTACATACATCCAGCGTATATTCATATGCCCTGTTTCCTGGGGTAAGTTTCTGCTCCTCTCCATTGATCAGTATCTGCCTGATTGCGTCCTCTGTTCCTTTTACCTCCGCCTTAAAAGTACGCTCCTCTTCATATTCTCCCCCATTCTCAATATTACGGAATACGATCTCCGGCGCAGTCCTGTCTATGATAAACTCTGCCGACGACTGCGCTTTGTTTCCGGCGGCATCCGTTACTTTTACCGTCATCTTATGCGCTCCTTCTGAATCAATTGCCTCACCCATATGGTAAAGCCGCCCATCCACCCGGATTTCATAAGAATACGTAGTAAAATCCCATATCATCTTATTGGGCGGATAATCCCACCGGAATTTTGTCAGATATTTTCCTTGCAGCGTTTCCACCCGCCGGATTACCGGATCCGTCTTATCTATGATAATCTGCATTTCCTCTTCTGCCGCTTGTCCGGATGCGTCCTTAACATAAGCTTTGATATAATAGGTTCCATCTTTATCTAATTTCTGAGAAAGAGTCCTTTTCATTCCATCTCCACCCCAGGCGGATGCAGGCAGCGATTTTCTTTTTCCTTTAACATTTTCCCAGATAATTTCTGCATAATACTCCTGAAACATATTTTCCTCTTCCGTTTCACAGGTAAGCATTATATCTCTTCCCGCAATCATATAATCCTTCGCCCCGGACAGCTTAAGCCGCGGCGGCTTATTATCGATATAGACTGTTTTTACCCGCTCGCTTCTGTTCCCCGCCCTGTCCTGTGCGGCAATCGTCACTTCCACTCCTTTTCCCTGCTCTGATGCCTGGGCGATCAAAAAATCTCCTTGTGCCTTATCCGTATTTCCCAGCACTTTGCCATCCAGCTTGCATGTAATCTTTTCTATTTTACTGCCTGTTCCGTCTCCCTTTACTGAAAGGACTGTCTTTCCCTGATACCATGTTTCAAATCCCTTTGGAACGCTCATATGGATCTCCGGCGCTTTCGTATCAACCAGAAACTCCTTTTTCATTACAAATTCCTCTAATTTCTTCCCCTCCTCATCTTCCATCCAAATGTGCAGGATATTTTTCCCTTCCGCAAAAGCCTTCCCATCAATAACTGCTTTTTCTCCCTGACCTTTAAGCGTCCTCTCTTCCTGCATTTTATCTCCGTGGGTCAGCCTGTACCTTGTCGCGCCTCTTTCACTGACATGCCTGATTGCGACTTCCGGTTTCCTGATATAATATCCTTCGTTTCCGTCTGCCTCGGGAATTTTTGTTTCATACTTCTCAATTGGCTTTTCTTCCGGGAGCGGCGGTTTTTCTTCTTCTCCGTCTCCCGCATCCCCGCCTCCATCTCCCTCTGACTCTGTTTTATCCTGGACGTCTCCCGCATTTTCCTGAGAGCCTCCTTCAGCTCCGGCATCTCCTCCATCTCCCGGCACTGCCGTATTCTCCCCCTTTATATTCGTCTGCCCGGCTCCTCCCGCGTATATCACAAAATCCCCCTGCATGTAAATCATGTACATCACAACCGTCAGCGCAATAAGATATTTTATTTTGCCTGCCATATGTTTTCTCCTTCCAAATTAATTCCATGTTCTCTCATTAATTTCTGAAACTCCTCATGCTCTGAAAGTTCCGGGCTTTCCTTTAACTGCGACCTGATACTCTGAATACACAGCTCCCGGTCTATGCCCCCGTCTTTCAGCAATGTTCCAATATAAAGCGTCCTTAATTCTATCGATCCCTCTATCTCTCCGATTCCTTTTCTGAGCAATTCCTGTGCCTCGCTGCTTTTTCCGGACAGCTCTAATAGATGAGCCGTTTTTTTATAAATCTCTTCCCTTGCTTTCTCATCTTCCTCATATTCCATCTGCTCTCCATACATATCTGCCGCCTCATCAAACTCGCCAAGGCCCTCGTGGGCGAATGCCAGATAGCCCAGAACCTCAGACAAGTCATCCCCGGCGGTTTCCCTGATACATTCTTTTCCCAGTCTCAAAACCTCTCTCAGATCCTTTTCTTCCCCTAAAGAGATATACCCCCTTATCATGCATCGATAATAGTCCGGCTTTTCTCCGATTTTTTCCCCATTCACTTTTTGAATCTCCGCCTCTGCCCCTGACAGCGCATCCCTTAGCCTCTCCGGAAACGAACGGTTCCCTTCCCCGGAAAGGGTTTCTGCAATTACCTCCATATGCTCTGCCAGAGCATATTCTCCTGCCTCTTTAAAATATTCCCGGCTCTTTTTATAATCTTTAAACTTCAGAAAGTGCACAAGACCCAGTTCCATGCTCAACTGGCTTTCCTTTTTCATTTCCTGGTTTTCCCTGTCTTCCGCCGCCATTACCTTTCCTTCCGTCCTGTTCCCCGCCTGACCCCCTTCCTGATTCTTTTTTTGTTTCTCGCTTTTTTGCTCTTCCGATACGGAACAGATGCTATGTACAGCCATATACCCGCCCCCTGCCGCCAGCCCTGCAATCATGCACAAACCCAGCACGGTAATTGCAAAACGGATAGTAGGTTCCGTTTGTATCTGCTTATCTTTTTTTGATTGGATATTTTTTGGAATGATTTTCTGAATTTCCGAAACATTTTGAAATGATTTTTTAGAATTTCTGTCTAAGCATCTTGAGATGATTTTTTTTAGCTTTGACTCTTCTTTTCTGGTAAGATACGGCTCCACATCTGATTCAGAAAGTAAATACTGCACTGTCCTTCCAAATCCGTATATATCAAGCCCAACGCTTTCTTTCTGGTAATAAGGCTCATCCGGCGGCAGGAAATGCTCCCGAACCGTACGGCGTTTCATTAGCCTGAGCTGCCCGGCATTTGAACCCGCATTAATATCCAGAAAAAACACTTTACTGTCTTCAGAAATGATAATGCTGTATGGATTTACATAGCGGTAGCATGGATTTCCCCGGCATCGGTGTATCTGCGACAGTTGTCCGGCAATACCGCCGATTATATGAAACAGCTCTTCTTTCTTTACGCAAGGATGGTATTTTATCCATCGCACCAGAGTCTTTCCCTTTACATACTCCGAGCTGATATAACAGACTTGATTATGTTCAATCAGCCGCAGAACATCATATTCTTCTTTTATTTCCAAACGCAACACCTCTTTTTTTAATACTGTGGGAATATGGATTTTTACTCAGCCTAAAGGAACATTAAAGATAAAATAGATTTTAAGAATGATTAGAGTAATTCATATATTAAAAGAATTCATGAAAAAAATCAAGAGTTTTTTGAGGATTTCCGCAATTTATATTTCTGGCAAATAGCCCGGGAGGACAAATCCTCCCGGGCAGTGTTTTATTTTTTGTTTCTCTCGCTTAATTCCCTCGGTGTATAAAGGTGTCTCGGAATCCCATCTACCATGACTGGAGACACATCTCCCTGAATCAGCGGCCTTACATAAGAGATGAACTCGCTTGACACATATGTTCCGTCTTTCGTCACCCACTCCGGCGGAACGAGTTTTTCGTCATTGGCAATCTTATGCACATCTTTCACTTCTGTTCCGCACTGATACGGATCGTCAGAAAGCCTCTGCAATACAACCATCTTACCGCTGTCTCCCTCGTCCGCTGCCTTCACAGCCGCACCGCCTACCTGATAAGCCTCTAAGATATCCACACGGGATGCCGCGTGGGATGCCGCTCTCTGGAGCGTGCTGAGCTCGATCGCACGGGTCTTGCAGCCAAGCTCTCCTGCAATATAGCTTGCAAGGTAAGCTGCTGTTCCGGAAAGCTGCTTGTGCCCGAACGCATCTACAAAATCAACGCTGTTGCCAAGCTCGCATACATAATTGCCGTCCTCTGTGCGGATTCCTTCTGATACAGCGACAACAACCGATGTCTTCTTATCCAGAATCTTCTGAACTTTATCCCTAAACTTAACCAGGTCAAAAGAATGCTCCGGCAGATAAATCATATCCGGCCCTTCGCAGTCCTCTCCCTGTGCAAGCGCCGCAGCGCCGGTAAGCCAGCCCGCATTGCGTCCCATGATCTCTACGATGGTAACAATCCCTTTCGCGTACTCCAGGCAGAATCCGTCACGGATGATCTCCTTCATGGAAGTTCCGATGTACTTCGCCGCACTTCCGTATCCCGGCGTGTGGTCTGTAAGCGCAAGGTCATTGTCAATGGTCTTCGGGCATCCTACAAATCTTGTGGGATGGCCGGTAATAATCGCGTAATCAGACAGTTTCTTAATGGTGTCCATAGAATCATTGCCGCCGATATAGATAAACGCCTCGATATCAAGCTTATCCAAAATGGAAAAAATCTTGTCATAAACTTCCCTGTCCTCATGAATCTCCGGCAGCTTATAACGGCAGGAGCCAAGGAACGCCGCAGGAGTTCTCTTAAGCAGCTCTGCGTCAAGCTCTGTCTTGATATGGTCGGAAAGGTCGATATACTTTTCCTCCAAAAGACCCTGCACCCCGTGCAGCATACCATATACTTTATTCGCTCCACGGTCCTTCGCAGTGCGGTAAACACCTGCAAGACTGGAGTTTATCGCCGCTGTCGGCCCGCCGGACTGTCCAACAATAACATTTCGTTTCATAATTCCAATACCTTCCTTCTACTATATGTCTAAAATTTCTCAATAAAGCTATTTTATTATATTTTGTGCCATCTGTCCACTGAAAAATAAAATAGGCCGGCTATTCCTCTTCCATCCTACGTATCTCCTGCTGTGCAAAGATAAATCCCTTCATACACCCGTTTCCGGATGCGTCAAGCACTTCCCCGTCCTCAACTTCCGCCTCTATCTCACAGTGATTGTCACAAATTTCACACCGAATCTGCTCAATCTTCATCCTTCGCCCAGCCGTAAGCATACTTTACGGCTTTCTCCCATCCTTTTATTTTCTTTATACGTGCCTCTTCTTCAATCTGAGGAGTAAACTCCCTGTCCATCGCCCAGTTTTTCACCACTTCCTCCTTGTCCTTCCAGTAGCCGACGGCAAGCCCCGCAAGGTAAGCCGCTCCCATGGCCGTCGTCTCGATGCACCGGGGGCGCTTGACCGGCGCATTGATAATATCCGCCTGAGTCTGCATGAGGAAATCATTGGCACTGGCTCCGCCGTCCACTTTAAGGGCGCTTAAAGGAATCTCCGAGTCAGCCTCCATGGCATTGAGCACGTCATTTACCTGGTAAGCCAGCGATTCCAGCGTAGCCCGGATAATATGGTACTTGTTCACGCCCCGGGTAAGGCCCACGATGGTTCCTCTGGCATACTGATCCCAGTGGGGCGCCCCAAGCCCGGTAAACGCCGGCACCACATAGCATCCATTGGTGTCGCTGACCTTTCGTGCCATGTACTCTGAATCCATGGCAGAATCAATCAGGCGCATCTCATCCCTTAACCACTGGATGGCGGCTCCCGCCACAAAGATAGAGCCCTCAAGCGCATAGTATACTTTCCCGTCAAGCCCCCACGCGATAGTGGTAACAAGCCCGTTCTCGGAAAACACCGGTTTCTCGCCCGTGTTCATCAGCAGAAAACAGCCTGTTCCATAAGTATTTTTCGCATCTCCCGGGCGGAAACAGGTCTGGCCGAAAAGCGCCGACTGCTGGTCGCCTGCCGCCCCCGCAATGGGAATGGCGCCCCCGAGAAAGGAGGAATCCGCATGTCCGTACACACAGCTTGAGGGGAGGGCTTTCGGCAGCATCGCCTCGGGAATATCCATAATCTCCAAGATCTCTTTATCCCACTCCAGCGTATTAATATTAAAGAGGAGCGTCCTGGACGCATTAGAATAATCCGTCACGTGCACCGCGCCCTTGGTCAGTTTCCAGATAAGCCACGTCTCCACAGTTCCGAAAAGCAGCTCTCCGTTTTCCGCCTTCTCTCTTGCTCCCTCCACATTATCCAAAATCCACTTTATCTTCGTTCCCGCAAAATATGCGTCGATAATCAGCCCCGTCTTTTTGCGGAACATCTCCGTATATCCCTTTTTCTTTAGCTCGTCGCAGTATTCCGCCGTCCTGCGGCACTGCCACACAATCGCGTGATAGACCGGCTCCCCCGTAGATTTATCCCACACGACAGCCGTCTCCCGCTGGTTCGTGATTCCGATTGCCGCGATATCCTCCGCTGCCGCCCCAATCTTGTTCATCGCCTCCACCGCCACTCCAAGCTGCGAAGACCAGATCTCATTGGCGTCGTGCTCCACCCAGCCCGGTTTGGGGAAATACTGAGTAAATTCTTTCTGCGCCACACTGCAGATCTCTCCCTTTTCGTTGAACAGGATACTGCGGTTGCTGGTTGTGCCTGCGTCCAATGCCATAACATATTTTGCCATGTATTTTCACCTCTTTTGACCATTATTTCCACCTGGAAAATCTATTATTAACATTGTATCACATATTGGGGCCGTTTCGGTATAATTTTAATATAATCAGTTCTATCATTATATTTTCAAGATATGCCGCGCCAAACTGTTTCAGCTTTAGAGCTGTCACAGAGGGCCTTTCCGATAACCACAAAAATTCTGTCTGGCTGCAAAATGCCTCCATCCTCTCCTTCCACTGCGAAAAATCAGACCATCTGGCAGGCCAGCCTTCCGCCGTAGCTATGCCCATAGCGAGGCAGACGCACCCCGTCACGATAATTATTGTAAAAAACATTTCAAGCAATGTCTTGCCCCGGCTTTCCCCCGGCTGTTCAGATACTTTCCTCCGAAAAACTGAAACAAGCAAAATGAAATCCAATATCACAAAGCAGCCCAATATCCTGTTCATCATGAAGTAATCCCACTTCTTCCCCTCAATCCCTGCAAGATTCTGAAACATCTTCTCCTTTTCCGCCAAGCGCCCTCCTTTTATGCCCGAAGTAAGATGGGTGAGCGCCATCGTCTCCCCATCCTCACTGTCAGAAAGATTCACAACGATAACCTCTGCCGGAAAATCAACAACATCCCTGACCGTATACTCTGTCTCGCCCCAACGAAACTTAAGGCCCGCTGCCCTATCACTCCCAAAGAGGGAAAGAGCGCCTTTCCTGCTGATGATGCAGCCCTCATCATCTTGGTCGCTTAAAAGCGCCGCATTCGGAAAAAGGAGCCTGCTGTCTCCCACTTTCGCAATCACACGGCTCCTGATACTTTTTTCCTCTCCCTTCCAAATCTCTGCCTCAGACTCACTCCACAGCACCACATCCATCATATCAGCCACATTTGCCATGCACTCCTCTGCCTCCTGCCTTGTGATGCCTGAGCCTTTAAGCTCCATTTCACAAACATCGGATAAATGCCTCAAAGCAAAGAAACTGTATGCGGCAGCTAACGATAAAGCTGCGGCCGCACATACAGCTACGCACTCGGCAAAACGCCTTTTATACAGCCTCCTGTCCGCCATCCTGACCACCCTGCCCTATTTTATTCTTTCCTTACCCTGTTTCCTTCCTCAATCTCCCTGCCGGAAGTTATGATAACGTCCATATCGTCTGTGACCGGCCCCGGCGCTACAGCGGCATATTCATTATTCCTGTCCAGAATTTCAACATATACTTTCCGCGCGGACAGCTCATCTCCCAGCACCGTCTGCTTTGTATCTGTAACATAGACAAAATCGCCCTTATCGTCCTGATTAAAAGCGCTTACCGGAATGCAGCAATCATAGTTTTCCGAATAGTCCTCAAAAGAAAGAGAGACATATGACGACAGGCTAAAAATATCCGGCGGCAGATACACTGTAATCTCAAGACATTCCTCTCCCTCTTTCTCAATCTTCCTGACAGAGTGAACCTTTCCCTGATACTCGTTAAACTCCGAATTTTCAAGCCTGCCCTTTATATTCACTTCCGTTCCCCGGGAAATGTACTTTCCTTTCTCCACATCCTCATACACAACGATTTTAAAATCCTCCTGGACATCCGCAATTATAAAAGACGCTGTGGCAGGAGACAACTCTCCCACTGACAATAATACCTCGTCCACAATGCCGCCCGCAGGCGAATGTACACAGTATCCGTTCTTTATATATTCTTTTATCTGCTCTATCTTATCGCCTGTCATGCTTTTTTGAATGTCAAGCTGTTCGGCGGAAGTATTCACCGCCAAAGGCACCGATGCATCCTCCAGCGCGCTCTGTGCGGAGAGAACCTGTTCCTCCCTCTTTGCCAAAGTGTCATAATACGACCTTTCCGCCTCCTTTTTTTCGCGCTCAAGCTCTTTCAGGCCGTTCCCGCCGCTGTCCGCGCTATCCTCCCCGACATCCGGATTTTCTTTATCCCCGTTCCCATTCACCGGATTTTCTTTATCCGTATCTCCCGCATCCGTACCGGTATCCGGATTTTCCTCACTTTCATCCTTCGCATCATTTTCCCCTTTGCTGTCGGGCAGGGCAGGCTCCTCCTTCTTCTCTTTACTGCTTTTTAATGCCTTGTCATACTCTTTCTGGGCCTGTTTCATATCATCCTTCGCCTGCTTTACTTCCCTGTCCGTCGAATCCAGCGCAAGGTTTAGCTGTTTCCTGCTGTTCTTCACTGTCGTACCATGCCTGTTCCTCTCGGCCTGCGCCTCGCTCTTCGCCGTTTTTATCTGCAGGATAAGCTGGTCATATTCATATTCCAGCTCCTTAAGCTGTTTTTGCGTCTTCTCCTTGTCAAGTTTCAAAATCTTTTGACCCTCAGACACTTTTTCCCCTTCCAGAGCCATGATCCTTTCCACAAATAATCCTTCGTCAAGAAATACCGGCCTGCGAAAGCCTGCCGCAACTTCCCCCTCGCTCTCCACGCGGTGGGCAATCTTCATACGTTTCGGCTTGCTTACGCTGACCGTGGGAACCGCAAAGCTTGCCCCGATTCTTGAAATAATCGTCAGCAATATAACCGTACCTGTAAATATTATAAGTATTTTCACTAATTTTTTCTGCATAACTTACTCCTTCGAGATAGTAGAAAGACCTTCCTCAAAATATTTTTGGAGCAGCATAAATATCAGCAGCACAAATACCGACAGGAAAAATGCCATTGCAAATACTACTCCCATCCCATACTCCGCATCCCCCGGCGAAAACAGCGCCAGAGGCCAATAACTCTTGTTCTTTATAAACATAAGGGGCTGTTCTATCATATTCCAATATTCCAGCAGCGCAAGGATGACGCAGGTCACAATTGCCGGAACCGCAACCGGAAGGCTGATCTTACAAAACACCTGAAATTCCGTGGCTCCGTCTACCCGGGCGCTCTCCTTAAGCGCCTTTGGCTGATTGGAAAAGGAATAGTACATGATCAAAACCGGCAGCGCCGAAAATACTTCCGGCAAAATAATCCCTGCCGGGCAGTCAAGCAGATTAAGGTCTTTAAGCACCAGATATTCCGGCAGCATCCTCACCTGAAAGGGCAGCACCGCCACTGCAATATCCGCCACAATGATAACCTTGGACCTGGAATATGGCGAGAAAACTGAAAATCACGGA
>OFGQ01002176.1_pt1 | contig 11535 bp, 9 predicted proteins | sample 1521791 | NCBI WGS metagenome assembly OFGQ01 (sample SAMEA3504116, study PRJEB24116) | mouse gut metagenome | biome: mouse gut; feature: mouse-associated habitat; material: faeces | place: Denmark | collected 2011 | reverse complement strand
AATCCTGGTGATAAAGAATCTTTTTTTATTTTGTATTATCATATTTTTATTCTTAAGGAAAATAAAAAGTATGCTGATATTTTATTAAATGAGATTTGTAAAAATAAGGATGAAAATATTGTTAAGTATAATCAACAGGCTTACGAAGTTATGATTAATAAACGTAATGATTTGATAGAGGAAATGGATAAACAGATTGATTAAAAGAAATTCTATGGTTTTCCTTTAGGAGTTATCTTATATATGATTGCTATGCAATATGAACGATTGGGTGAAAATAAACGTGCTATTACATATTTTGAAAATGCTATTGTTTGTTTTAATCCAAAAGAAAGATATGTTAAATTAGCGAAAGAGCATATTGAAATGTTAAAGTAGAATGCTTTTTAGGGAATAAAATGAAGTTTAAAGGAATTATTTTTGATTTTAATGGGACATTGTTCTATGATACTCCATTTCATAATATTGCATGGCAAAGGATAACTAAAGAGATAACTGGTAAGGATTTAGATGATGAATTAAGAATTAAGATGCATGGAAAAAATAATAAAGATATTTTGTATTGTATTCAGGCAGATATGTCTAAAGAGAATAATGATTATTATTCAAAATATAAGGAGAAAGTATATCGTGATATTTGTTTGGAACATCCAGATAAATTACATTTATTAGAAGGTGCAGTAGAGTTTTTTAATTATTTAGTGAAACATAATATTCCATTTACTATTGCAAGTGCGTCAATTAAAGATAACATTGATTTTTTTGTTAAGACATTTGGATTAGATAGGTGGTTTAATGTTGATAAAATTGTTTATGATGATGGAAATCATGTTAATAAAATTAGTATGTTTAATGATGCTGCAAAAAATTTAAATGTCAAAATTGAAGATTGTATTATTTTTGAGGATAGTAAAACTGGAATTGGATATGCGAAAGAAGTTGGTGCTGGTTTGGTTGTTGGAATTGGCAGTGATTTTGAGATGTTATCTAAATATGGTGCAGATTTTTGTATTACTGATTTTACTGAGTTTGATAGTGGTGAATATTTATAATTTTGGAAGTGACTAGGAGTCATTTCCTTTTTTATATTTATGTAAATAAAAACGAGGAAGTTATCCTCGTTTTGTAAGTTATAATTAGTAAATTCTATTTTTCAATACTTTGAATACTGTATCTTGAAGCTTTTACAATATTTCCTTTACTAATTTCTACATCAATTGTGTCATCTTTTGATATTTTTACAACGCGACCATAAAGACCACCAGCAAAAATAACTTTGCTTCCAACTTTTAATGTAGTGTGAACCTCACTAACTATTTCACGACGTTTTTTCATATTAACAGTAGAAAAGATTATAATTACAATTCCACAAATAAGAAGTAGAACGCTGATAGTTATACAAGTCCATAAAATGACTTCCCAATTCATTCTTTAAATTCCATCCTCATCATTATTGTCTTCTTTATGAGCAGTGAAAGCAAATTTAACAATGCTATCTTTTCCTGTAGAGATGGCCATATTAGTTAATGTTTCTAAAGAATCAATAAAATCTTTAGCCATAGATAATTCTATAACCATTGGTAAATTTGAACCACCAATAACTTCCATTGGTTTATCATTTTTTACAGAAAGTTCTACAGCAGTTTTAAATGGTGAACCACCAGTTAAATCACATAAGAATAAAATTCCATCAACATCAGTTAATGAATCGATAGCAACAGATAATTTACCTGCTAAATCTTCAACGCTATCTTTTTCTTCAAAATCAACAAAACACATGTTTTCTTTTTCGCCAGCAATCAATCTTAATGAAGATTGTAATCCTGTAGCAAAATTTCCATGACCTGTTACAATTAATCCCAACATCTTTCCTATTCTCCTTTACTGTATGGATATAATGTTACACCTTTAACAACTCTGTTAACTTCTCCTGTTGGACAAGGGTTATCAGGTGTTTTACCCATAGATAATGATTTTAATACAGCAATTACTTGTGCAGCAATGATGTAATCAAAACCTAATAATATATTATCAAATTTACAATCAATGTCAAATGTAATTACATAATCTACTAAATCTTTGATTTCATCACATTCACCATTCATTACAGCAACGATCTTATTTCCTTTTCTTTGACCGCTCATTTCTTTGATTAAATCAATTTCATATTGACGAGAATATTCATTATCACTGATATATACAACTGTTAAAGTGTCATCATCAATAATTGATTTAGGACCATGTCTGAATCCTAATGGAGTATCATACATAGTTACAACTTCACCAGCAGTTAATTCTAACATTTTTAATGCAGATTCTTGAGAAATACCTTTTAAAGCATTGCTTCCAAGGTACACAATACGTTTAAAGTTATATCCTTCAACAATGTCTTTAGCCATAGCATATTGATTATCTAAGAAGTTTTGTCCAGCAGTAGCAACTTTTTCTACTTCAGCAATAGCTTCATCAAGATTATCTAAATTGAATGCTAAGAAAGTTGCTAAATACATATTTGAGAAACTAGATGTCATAGCAAATGATTGATCATGAGTTTCGTCAGTTAAATTAATTGCAAAGCAATTATCACTATCAGCTGCTTTTTTAGATAGAGCACCATTTTTATTACATGTTACAAATAAATGATATAAGTTATCACATACTTCTTCAGCTACATCAATAGCTCCAACTGATTCTGGTGAATTACCAGATCTACCAAAACTAATTAATAAAGTTGGTTTAGTTCTAGATAAGTAGTTTTCTGGTGTAGCTACTAAATCTGTAGTTCCATATGATTTAGCTTTATAATTTAATTTTTTGTTTAAGTATGAAAATAATGTATTTCCTACGAATTCACTAGTTCCAGCTCCTGTTAGGATAACATCAAAATCATCTTGAGTGATTACTTGATCAATAAAAGCCTTTAATTCGTCTTTCATTGAAGCTACTTGTTGACAAGTTTTTTTCCAAGTAGCAGGTTGTTGATAAATTTCAGTTAGAGTGTAAGTACTTTTTGTTTCACTCATTTGAGTTTCGTTAATATCGAAAATTGTTTTTGTCATTTTTCTTCTTCTCCTTTTCTTTGTATTGTTTACAACTCACATTATATCAAGCAAATTCAAATAAACAATAGTTAAACTAAAAGTGATAATTAGTTTGTTGAAAATTACAAAATTTATTAAATATTAAAATATTTACCATTTAAGCTAAAAAATAATAAATAAAGTGATATAATAGAGTTGTAAAAAATAAATTTGAAGTTAAGAGCTTCAAATCTTAAATAGGAGGAAATAAAAAATGATTATTCAAAGTAAGAAGATTTGGTTAGCAGATCAATTTGTGTCTGGACAAGTTGAAGTTGTAGATGGAAAAATTACTGGTATTTACGATTATAATGAAAAAGCTGTTGATAGAGATTATGGTGATAATTGGGTGTTACCAGGATTCATTGATATACACTGTCATGGAGCTTATGGATTTGATACAAATGATGCTAAAGAAGATGGATTAAGATATTGGTTAAAAAATATTGTTAATGAAGGTGTTACTGCTTTGCTTCCTACAACAATTACTCAAAGTGAAGAAGTACTAACAAATGCAGTAGCTAATGTTGCTAAAGTAGTAAAAGATGGTTATGAAGGTGCAGAAGTTTTAGGTATCCACTTTGAAGGACCTTATCTTGATATGGTTTATAAAGGAGCACAACCTGAACAACATATTGTTAAACCAACAATTGAACAATTTAAAAGATATCAAGAAGCAGCTAATGGATTGATTAAATATATTACTATGGCTACTGAAACAGATGATGATTTTGCGCTTACTAGATATTGTGTTGAAAATGGTGTTGTTGTAAGTATTGGTCACTCTGCGGCTACTTATGAACAAACAGTTAGGGCTTATGGATATGGAGCTCGTTCAATGACACACGTATATAATGGTATGACACCTTTTAATCATCGAGCTAATGGATTAGTTGGTGGTGCATATAGAATTAGAAATATGTATGGAGAAATTATTTGTGATGGTAACCACTCTACTTTGGCAGCATTAAATAATTATTTTACTTCTAAGGGGCCAAATTATAGTATTATGGTATCTGATGCTTTAATGGCAAAAGGTTCTCCTGCTGGTTCTAAATTTATTTTTGGTGGAAATGAAATAGAAATTTATGAAGATGGAAGTGCTCATTTAACTAGTACAGGTGGTTTAGCTGGATCTACTTTAAAATTAAATCAAGGTTTAAGAATTTTGATTGAGGATGCTTTAGTGCCTATTAATACAGCAATTAACTCATGTACGATCAATCCTGCTAGATGTTTAAAAGTAGATGATCATAAAGGTGCTATTGGAGTAGGATATGATGGTGATCTAGTTGTTTTAGATAAAGATTATGAAGTGATTCAGACCTATTGTAAAGGAAAGGAAATGATTAATGGCACAAAATAAAAGTAAAAAAAATAATAACAGTGGAAATATCACAGGTAGAAATATTTATTTAGATAATCATGGACAGACTGTTTTTTATGATGTTTTAACAAAAAAAGGATATATAATTGATAGTAAAGTCGAAAGTAAGTTTTATCTATTAAAAAATCGTTTTTTCCTAGTTGCGATTGCTATAATACTATTTGGTGAATATTTTAGTAGTTGGGTACAAGCAACTATTACAGGGATAGCAATTTGTATCTTTACAGAATTATATTTTAGATTCAAATTTTTAAGAGGATTACGAGAAACAAAAAAATTTGATCGTGGAAAACGTCAAACAATGTTATTAGCCACTATTGAGTCTAATGAACCAAGAAAAGCCCTTTTAAGAGCTGTCTTGTATTGTGCTTTTGCAATCTTAATTGTTGTTAATGCATTGATGATAAAAGCAGATCCAGCTATTATGGCTGTTAGTATCCTTTTATGTATTGTGGCTAGTTATTGTGCAGTTATAAATGTAATTGCATTAATTAAAATGAAATAAAAAGTTTATAAACTTTTTATTGACATTATAATGCTTATTATGATAAACTCTCCGAGTAAATGGATTGTTACTATTTGATTAGGCAAGACCGATATACAGCTTTTTTACTGTATGTCGGTTTTTTAATTAATTCATTTATAAAATTTTTATGGAGGAGAAAAATGATAAAATTTTTGGATAAGGCTTTAAAGTCTTCATTAGCACTGTTGGTGGTATTTAGTACACTATTTTTAGTTTCACCAAGCATTAAGGTTGAAGCTGAAGAAGTAAAGTACGAAATTTATCCAACTCCACACGAATTAATTTACAATAGTAATGACTATGTTATTCGTTCGCAAGTAAATGTGGTATTTGAAGATGAAATTGATGAATCAACTAGAAAAAGAATGACAGAAGTATTAGAATTAAAAAATAAACAAATTAGTACTTCGAATCAAAAAGTAGTTGGAAAGACAAATATTTTAGTTGGTACACATAATTCGAATGGATATGTAGATAATTATGTAAAAGCCAATTATAGTGTTGAAGAAAGTTTATTTGATAAGTTTGGAGCAAATTTTGTAGCTTCAAATAATGGTGAAATCATTATTTTAGGAAAAGATACAGATGGAGCATTTTATGGAATTACTTCATTGAAGCATATCTTTAATCAAATGGATGGATCTACTATTCGTAACTTTGAAATTAAAGATTATGCTGATACCAATACACGTGGTTTTATTGAAGGGTATTATGGGATTCCATGGTCAAATGAAGATAGAATGTCATTGATGAAATTTGGTGGCGATTTCAAAATGACTTCATATGTATTTGCACCAAAAGATGATTCATACCATAAGGAGTTATGGCGTGAATTATATCCAGAAGAAGAACTTAATGCTATTAAAGAAATGGTACAGGTAGGAATTGATTCAAAATGTCGTTTTGTATGGACAGCTCACCCATTTATGGGAGGTTTTGATGCTTCAAGGGATGATGAAGAAATTGCAGCATTACTTAATAAATTTGATCAATTATATGATGCTGGTGTACGTCAATTTGGAGTATTAGGTGATGATGTTGGTAATCTTGATCGTAGTGTAGTAATTAAAATGATGAATGCTGTATCTAATTGGGCTAAAGAAAAAGGAGACGTTTATGATTCTGTATTTTGTCCAGCGGGATATAACCATTCTTGGCAAGGAAATTATTCTGAATTAAATGACTATGATACTGAGTTTCCAGATGATATTCAAATTTTTTGGACTGGAGAAGCAGTTTGTCAACCAGTTGAACAGAGAACACTAGATCATTTTAGAGATTATCTTCTTCCAGAAGGTGCATCTAAAAGAAGAAGTCCATTATTTTGGTTAAATTGGCCAGTTAATGATATTAATGGTAGTCGTTTAATGATGGGTAAAGGTAGCTTATTGCATACTGATATTAATATTGAAGATTTAAATGGAGTAGTAACTAATCCAATGCAAGAAGCAGAAGCTTCTAAAATTGCAATTTTTGCAGTAGCTGATTATTCATGGAATGTTAAAGATTTTGATGATGATCAAAGTTGGGCAGATTCATTTAAATATATAGATAAGGAAGCTAATAAAGAATTACACACATTAGCTAAACATATGTCTAATCCACAACCAAATGGACATGGTTTGGTTTTGGCAGAATCAGAGGAATTACAACCATTAATTAATGAATTTAAAAATAAATTAGTTAATAATGAGTCAATAATTGAAATTGGAAATCAGTTGATTAATGAAATGAATATAATTATTGATGCTTGTGATGGTTTCCATGCAAATAGTAAAAATGAAAATTTGAAGGAAGAATTATTGCCTTTTACAAATTCTTTAAAAGATTTGACTACTGCAATCAAAGATTTTACAGAATCTTCAATTGCGATTGAAAAAGATGACATGGTTACAGCTTTTAATAAGTATTCTAATGCATCATCAAGTTTGATTAATAGTCAAAATCATGTACGTAAATTATTAAATGGTACAGCTATGGTTAGTCCTGGCTCAACTCATTTAATTCCTTTAGCACAAACATTACAAGAAAAATTATCAGGACCAATTAATGATTATGTAGCAGGTGGTGAAGCTGAACAGCCTTTAGTTATTAGTGCATCATCAAATATTACTTCTTGGTATTCTGGTAAAATTGAGGATATTGTTGATGGAAATAACTCAACAGCAGCATGGCATGATGGTTATGAGACAGTTGGACAATATTTCCAAGTTAATTTAAGTAAACCAACAACAATTTATGGTATTGATATTTTAAATGGTACTACTAATAAACCACAAGATACATTTGGGTTTGCTAAAATACAATATTCTACTGATGGAACTACATTCCAAGATTTAAATAATGAAGTATATGGAGAATATGCTTCACAAGTAAATGTATCTAATATAGAAGTTGAAAATGTAGTTGCTGTTCGCTATATTTGTACAGAAACTAGCAGTGGTAGAAAATGGCCAGCAATGCGAGAATTTACAGTAATTACGCAACCTTTACAAGAAGAAGAGTTTACTAAAGAAGTAATTTATACTCAAGATGGATGGACTGCAAGTCAAAGTGAATTAAATAATATTATTGATGGTAATTTAGATTCTTCAGTACATTTTAATGTAAGACAAACAGGTTATCCTGATGCAACTAATTCAATGATTCCAGGTGATTATATTGGAATTAAGTTATCAAAACCAATTACTTTAGGAAAAATTAATATTCTTCAAGGACGCAATGATAGTGATAATGATTATATGAAAAATGCTCAATTACAATATTCTTTAAATGGAGAAGATTGGATTGATGTTGGAGATATTTATAGAAATACAATCAATGTAGTAGTTGATTTATCAGATCAAAATATTACAGCTCAATATGTTCGCTTAGTTAATACAGAAAAACAAAATAACTGGTATGCAATTAGAGAATTTAGTGTTGATGCAAAAGTTTATCATAATGGTAAAGTGTTTACGAATGTTGGTGAATATAACACTTTAACTGCTGATTATTTTGACGATACAGCTAATATTACACCAGTTCAAGATATTACTTTAGCAAGAGATGAGTATATTGGATTAAAATTAGATCGTATTCATGAAATTAAAAATATTGTTAGTGATTTAACTAATAATGATGTTATTATTCAGGTTTCTAAAAATAATTACGAATGGGAAACGGTAACAGCTGGTGATATTTATAAAGATGCACGCTATATTAGAATTATTAATAATCAAGATATGAGTGTTACTTTTAATATCAATGAATTTGTTGTTAATACAGTTGAAGTTGGTGAAAAGAAAATTAGTAGTACTAATTTTTCAGTAGCTGATCCATTAAATGTATTTGATGGTGATTGGACAACAGCAACTGCTTATCAAAGTTCACAAAATGCTGGTAAGTATTTTGTATATGATTTAGGTCAAGAAATTGATATGACTTCATTTAAAGCTGTATGTACAGATAGTGAGTGGGATTATCCTCGTCATGGTAAATTCTCAGTGTCTGTAGATGGTGAAAACTGGGTTGATATTATGACTTTAGGTAATCAAAATGAAGTTAATCCTGGTGAAGCTGAAAATACTGATGAAATTGGATTTGTTTTACCAGATCATGAAATATCATATAATACTAAAAAAGTAACTAATTTAAATGTTAAAGCACGATATTTAAAATTTGAAATTACTAGAACAAAAATTGGAGCAGATAAATGGGTTAGATTCCAGGAATTAGAGATAAATGATGGAGAATATATACCATCTGTAAATAATCCTACATTTACTTCAAATACTCAAGAAACAAGAAATGGTTTATTTAGTTATATGACTGATGGGGATATATCAACAATGTTTATCCCTAAAGATACAAATAGTTATGTAAATTATTCTTTATCAACTAAAAACAATGTTAATACTATAAAGATTATTCAAAATGCTGCTGTTATTTCTAATGCTACTGTTCAAGCTAGAGTATTAGATAATACAGGAGCTTCTCAGTGGATCAATTTAGGAACACTAAGTCAAGCAATTAATGAATTTGTATTAAGTGAGGATACGATTTTATTTGATGTAAAGATTGAATGGGGTGATGTAATTCCAAATATTACAGAATTATCAACATATCAATCATCATTTAGTGATGTTAATAAAGATAATTTACAATCATTAATTGATAATAAAGAAAATACATCAACATGGATCATGACATCTATTGAAGCTTATAATGCAGCATATAATGCTGGTAAAGCTGTGCTTGAAAGTAATTATGTATCACAAACAACAGTTAACAATGCAATACAAGCAATAAATAATGTAATTACAAATAAACAATTAAAAGGTGATATTAGAGAATTACAAGATTTAATTGATAATGCTTTAACTGATGAAAATAATTATACAGCTTCTACCTGGTTAGTTTATAACAAAGCAATTAACGCAGTTAGAAATGCTATTGAAAATGCAGATAATACATCAGAAAATGATATTTTAGTATTGGTTAATAATCTTAATCTTGCTCGTGATGGGTTAGTATTTAATCCATCAAATCAAGAAGAAGCTATTATTACAATTGAAAGTGAAAATGAGTTCATTGCTTCAATAACAAATCCAGAAGATATCTATACTGTGGCATCATGGCAAAATTATCTAGATGCTAAAACTGAACTTGAACAGCTTCTTTTAGATAATGAAATAACTCCAGTACATCCTGATGCATTTATTAAAGCTCTAGATAAATTAACTAGTGCTAAAGATAGTTTAGAACAAAAGGGAACTGAGGTAGATAAAGTTGCTTTATCAATAGCAATTGATATGGCTGAGGCTGTAACTCAAGAGCAGTTAGATAAAGTAGTGCCAGTAGTAGTAAATGAATTTAAAGCGGCATTAGAAAATGCAAAAGAAGTATATGAAAATACTGATGTTACACAAGTTGATGTAGATAATGCGTTTGATAGATTAGCTAGTGTAATGCATATGTTAGAATTCTTCAAGGGTGATAAAGCAGCATTACAAAAGATGATGGATCAAATAGCAAACTTAACAGCAAGTGATTATATTGAATCTACATGGAATGCATTACAAGAAGTATTACCATCAGTAAATGATGTATTAGAAAATGTAAATGCAATGCAAGACGAAATAGATGAAGTATACACTGAATTAGTAAAAGCATTTGTAAACTTAAGATTAAAACCAAATAAAGATTTATTAGCGGATTTAATCAATAAGGCAAATGGGTTAAATGCTGCAAGTTATACGGCTAATACATGGGCAGTAGTAGAAAATGAAGTAATAAAAGCACAGGAAGTATTAAATAATCCAGAAGCAACTGCTGCAGAAGTAAAGGCAGCTGAGAAAGCATTAACAAATGCAATTGAAGGATTAGTCGCAAATCCAGTAGAAACAGTAAAAACTGGAGACAGCGAAGTTAAAGGATCAGTTAAAACTGGTGATACAACTAGTATGATTGGTGCATTAGGATTATTAGCATCATTAAGTGTAATTGCATGTCTTAATAAAAAAAGAAAAGATATTTAATAACAATCAAAAATTAATTTATGAATAAACTGGGGAGTTAACTGCCCCAGTTTTTATGTATTTAGTATAGAAATTAATGATTTTGATGTTTAAAAAAATAAATACTAGGTATAATAGAAATGTTTATACATATATTATTAAAAAGGGGGACTTAGATTGTCTGGACGAAAATTAATTTCTTTTATGGCTAAAAGTAAAAATCAGGATCATATTATAGTTACATTATTTAAGAAGAATATACAATACTTGGTTCGTACTGAATATATGCATAGAGATGATAAAGTAAAAGAAACTAATCAAGAAATTGATCGTAATTTAGTATATCGTATCTTTTGTGCTTTAGAGTTAGCTAAATTCGATGAAATTGTTAATGTTGATAATGCTGAGAAAGTTGCTAATATTAAAATATATTATGGTGATCAGGAATATTTGGAGTTTAGTATTTCTAAAGATTTATTAAAGAAGGAAAAAGGGTTAAATGATGTTATTGAATGTTTAATTAATTATATAGATGATAGTTTAAATAGAGAAATATTTGTATAATGTGATGGTAATTGATTTTTTTGTAGTTATATATTAATATTGGAGAATCGTAATTATTATTTAATAGGTTATGGTTCTTATTTTTTTATTGTAAAGATAATTTTTTTACAAAAATTTAAATAAATTATAGGAAATTTGTTGTAAATAATATACAATAATGGTGTTAAATTAGGAGGAGAATAAAATGAGTGGATTTTTTGGTGTAGCATCTCAAAATGATTGTGTAATGGATTTGTTTTTTGGTGTTGATTATCATTCTCATTTAGGCACAAAACGCGGAGGAATGGTAGTTTATGGAGAAAACGGCTTTAACCGGGCAATCCATAATATTGAAAACGCGCCTTTTCGTACAAAATTTGATAAAGATATACAGAACATGTCAGGAAACATGGGAATCGGCTGTATATCAGATTATGAACCGCAGCCGCTTTTGGTGCGTTCCCATCACGGCACCTATGCGATTACAACAATCAGTAAGAT
>OFGQ01002173.1_pt1 | contig 11537 bp, 6 predicted proteins | sample 1521791 | NCBI WGS metagenome assembly OFGQ01 (sample SAMEA3504116, study PRJEB24116) | mouse gut metagenome | biome: mouse gut; feature: mouse-associated habitat; material: faeces | place: Denmark | collected 2011 | reverse complement strand
TTAACCTTGCACGAACCTTGCATTAACCTTGCATTTATAGTAAACGACATTTCTGTAAACGATCCTCACCTCATATCTCTTAAAGTCCGGGTGCTTTTTTACCACTTCCATCATTTCATTAAAAATGTTTATTTCGCTGTCATTAAATTCCAGTATAAGTAATCGTCCTATGCTATCACCTCTTTTGTTCCTGCTCCGCTTTATCTATACTTGCCACCCTCAAAGCATCTATACTTAGATAGCCTTTTACCGTTCATATATGTGCGCTTTATTTTTTTCAGTCATATATAGTAAATGCATGACTGCCTCTTCCAAATTTTCTCTGAATATCCTGCCTTCCCGATATCCCTGCAAAATCTGCCTGATTACCGGAGGTCCTCCGGGCATCACAATATCATTGCCTGCCGCAACAGCATCCGCACCGTCCACCACTACATCCATATCACCCCAGTCTGTGACAACCGCACCTCGATATCCCCATTCCTCTTTTAAAATATGGGTACAAAGGTCTGCATTCCCGGCGGCAAACACACCGTTGATCTTATTAAAGGAAGTCATCAGACAGGCTATGTCCGCTTCTTTTACCAGCATTTCAAAGGGTTTCAGATAAATCTCCCTTGCCGCCCTTTCACTTAAGATGGAATCTGCCGCATCATAATTCTTATTGCTGCTTCCCCGGCGGAAAGTTTCCTGTTCATTCACTGCAAAATGCTTCGGGCATACCAATACCGGATGATTTTCCTGCACCCCTCTTGTTACCTCACAGGCACAGATCCCGGTCAGATAAGGGTCTTCCGAAAAATACTCAAAGTTTCTCCCGCCCAGAGGGTGTCTTAGCAGATTTACAGCAGGTGCCAGCCAGATATCAACCTGCTGCTTTTCACACTCTGCGCCCACAGCGTTACCGAATTCATACCATATACTCTTATTGAATGCACAGGCCATCAGCATTTCCGATGGCCATGCCATTTCCCCGATCCCTGCCGGTCCATCCTTATAGGAAACAGAATAGATCCCCGCATCCTCAATTGCCGGTGATACATAACCATTATATCCGTCCGGATGGCTGTTGGTTGTAACCGGTTTCCCATCCTGATCAAATATTGTCTTCGGATCGCTTCCATCCCCAAAAGCAGCAAAGGGTGTTCCGGGGCCATATCCCACACAAAGCGCCGCAAGCTGTTCCACTGTCAGTTTTTTTATCTTTTCCGGCCTGCTCCCATCAACTGCAGAAGCATCGGCAGCATCTGTTATCCAGATATCCTCCGCAGCCACAACAATCTCCGGCAGATGCAAAGCCCGGCCAGCCTCTTCCGGCTTTCTTAAAGAAGTCAGAAATTCCAGCTTATCCCTGTTGCACGCCCGAATGCCGAGGCGGTTTGCACACTGCTTTATCCGGATATCCTTGCTGACCTTCACCACCGCAGCATCTTTCGTATTTCGTGAAGAATTTCCGGCCAGAATCCGATAATTCCCCTGCCGGATCAGATAAGCCGCCTTCTCTTCCTCATAACTGCCCCATTCCTTCCATGGAACCATAAGACATATCTGCTCTTCTTCTCCCGGCTGCAGAAGCCCTGTCTTTTCAAACCCTTTTAATTCCTGAAAAGCGTGTTCATATGTACTGCTGTCGTTTGCCAGATATAATTGTACAACCTCTTTACCTGCTATACTTCCTGTATTGCTTACACAGACCCGGACTTCGATGCCCTCCTGCTTTTGGGCAGCGCCAAGACACCTTATTTCAAATTCCGTATAGGATAGCCCATAGCCAAACGCATACAGCGGCTTCTTTGCAAAGGTATCAAAATACCGGTATCCTGCATAAATGTCTTCCCAGTAAACAGTGACCGGACTTTTCGCATACCCTGCACTTCCGTTTTCCGCCGCATTTAACCCATAACTTTCGTATGTAAGCAGGTTTTCTTCCTTTTCCTTATCCCATGAGAAATGTCTTGCTGCCGGATAATCCTCATATTGCTCTGCAATGGTAAATGCCAGCCTGCCGGAGGGATTCACGCTGCCTGTAAGGATATCCGACAGTGCCGCAGCTCCTTCCTCTCCTAAAATCCCGGCAAACAGAATACTCTTAATTTGAGGATACTCTTCCGTCCATGATAAATCCGTCAGCCCATTGGTATTTAAGATCAGCACTACCTTTTCAAAATTTCTGCATATCTGCCCTGCCAGAATTTTTTCCGAATCTGTCAGGTAGTAATCCCCCTGTAAATGTCTGTCACACTCCTCACCGCCGGAATTCCTTCCAAGGACGAAAACGGCTGTATCTGAAAACTGTCTGGCGGGCTCCATCCGTTCTTGCGGGATTTCATATTCTTCTGTTGGCGCATGGTACTTTCCGAAGATTTCATACATGACACCACTGGTAATCACTTTCCCTATATCAGCCCAGTCAAATTCATCTTCCTTTGTTGTCTCTTCCTTTGAAATCTGCTCCCTGTAATACTCTTTCAGACCGGGTTCTGCACTGATACCTCTTTTCTCGCATTCCTCCAATATATTTCTGCATCCCGATTTGTGAGCCGCTCCCGAACCGTTCCCTGAATAAATCGTGTCGATCTGGGCTCTACCAAAAAAAGCTGCTTTCTGCCCTTTAAAAAAAGGAAGAAGCTGTTCCTCATTTTTCAGCAATACGATTGCTTCCTCTGCGATCTTCTTCGCCACTGCCCTGTTGTCCATTCTTACCTCCTTTCGGGTTCCCTGTTGCCATCTGCCATATTCCTCATCCATACGCAGACATTCCGGCTTTCTATCTGACAGCCGCTTTTGCATAAAATGCCCTGTCTCTTCCTTCTATCCATCCGTCATTCTTTACCGTATATTCCCCTGTAAGCCGGATATCCTCAGAAGAACTTCCTATCTCCACGCCGATGCTCCCCTTCTCAACTTTCCAACGCATATCTTTGTCAAGGAATGCCATCTGGCTTGCCAGAACCTCAAACACCACTGTCTTTCTCTCTCCCGGCTTCAACGATATTCTCTTAAATCCGGCCAGTTCTTTTACCGGTCTTGTCATGCTCGCATATCGATCAGTCAGATAAAGCTGAACTACTTCATCCCCTTCGTATTCTCCTGTGTTGCATACTGCCGCTTCGATCCGGACGCTCCCCTGTGCGTCTATTTCCTTCTCTGAAATCATCAGGTCTGAATACGCAAATGTAGTATAGGAAAGGCCATGCCCGAAATAATATCTTGGCGTATGGGGCATATCCACATAGTTTACAAATCCGATGCTCTCCCCCTGATGCCATGCCGAGCCATTGGGATGATTATAATAGACAGGAATCTGCCCTGCATGGTAAGCCACAGATACCGGCAGTTTTCCGCCCGGATTGTATTCTCCAAGCAGTGCGCTGACTACCGCTTCCGCACCTGTTTCCGCCGGGCTCCATGCCTCTAATAAAGCATCCAGACATGTATCCGCCGTATCGCTGGAAACAGGTCTTCCGTCAAAGTGGACCCCGATCAGAGGCTTCCCGAATTCTGCCGCTTTCCTGATAAATGCCTCCTGACAGGGTGGAAGATTGATATTACATGCGTCTACGCCTTCCCCCATGGACGCCATAGAGCAGGTTCCATGTTTTCCCCCAATGGTCAGGATGACCACATCTGCTTCTTTTACTGCCAGAAGCGCCTCCTCAAAGCGGGATTCGTCTGCACCGGCAATGGGATAACCGTATGCATACCTGATTTCCGTTTCCGGCATCCGGCTCCTCATCTCTTCCAGCAGGCTTCTGCATTCCGGTTTCTGGCGGTGCAGTATTGCGTCAAACTCTTCCGTCTCATCCGACTGGATATTGGTTCCCGGTATTGTTTTGATCTTGTCCGCATCCGCCTGAACTACGCCGCTCACTCCGGCAATGGAATTGGCAATCGCATAAGTGGATTCCATCATGCACATATGGGTATAACCGCCAAAAAATTTCCTTGCACAATCGGCATGAGGCCCGATCAGGGCAATTTTCTTCTTATCCCCCTTTAACGGGAGAACCCCGTTATTTTTAAGCAGCACCAGAGATTCCTTTGCGGACTGCAGGGATATCTCTCTATCTTTCCCTTGGCACACAGCTTCCTTAAGTTCCTCTCCCGCAAGGGCATAGGGATTCTCAAACAATCCCATGCGGAACTTTGCAGTCAGGACACGCAGCACCGCTTTATCAAGCAGCTCCATATCAATTTCGCCGCTTTCAAATTTCCTTTTCAGTTCCTCCCCATAGCCGGTAGTACTGGGCATCTCGATATCCATTCCTGCTTCCATACAAAGAAGCCCTGCATCCGCTTCACTCTCTCCCACATGCTGTACATGATGTACTCCGCTGACAGCGCCATAATCGCTGACACAAAGCCCTTCAAATCCCATCTCATCCCGCAGAAACGTCTTTAAAAGTGTGTATGATGCAGACATTGGCTCCCCGTTGATAGAATTATAACTGGGCATGATCCCTTTCAGACCAGATTCTGCAATGGCTGCCTGAAAGGGTTTCCCATATATCTCCTTTAAAAGACGCACCGGCGTATCAGAGTGGGTTCCATGGATTCCGCCCTGTGAATTATGAAAAGCCAGGAAATGCTTTGCCACACTCTCTGTCTTTCGTCCGGCATTCTCCCCTTTCTGAATTCCTCTGGTATAAGCAGCCCCCATTGCCGAAGCCAGCACAGGGTCTTCCCCATAGGTCTCCCCCTGCCGCCCCATACGGGAATCTCTTGAAATATCCAGCACTGGTGCCAGCACATGGGTAATACCGCAGGCCGCTTCCTGCCTGCTTACGATTTCGGCAATCTTCTCTTCCAGTTCCGGATCAAAGCCGGAACCTCTCCCAATCCCTGCCGGGAAACTGGTGGTATCCTGAATAAATGCTCCGCATAACCCTTCCATATGGAAAATAGCCGGGATGTGATGCGGACTGTTATCCATTACAATCTTCTGCACGCTCCTCTGCCACTGTGCCGCCTCTTCCAAAGTCTCTATCCTGCGCATTTCCAAGGTGCTGACTTCCCCGATTCCAAAAGGTGTACCCTCCGCAATCTTCTCCATATCCTCAAAGTTTTCCCCGAAAGGGAAAATGCAGTTGACCTGTGCCATTTTCTCATCGAGACTTAATTCTGCCAAAAGTGCGGCAGCACGTTTCTGTGGTGTTTGATTACAATCCAGATATTGTGTTCCCATTTCTCTTATTTCCTTTCCATTCACCGAATAAATCTATTACAGAACAATTTCAGAATACGCTCTTATGTAAGGATGCTATGCGCTCCAGCCCAGAAACTGTTATTTCAAAATCACTTCAACCTCATGTTTCCTGCCATCCCTGAAATCTGGTAAAACTGATCCGGAAACGGCAATGCCATCCACCACGATTTCGGCAGTTCCGTTTTCCAAATGATTCGGATTCCTGATGACAATATGGTAATCCGCTCCCCTGAAATGCCTTGTCATCTCTGCATGTTCCCAAGCGGAAGGAAAACAAGGCTCTATCCGAAGCCCGTCATAATCATGCTTTACCCCCATGATCCCCTCGCACAGCCCCATAAGACACCATGCAGACGTACCGGTAGTCCATGACTGATAAGATTTCCCATAATATCCCGGATTGGTGGAATAGCAGTTGGTAAACACATAGGGTTCCGCCCCTGACTGTATGGAAGGGTTTGTATCACTGTCCGGCATGATCTTCTTTAAGGTTTCCACTGCCTTGCCGCCTCTCCCGGCCTTGCAGTCCATCAGAATCTTAAAGCCTGTGGCATGACAGTACACGCCTCCATTCTCAAACAATCCCGGCAGCATACCCGACATTCTTCCCACATTGGGCGAATATTCGGGATATGGCGGCATATTTAAAGGAAAACCAAAATCATGCTCCATGCTGTCTACTGCCTGCAATACCAGAGGAAGTTTCGATTCGTCCGCCACGTCACCGAGTACCGCCCACGTCTGGGCATTCAAATAAATTTTGCTTCCGATGCTTTCTTTTGAACCGATGTTCTCCACCGGACTTAAAGCCCTCATATACCATCCGCCATCCCATGCTTTCTCATTAATGCACTTCTTCAGAGTCTCATATTCTTCTGCAAGCGTCTGTGCATATTCATGTTCGCCATATTTTTTCATCAATAATTCCAGCTCTTTTAATGCAAGACAGAACTGATGGGAGAGCATCACTGATTCCGCTTCCGGATCGGTGGTAACATTCAGCGCATCATTCCAGTCCGCAAAATAAATGCGTACCAGCCCGTTTCTCCCTTTATCGGCAATCAGCCTGTTCACAGCCGCCTTAACGTGTTCCAGCATGGCTGCTTCCCCTCCATCCTGCCATGAAATGGGTTCCTCAAGAAGGGAAAAATCACCGGTTTCTTTGATCAGCCGGCATACTGCCCAGATGATCCAGAAGGGCTGGTCGGAATACCTTGTATCATCATAAGGATACCATGTCAATACCCCATGTCCATCCTGAAACTGATGCCTTAAGCACTCCAGTATTTCCTCTTTTGCCTTATCCTGCCTGTAATTCAATAATGCTGCGGCAATCTGCAGATTATCCCTGACACCCTTTTTCCCGACAATACAGAAATCCACCTGTTTCTTTACCCAGTTATTCATGATGTGGTTGATCTTTTCATCCGGCGTCTGCACAGACAGAGAACCGTATTTATGGTAATAATAATCCTGCGCTTTCCGGAATTCCTGTTCCACAGCTTCCCTGCTTAAAATACCGGAAACTGCCTGTCTTGCCTCCTGCCGGGATTCACTGATCCCAAATATCAGGTGAATTTCTTTTGATTCACCAGCCTGAAGGGTAATCCTGTGCTGCAATACACCGCCCAAAATAAAAAGCGCCGCCTCGGAGTTCGTACAGTCTCTTCCCCCAACCACCACATCCGGACGCTGGAACAGTGCACAGGCAGAAGCATCCGGCTGTGTGATCGTACTTGTGGAACCGCAGAACTTTGTCAGATCCCCGTCATATGCATATACCGGCTCCGATGAAGCCAGAAAGCCATGATATCTGTCATGGGGTGCAAAGGGATGGGAAGAATCGCAGTAAATCCCATTCAGTTCCCTGTCAAAATCTGTTTTCATACACCGGTACATCTCGTAGTATCTTGGGTAAGAAAATCCTTCCAGATAGAAGCTTACTGCCGGAAAGATGCTTAAAGTCCTCTCCCTTTCACCCGTATTTTGAATACTCAGGCTCCAGATTTCATGAAATCCTTCCTGCGGCACAAAAATCCTCCATGAACTTTGTATCTCATGGTACTTTGACTGTATCAGAGAATACCCGATACTATGCTTACACTGATACTCTTCCACTTCCACATTCAAAGGTCCAAAACCTACATTCCAGCAGGAGCTGTCTTCTTCATCCCGAAGGTATATATATCGTGCATCATCCCGGTTGACCATACACATATCAGCTTTCTCACTGAGATAATAGCTGCGCCCATGACCAATCTGTGAAACCTGTGCGCAATACCGGTTTTCATTCCATAAATAATTATACCAGTATCTGGGTGTCCTTGGCTCTTTTATGATACAGGCATTCCCATCCTGCGAAAATTCATAAATCCTGCTGTTATCAGGACGATTCTTGGTATTTTTCATATTTGCTTCCATGCTCCTTTTTTCTCATATTTCGCAACTTCCCCTAAGTGTGCCTGAATTTGCATCTGTCAACATTAATTATCAAGCATGCTTTATTTTAACAATATAAACATCTTGCGTATTGTAAAATACCATTCTCTATTACAATATTCTATCAACTTGCCCTTTACTCACTATCACCATTTCTCTATTTTCAAACATTCCGGTCACATCGAAATATTTTGATAACCCGATGTGACCGGAATGCCTGTATAACAATATTCATTCCTTTACTTTACGATAATTCAATGCCAGCTTACTGAAAAAATCTTCAAGTATCATCCTGCTGTCAATTCTGCGGTATACTCTGATTTTCCGATAACCAGTATCATGCACATATGTTAATTTCTGATCAAATCTTGGTGCCTCTCTCATTTCATAATTGTATTTATTATCATGGAGAAGTACTCCCACTGTGCAGAATCACCTAATCCCCATGATTCTCCGGATGTCCAGTGGGCATTGGGGGAATCATTAAACTCTGCAAGCTGCCGGAAAAGATATTCTCCTATCCTGCCACATGGCCGAACTTTATATTCCAGTTCTGCAATTCCCGTAATCACCTCTGTGACACAATCTGCCGGAATCTGCCAAAGCTCCAGATTAGATTCCATAACAATATTGGCAGCAGTGACATCATTTCCCGCATTGAATTCCATACCACCATCCGGATATTTCTCTCCTCCATTCCAGATAACCGTCACACGTCCTTCAATTTCCGGATGCTCCAGCAATGCACACGCTATATCTGTAATCGGCCCCATACAAAGTACATATAAAGGCATCGTATCATCTGACAAAGCCTCACGCACAATCAGCTCGGCTCCCTCTGAATACTCATATTCTGTCGGAGATACAACCGCTTTTTCTGCACCTTTATACACTTTAACGTCTGATTCCATGATATCAACGATTTTGCAACACTCTTCATAACTGTCAAGCATAGAATGCACAGAATGAAAGTTTCCAAAATGTGCCCCAATAATGCCTTTTACAATAAATTTCTGTGTTAATAAAGCATGTACGATTGCAAATTGGTCATCTGCCTCGTTTTTGGCATCTGAATCAATAATAACCCTGATCTTCTTATTCTCCGGGCAATGGTAATGATATTTCACGTCGCTCCTTTATCCTTTCACAGCACCAATCGCTATTCCCTTCACAAAATATTTCTGCAGGAAAGCGTATACAACCATAACGGGAAACACTCCCAGGGCAGTCAAAGCCATCCTTACCGATGTAGAGGGAATACTGGCTGATGAAATACTTCCTCCACTGGCCGCAGTTTGTTTAAGGGCATCCATGTTCCGTTGAATGTTAGTCAATAAAACCTGTACACTGTACAGCTTATCGTCATTGATATAATACAGACCATTAGTCCAGTCATTCCAATACCCCAAACCAACCAGAAGTCCGATTGTCGCCAGAATCGGAAGCGCCATGGGTAAAACAATCCCATACAATATCCTGAATTCATTAGCTCCGTCAATGCGTGCCGCTTCAATCACCGCATCTGGAATATTCGCATTAAAATAGGTGCGCATCATAATGACATTGAAAGCGCTTAATAGCAGATTAGGAATTAATAGTGCGAAAATAGTGTTCTGAATATGAAAAGTCCGGGTCCACATGATATAAGAAGGAACCAACCCACCACTAAACAACATAGTGAAAAACAGAAAGAATGCAAAGAAACTTCTCCCCGGTAAATCCTTTCTGGATAACGGATATGCATAAAGCGTAGTGATCAATAAATTACAAAGTGTACCTGCCACAGTAACAATTGCTGAAATACCATATGCCCTCAACATGGCTGCCGAATCGGACAACAGGTACTTATAAGCATAGGTACTGAATTGTTTCGGGAAAAATGAATATCCATTGATAATAAGTGACTCTTCCTCCGTAAAAGAAGACATCAGCAGCAGGACAAACGGTGCCAAACAGCAAACAACAATAATAATTAATACAAAATGCGCAAATACCTGAAATCCTTTTCCTTTCTCTACCATAACTTCTCCCTCCCTAAAACAGTGAACTGTCGCTGTCAATCTTCCGAACAATCAGATTTGCAGTGAGTACCAGAATACAGCCTACAATAGACTGATATACGCCTGCTGCCGATGACATACCGATATTATTAGTCTGCATAAGCCCACGATACACATAAGTGTCGATGGTATTTGTAGCCTCCAGCAGTGCGCCTGAATTCATGGGAACCTGATAAAACAGCCCGAAATCAGAACGGAAAATATTACCCAGATTCATCAACGTAAGTATAATAATAGTGGATTTAATACTGGGCAGTGTTACATTCTTAATCCGCTGCCAGCGGTTAGCACCATCTACTGCCGCCGCCTCATACAGACTGTTATCAATGCCGCAGATTGTGGCATAATACAGAATACAGTTATACCCCAGTGCTTTCCATACATGGACAAGAATCAACAGAAATGGCCAGTACTTCGCCTGGTTATACCAATCAACAGCATCCATCCCAAATGCAGGAAGAACAGTATTGTTGATAAAACCGTTTCCGTTACTCAGGAAAGCAAACACCAAATAGCTCACAACCACCATTGAAATCAAAAAAGGAATCAATATCACAGTCTGATAAAACTGTTTTGCCTTTTTGCTGACAATCTCGTTCAAAATAATAGCTACAGCAATCGCTAAAACAGCATCCAATACAATAAATGCCAGATTATACAAAATCGTATTACGGGTAATCAACCATGCGTCATTTGTCTTGAACAAAAATTCAAAATTTTTCAGTCCGACATTCGGGCTTTTGTAAATACCATCCCGAACATTATACTGCTTAAAGGCTACCGTAATACCCGCCATGGGGATATAGTTATTAATAACCAGATATACAAAGCCAGGTAACAGCATTATATACATAGGCCAATAACGCACCAGTTTTTTCATATTGTTACTCACAATCTATTCCTCCTCTCTACTTATAAATCGAGCGGATCGAAAATTCTCCAATCCGCCCTCTGAACTCTCTAATTCTGTTCTGCTAAGAACGCATCCAACTGAGACTGCTTTTCGGCAATAATCGTATCAATGCCGGCTGCTTTTAATTCTTCATTAAACTTAGGTAATGCTTCATTCGGATTCAGAACGCCCCAACGCAGTCCTACTTCATATTTACTGATTACATTACTGCATGCCGTAATCTCATTCACTACATTAGTACTGTCAAAACGGAATCCCAGTGCCGGACTGCAATGAGCCTCATCACAAAACTTCTCCAACTGATCCCATTTGTCCAGATCATCTCCTTCAAAAACAGGAGTGATCCGTCCATTAGGCCATGCCCAATCCTGAGAATCATATGTGTTGCCTTCAATAGTTTTGATAACCTTTTTGCTATCATCAGTATAAGTGTAGTTTTTATCAGCAATACCATTAACAAAAAGGTTGGAAATCTCCGGATCAGTATACATCAGATTCCAAAGCTGCATGGCTTTCTCAGGGTGCTCAGATACAGTAGGTATAAAAAAGGAAGAACCTCCTGCATCGGAAGCCACAAAAGGCTCAACCAGACTGATCAGAACTCCTTCTTTGTTCCAGCCTTCACGAAGTTCTTTTTCTTTACCCGGTTTTATATTTTCAAAATCAGCAAAACCAACCGTAGCGCAGGGATTCGCCTCATTGAACGTAGTCGCATCAGGCATGACCAGCCCTTCCTGATTCCACTGATACATCATCTCACAAAATTCTCTGTATGAATCAGTCTCATACAAATTCACAACAGTAGTATCATCATCAAACACATTTTCCAGAACACCACATGCATCCCAAAAACCAGTGCCAAGGGAATCAAAGGCAAAGGTCTTCTGCATACCGCCGCCACCCCATGTTGGAACAATAG
>OFGQ01002168.1_pt1 | contig 11558 bp, 21 predicted proteins | sample 1521791 | NCBI WGS metagenome assembly OFGQ01 (sample SAMEA3504116, study PRJEB24116) | mouse gut metagenome | biome: mouse gut; feature: mouse-associated habitat; material: faeces | place: Denmark | collected 2011 | reverse complement strand
AAGAAGTACGGCCTCAAAGCGGCCCGTCGCGCTCCGCAGTTCAGCAAGCGATAATTCAAGAGAATATTGCAAAAGAGGGAAATTCCCCGGAAACAGCGTGTTTCCGGGGTTTTCTTATATTCTGAATTTCCTATGAGACAATACAAAATCACACAAAATTTCAACGGTAAGTAACAAGTAAGTAACAGGTAAGTGACAAATGAAATGTGGTCTTGTGCAAGACTTTTGAAATCTTGTGCAAGACACTTTTCCGCAATAAAAAAAGGACGAATCAATCGCCCTTTTTGCAGCAGTATTCAATGATACATGACCGGACATCCTTTTTCGTGCGACAATGGCACGAATGACCGTCTTTGAATATGATGTCATATCCGTCGTGCATGTTCCCGCTTATACCGGAAATCATTTCTCTATTCTTTTCCGCAATCTGCATCGTGTCAAACATTCCGCACTGGTCTTTCCGCACTAAGTCTTGAATATAGGAGTTGACCGACATCCCCTTGTCGGATGCGAGAGCCTTGATAATATTTTTCATCCCTTTAGGTACGGCAAGACTGATTCTCTCATAATGCTCTTTATAAAAATTATTCTTGTATTCAGTTCTATTCATGGCACACCTCACTATATCTTGTTGATTGCGTCGATTAGTTCCTCAATTTCAAAGTGGGTATATACAACCTCCGTCACACTCTGCCCTTTATGACCGACAATCTTTTTGATGACTTTATCATCGACCCCTGCGACGGTCAACATTGAAATGCAAGTGTGCCGGGTACAGTGTGGTGTATGGTCGATGTTTAGAACCTCAACCAATGGCGACCAGTACGAATCATAGTAATTGCGGTATATGAAATGTCCGCCGTCCGGGGTGCAAAGAAGATATTCACATTTGCTATGTTCATACCAGTATTCAAAAAATGGGAGAACCTTGTCGGCAATCGGAACAACACGGATTCCGGCTGCGGTTTTCGCCTGGACAATATTGAAATAATGTTCCTCAAGGTTGACATGTTCTTTCTTTAGGTCGAGCAGTTCCGAGATACGGCATCCGGAATATATCAACATGAGGATGACAGTGTAATATATATTTGATTCATGTGCATCCCAAACACGCTTGACCTCTGTTTTTGTGAAAGGTTTTCGGTCATAGGCGTTGGGATTCCCGGCGTTCTTAATGTTAAGATATTCAATCATGTTCCGCTCTTTTGGGATGATTTCGTGAATAATGGCGTACTTATACATCAGACCGAGGAGCGTTTTCAATTTCCTCAAGGTCGGATAGTTTTTGCCGGATTCATCAACAATCATCTGCAGGTGGTCTAGTTTCACATCAACAAAGCGCATCCGGGCGATTTTCCCACATAACGCCCACGCTGCCTTGTAGCCTTGAACATTTGAGTGAGAGACCGTCGGAAAGTGTTCATCACTCCAACGCTCATACACATCCTCAAATGTAACTTTAGCAGCGTTCACATCATAGGGATTTGTATTGAACTCCGCAAGGGCGTTCAATGCATCTTTGCGGGTCGGGTAATATCCGATAATTGTGAATATTTGTTTTGATTTGCCTGTCGCCGGGTCTATTTCCCAACCTTGTGTCTTTCTTGCAACATAAGGGTTGCGACGATTCCCGGACAGCTTGAACACAGACCCGAAACCATTCGGTAATTTCATAAATTTTCACCATCCTAAAAATGAGTATAAAAAATAAAACCAGTGCAAAAAGCACGGTTTTATGATAGAATGGTTATGTCGGAATCATTCTGTCGAGTGCTTTTTGCGGGGCATGAGATAGGAGTTTCACAAAGGCGGTCACTGTTGGCGCAGTGGTCGCTTTTTATGTACAAAAAGACCTCATATTGCTATGAGGTCTAAATGATTTCTGCCCGTAAAGGGCTGTGTCTTATATACTGCCCGTAAAGGGCTGTGTTTTTATAGAAATCATTATACCTCATTCTATGATTTTGTCAAGAAAATTATTCATTGTCCTGTATACAGTGAAATAATTTCATTATCAATTAAGTCTAATTTTTCATTTGACAGTTTAACACCGCTTAATACATCATAATTTGTTTTTGGGTCATAAATTCGGATTTTACTGATTGTCCGGATTTGATTGACCAAAGCAATACTTCCGGTTTTCATCCTTGAGAACTCTTTTCGTGTCCTTTGTAGTAATTCGTGTTCTTTTTGGAAACGTTCAAACCGCTCAAGTGTTGGGCGGAGTTCGTTGTCAGATGACAACAAAGCGGTTTTAAAATCGGGAACCGCTTTTTGTATTTCGGCGATGTCCTCCTCAATTCTACGGTCTAAAGTAGAAATTTTAGAACTCAAATGTATAAAAAGTTCGTTCCCAAGAAATACGTTGCCTCTATGCAATCTTTTTATATTGGTATGTGGTTTGACTGATGTAAGCGGGACAACAGTTACAACGGGCGAATTGATAGAGTTGGATTTGTCAACAACAACCGCATAATGCAATCCGCCCTCCTCACTACCTACGTTGAATCCGAGATGAACTTTTACAATTTCTCCTCTTTTGTATCTCCTAAGACTTGACGGATTAAAATGCGGTTCAAATGAGAGAAAGGTTGTCCAGTCCTCCATCCAGTAAGAGAGTTTATCGGCTTTTCCTTGTTGCATAAAATTTTCGGAGGAAATCAGAGTGTCTATATATTTGCCAAATGTTTTCAAAGCTTTTTCTTTATGTTGAATTAGTGCATTTTTATCAATAATGTGTGCTATATGAAACACCTCTCTTTCTGTGAAAGAATTTTGTCACCTGTAAACTTCCTTGTTAAAGGAGGCGAGCAGGATGAAAGTTCTTTTATGGGAAATGAGAACCTCAAAGGGGTTCACATTGATGAAGTTGGCGGAAAAATCCGGAATCGGAAAGAGTACGCTCAACAACATCGAAAACGGTAAGGTGTCGCCGACATTATTTCAGCTTGAAATGATAGCGATTGCACTTGATGTCAAAATCACCGACCTGTTTGAATCCGAATACAAATAATTGTACCACATCGCCCGCCGGATGTCGGCAGCAGGAGAGACGATTTCCATAATCATGGAAAAGTGGCGGGGGATTTCCACAATCATGGAAATCTGTGATACAATGTGTATCGGAAAGGGAGGTGGTGTTTCCCTTGAATTACAAAGAGGCTATCATCGAAATAGTCGGAAAGATACATAGTGAAAAAATCCTCAAGAGGATATATGAACTTGTCTTGTATCTTTACACTACGGAATGAGACTGTCAGTCGGAAAGGCTGTCAGTCTTTTCCTTTTTATCGTCAAAAAGTGATGCAGTATTTTTTATGAATTGCTTAATTGCAGCAATATCATTATCACTTGCATCAACCAAAGATTTAAAAAGAATTTTCCGGGTATCATCTTCACTTGTCATAATGCGGTCTATTTTTTTGCGAAATTCATTGTCATTCTCAACAAACATTTTGCCCTGTTCGGTTGTCAACCATATGTAATCAACATTAAATTCCCGACAAATGGATTTCGTCATTTGTTCAGTGAGACCACGTTCTCCCTTTTCGATTCTTGATATAGCGGTTTTTGTTACACCGAGTTTTTCGCCGAATTTTTCTAATGTGAGACCGAGTGTTTTTCTAATTTCTTTAATTCGTTCACCTTGCGTCATCGCTTTCACCTCCTCGTTCTCTAAAGCATAACACGAATGGAAATGAAAATCAATGAAAAAGTTACCAAAGGAAACAAAAAATAATTGACAAAGTGACCAATGGAAATTATAATGTAACCATAGACAACAGGAAGGAGGTGAAAAAGGTGGGAGATAGTAAGTCGAGGGTACATTATCTATGCGATGGCGAAAAAAAAGAATGTAGGAAAAGAAATTGTTATAAGACAATAGGAAATTATGAAACAGCTTGCAAGTATACAAAAGATATTAGACATGCAAAGAATTTTCAAAAGATGCTCCAACACATACCACAAGCAGATTTTTGGGAAAAAGAGACTGCGTCTAAAGAATTGACGCAGTCTCAAGACTAGAACGGTTTAAATTTTGCCACAAAATCAAGAATAGATTTCAAATTGTTTTTGAATCGGTTTTCCATATAGATGATTGTTTTGTCGGAAAGTCCTAATTCACTAACAGAATCTTCATCCTTATATCCGGAGATATAGCCTTTATCAAGTAATGCAAGACATATGTCTCCAACGTATTCAGATGAAAAATCGACACCAAGCAAAGGAATCAAAGAATCTGAATCAGAAAAATAGTTTGCGGAAACGGGGTCGAGTGTAGATTGACGTGAAATATATTCCTTGTATAAAGCAACAAGAAAAAACTGTTGGTCTTTTGTTAAATCTTCCATGATGTTCACCTCCTGTCATTTATAAGATGGTCGCACATTTATTATATGGCAGGAGGGGCAACAGGACAAGCAAAAGGAGGCGGTGACGGTGGAAATCGGGAGAATATTGCCGACCGAGGCTGCGATGATTTTGAATGTATCACCGCAATTTGTACGGATAGCAATGCAGCAGGGCAAGCTACCAATCGGAACGGCGATAAAAATGTCCTCAATATGGACTTATCATATATCGGAAAAATTGCTTGCAGATTATTCCGGAAAGGATATTGGAAAAGAAATAGAACGAATCAGAGGAGGCGGAACGTATGACAAGAGGTGAAAAAAAGAAAGTTATTGAGAGTATGGCAGAGCAGTTTATGAGTATCGGCGACAACGAGGGTAAATCAATGGTTATCATGGTTATATCTGCGTATATGGAGGGGAAAGCAGCAGGCAAACAAGAGGAACGTGCAAAATGGTTGAATCAGCGAGGGGAACGAAAAACACATAATATATCTGATTTGCGTGAAATGACTTGTAACTAAGGTCATAGCGGAGGAATCAAGATGAAATATTTAATGGAAAAAGCTGCGGAGTTCCTTGAGGAATTAGAGGGTGTAGAGGCGATATATATGAATTTCTCACCAGTACATACACATGGAAACGAGTACGAAAGTGGAGGTTTGACAGTTCAGTTTGAAAGTGGGGAAGATGAAGAACCAAAGCGAAAATTATATATATTTAACAAGGTAAAACAGGAGTGGGAATCTTACAACAAATGCGAGAAGTAAAAATGAGGAGGAAATGACATGAGATATAGAGATGCAATCCATGAATTGGTGGACAAGATTCAATCTGAAAAAACCTTAAAGAGAATCTACAACTTAGTTTTATATTTGTGGTCAAATAAAGCACAAGATTAACGAGCTAAAACAGATTTAAAAATATTGATAATATGCCGAAACGGGGCAGCAGTCGCCCCGTCAATGACCGGATGGCGACCGGACATTCTGACGATGGCAAGCCGAGAGACAAAGTCAGTGATACCGTGGGAAACATGGCAGCGGGTGAACCTGCTAGAAAGTTCATAGTCGGATGACAGGTTTTTCTTGATTTTTTAAGGTGAAAAATCAAAACACGGTAGACATCGCCGGAATAGAGGTGGGTGATTTGAACAGACAGAGAGAACCGCCAACAATAACAAATCAGAGAGGATGTAAATAGGGAGTTATTGCGAAAGTATGGATTATAAAATGTCTTATATTAACGGAAAAAACAGAAGAGAACATAGGGTTGTTATAGAGAAAGCAGTCGGGAGAGAACTTTCGGAAGATGAAATAGTTCATCATATTGATGGAAACAAAAGAAATAATCGTATTGACAATTTAGAAATAACAACAAGAAGTATTCATGCAAAAACTCATTTTGCACAGATTGACAGGAGTAAACCTGTTGTTCAAATGAGCAGGAACGACACTTTTATAAAAGTATGGGAATCAGCAAGAAAAGCATCAGAACAAACAGGAACTCATTATACAAGTATTTCAAAATGTTGTCATGGATTTTTAAAAATCGCTAATGGATTTAAGTGGAAATTTTTGGAGGATGAAAGTGATTGATATAAGTGGAACGAAAATGGATTTAGAGAATTTTAAGAACGCTTATATTTATTGTGACTGCATGGACGGGATGAAACAGTTCCCGGACAAATATTTTGACCTTGCCATTGTAGACCCGCCCTATGGAATCAAAGTAAAAAATAACATGGGGCGGAGGCATGGCACAAAGAAAAGTGATTATCCGAAAGCGTATTGGGATAAAGTCGCCCCGCCTCCGGAGTATTTCGAGGAACTATTCAGAGTGGCGAAACATTCAATCATATGGGGCGGGAACTATTTTGACCTCCCTCCGGCGAAATGTTTTGTCATATGGGATAAACCGGATAAGTCTGAAAACGTGACTTTTGCGATGTGTGAATATGCGTGGACGGATTTTGATATGACCGCAAAGATATTCCGGAAATATGCAAAGGATGACTGCCGGATTCATGCCACACAGAAACCAGTTGAATTATACATGTGGCTCTTGAGGATATTTGCAAAAGAGGGAGACAAGATTCTTGATACACATGTCGGGAGCGCATCGAGCCTCATCGCCTGTCACAAGATGGGATTTCAATATGTGGGGTTCGAGTTAGACAAATATTATTATGACCTCTCAAACAAGAGGCTTGAGCAGGAAAAGGCTCAAATGTCGCTCTTTGATTTTATGGGGGGGGGGCAGTACAGAAACGGAGGCAAGACAGAGTGAAATTGATTTACATATGTTCACCGTATCGGGCGGATGATGACGCAATCTTGCAGCGGAATATTGAGTATGCAAGGGAATTGACAAGAGGTGTATTGCTGCAGGGCGGTGTTCCGGTGGCGACACACCTCTATATGACGCAGTGCCTGGAGGAATCCGTCGAGGAGGAAAGAAACACCGGACTGGCAGCAGGGCGGGAAATCCTCCGGAGGTGCGATGCGGTTTTCGTTGGTGCGAAATATGGTATTTCCTCCGGGATGAAAGCGGAGATTGAACTTGCAAAGAAAAATAATATCCCGGTCGTGTTTAGTGAGGTGATGCGGGAGGCAACTTGAGGACAAAAAAAGACGGCTATTGCGAGTAGCCGTCCGGTCTCAATCACGGTGTCATGTATGCGATTGATACTATAAATATTATAGCAAATCTGACACCGTAACGCAAGCGGTATTTTCTTTAAAAGACCGCAAAAATAAAGGGTTTTCGGAGGGTTTACCGACCTTGTAATGGATAGTAACAAGTCTACGAAAACCGGGATAGAGGACGGTGTCAGATGGAGCGGAAAGGAAAGACAGGAAAGAGGAAAAAGAGGGGGATGAATTTCATCCCGTATGACTATGAGGCAGCATTTAACAAAGCATTGGGGGATTTGCATGAGTGGATTGTTGAGCAAATGTTCTCCCACGGAAAGAAAATGGTGTATGCGCTCAAGGAGATAAAGGCGGGGGAGCAGTTTGAGGTTGAGATATATCCGCAGTTCAAAAGTATGGATGAAGTACCGGAGGAGGGGCGGAGCATCAAGAGGGATAATTCAAAGGCTCAAAGGAATCTGAACGATAAGAACGCCCGGAAATATGTTGAGAGGCTAATCAACCGCAATTTCGGTGATAAGGATTTATGGATAACGCTGACCTATGATGACGCTCACCTCCCTCCGGACGGGGATATTGATGCAGCAGTCAAGAATATGCAGAATTTCATCCGGCGGGTGAACTATCAGAGGAAAAAGCGGGGATTGCCAAAAGCAAAGTATGTCTATGTAACGGAATACAATGAGGCTGCGGAAATCCGGTGGCATCATCATTTGGTGATGGATGGTGCGCTTGATATGGACACGGTTGAAAAGTGTTGGGGGCAGAGTAGCAGGAATGAGGTGAGGAGGCTGCAAAAGGACGAAAACGGTCTTTCCGGGATGGCAAACTATATCGTCAAGGAAAAGAAAAGAATCCGGTCGGAAAAACGGTGGAACTCCTCTCAAGGTCTCATAGACCCGGACATCCGGGTTGTCCATTCAAAGCAGCCGGAAAAGGGGAAAGGCAGCTATAAGAAGATAGGGAAATATGTTGACGAAATGGTGAAGAATCAGAACGTCATTGAGGGGCAGATGAAAAAGTGGTATCCGGATTTTGATTTCAAGGATGCAGCAGTCTACTACAACGATTTTAACGGCATGTTTTATATACATGCACGAATGAGGAAAAGGAGGTCACAGACGAATGACGAGAGGACAGAGGGAAAGACATAAAAGGACGTGCAGGAGGCTCATTCTTGCGGTTTTGGTCGTTATAGTGGCAATTATAGCCACGGCGACGATTAAAGGCAATACGGGGCAGCAGGAGGGGCAGGAACGGGCGGAAATCATTGAGACGGGGGTTCAGCTTGAGGCAGAAAAGAGGGTGGAGGAATCCGGAATCAGCAAGGCAGCACCGCCGGACAGATACGCTGTCTTTGATAGCATGTCAAGGGATTGGGGAGACGAGGCGGAGGGGTTCGTGTTTTATGAGATTCCTCCAGGATATGAGGAAAACGGCGGGTATTTCCCGGAAATCATGCAGATATATACATATTGCCTGTGCAAGCAGGAGGGCGTGAGTTATCCGCTCATTGTGGCGATGATTGAGAGGGAATCCGGATATAGGTTTGACTGCATCGGTGATGACGGCGGGTCGTCCGGCTATATGCAGATTATGGAGGTTTACCATGCTGACCGGATGGAGGAGTTGAATTGCACTGACCTCATGAATCCATATCAGAACGTGCGTGTCGGAATTAGCCTCATGAAAGACCTCATTGAGAAATACGGAACGGTTCAAGATGCGCTTGCAGCTTATAACTACGGTGAGACCGGGGCGAGACGGCATTTGTGGAGCAAAGGGATATATGTCTATGAGTATAACGAGAGCATCATGAGGCAGATGCGGGAGATTGAGGAGGAACTAAAGGAATGAATGTAAAACGGATTCTTGAGCGGTTGTCGTGGATGTTCAAGGTCAAGGATTGCCGTCATGTATGCCTGTTTTGTGAATATTACGACATGTGCAGGGCGGACGGAATACCGGAAAAGGAGGATAAGGTCAAATGAATATGAAATATGCAATGAGGAGCGAGGACACGGAACAAATCAATGTCGTCCAGTGGGCGGAATGGAACGCCGGGAAATATCCGGAATTGAAGTGGCTGCACCATGTTCCGAACGGTGGCAGCAGGAACAAACAAGAGGCGGTGAAGTTCAAACAAATGGGTGTCAAGGCGGGCGTGTCTGATTTATGCCTCCCGTACCCAAAGGGGATATATTGCGGGTTATACATCGAAATGAAGTACGGGAACAACAGACAGCAGCCGACACAAAAAGAGTTTCTTGCGGACATGGCAGCAGCCGGACATTTCGTTGTGACGTGCTATTCGGCGGAGGAGGCAGTCAAAGTCATTGAGGAATATTGCAAGCTGCCGGGGAACATGCAGGGCGAGGAGTTCAAAAGGGTGTGCGTGATGGCGGGAATCAGCGTCAAAGACCGGAGCATGAGTTTTCCGAACAATAGCATTTTGAAAGATGGCAAGGTCAAGGGAGGGTGTGCGTGATGACGTTGGAGGATTTCGTCAAGGTGATTGAAAATGCGGACAGGTTGAGGATTCTCCAGGACGGGAAAGAGATATTTGTCGGATTTTTGGCGTTGTTAGTTCCGATTCACGGGCATGGAGGGCATGAGGTATATGAGAGTATCCGGAGGGCGGAGGTCAAGAAATTCAGAGCCGTTCCGGAGATTCGTCATAAGAAGTGGGAAGAACTGAACCTCATGAGACCGTTGCAGCCGGAGGAAACGCCGGAATTTAGTTTCAGTGACCTGCAGATGAATCTCTACTACACGATTCACATATAGAAAGGGGTGATTTGTGAAAATATGGTTGATTGTAGAAATTACAGATACCAAAATACTCCCAAAATGGAATGGTGCAGGGAGGGAGTAGATACATCATTTTGTAAATACGGAGAATATTGCCCGTTTTATGAAAAATGCAAGGATGAAGATGAACTGGAAGAACGACATTATCCGGATGAAATGTAAAAAGACGGGAGGTGAGGTCATGAGGACGACAGGAATGATTGCGGGAGCGGTCATCATCGGAACACTGGCAGCAGTCGCCGGATTTGCGTTCGTGCTTTACAAGGTCGGTGAGGATATGAACATGTATAGATGCGGATGCAGTGAAAAATAGTTATGAAAAGAAGAAAAAAGAGCCTTACGGCTCTGCCCGACGTTTTCTTTAGGTGAGGAATCTCAACCTCACAAGGGTCTACTGACGGCATTGCGTTCCCTGTTATTTATTTATAGTTTAACAGAGCGAACGATGAAAAGCAAGAGGACAGGAGGAAAGAAACCATGAAAATTATTGCGGTGATGGCACCAAAGGGAGGAATCGGCAAAACAACGACCGCCGATTCAATCGCTTATATTTTGGGCGAGGAACATGAAAAGAGGGTGCTTGTGCTTGACGGAGACCCGCAGGGAGACACCTCAAAGACATTCGGATGCTATGAGCCGGAGGGGATAGGAATGAGCGAACTGCTTGAGCGTCATGTGTGCGTTGGGGGAGATTATCACACGTCGGAACTGATTAAGGCGACGGAGTATTCACACATTGACATGATTCCGGCGAACGGGTATCTCATGAAAACGGATATGAACCTGCTCATGAAACAGGAGGAGAACCAAGTCACACGGCTACGGGATGCGCTGACGGAGGTATCGGAGGCATACGATTATTGTATTTGTGACTGCGGGCGTTTGCTTGACATGGTCGTTATCAACATTCTTTTGTCTGCATCGCTTGTCATCGCCCCGGTCAAGGTCGGCGGGTATGAAAACGAGGCTCTCCACAGTTTAGAGGAGCAGGTCGAGAACCTCCGTGAGTTCAATCCGGAAATCCGGATAAAAGGAATAATGACGATGCGACAGAAAAACAAGACCTCTCTTGAGTTTGAGGAATGGCTGCGGGAAGCATCCGGATTCGATATGTTCATCACTCCGGTTCGGCGGTCAATCGTGGTCGAAAAGGCAACAATCGGGATGACCGTTCTCCCGAAATTCTCCCGGAGCGGGATTGTGACGCAGGACTATCGGGGTATCGTGAGCGAGTTGCTTGAGGAAATGGAGGGGTAGGTGTGGAGGGATTTACGGCAAAGCACAAAAAGGGGAATGTGAGTTTTACATACCGTGGAGACTTGCGGGAGTGCATCAAAAAGGCAGAAAAGGAACTTGAGAAAAAGCAGGGCGGGCAGGAAGGCATGTTTCTCTTGTGGCAGTATGAGAGAGCAAAGAAAGCACTCAACACATACAATCGTCGGATTGCGGATTTGAAAGATTTCATTGAGGTGGCAAAACGGGAACTTGAGAAAAAGGGAAAGGAGGCAGCAGGGCATGAAAAAGATAATGCAGACTGCACCATGTAGATTTTGCGGTCAGATGGTTCAGTTTGAGGGCGAGGCGGATTTGACAGACCCGCAAAAGGAAGAACTGGCAACAATGACATGCACATGTGACCGGGCGGTTGAGTATCAGAAAGAAAAGCAGCGGAAAGAAAAAGCATTGAAAAATGTTTCCGTGCTTTTTGGAGAGGATGCAGCACCGGAGAAAAGAATCGGAG
>OFGQ01002165.1_pt1 | contig 11583 bp, 5 predicted proteins | sample 1521791 | NCBI WGS metagenome assembly OFGQ01 (sample SAMEA3504116, study PRJEB24116) | mouse gut metagenome | biome: mouse gut; feature: mouse-associated habitat; material: faeces | place: Denmark | collected 2011 | reverse complement strand
AGAACATGTTGATACAGTTGAAAAGATGGATATTCAACCAATTGATGTTGTTTGTGTTAATTTATATGAATTTGAAAAGGCTTTAAAAGCTGGTAAACCAATGGAAGATATGATTGAAAATATTGATATTGGAGGACCATCAATGATTCGTTCAGCAGCAAAGAATTTCAAAGATGTTTTAATTGTTACTGATCCTGCTGATTATGATAGTGTTTTAACTGCAATCAAAGATAAAACTGATGATTTTGATTTTAGATTAAATCTTGCATATAAAGCATTTTCAACTACAGGCGCTTATGATGCGATGATTTCTCGTTATTTTGCAGGTGTTGTAGGAGATGATTTCCCAGATACTTTAAATATTTCATTAAAGAAAACTGAACATTTACGTTATGGTGAAAACTCTCAACAAAGAGCTAATACTTATGTTGATCCGTTTGTTCAAGAAACTTTATTAGATTATGAACAATTACATGGTAAAGAAATTTCATTTAATAATGTTAATGATTTATATGGTGCTATTGCTGTAGTTCGTGAATTTAAAGATCAAATCGTTACAGCAGCAATTAAACATTCAACACCTTGTGGTGTTGCTATTGGTAAAAATGGTTATGATTCTTATATGAAAGCTTATGAAGCTGATCCTCAAAGTATTTTTGGAGGAATTGTGGCAGTAAATTACAAAATTGATAAAAAAACTGCTGAAGAAATGCATAAGATTTTCTTAGAAATTGTAGCTGCACCTGATTTTGATGATGATGCTTTAGAAGTATTGAAGAAAAAGAAAAACTTAAGAATCTTAAAACTTAAAAATTTATATGTTCGTGAAGCTAAATATGATATTAAATATTTAGAAGGTAAAGTATTAGTACAAGATATCAATACTGAAATGATCAAAGAAATGAATTGTGTAACAGATACTAAACCAACAGAAGCTCAACTTACAGATATGGAATTTGGTATGCGAGTTGTTAAATTCGTAAAATCTAACGCTATTTGTATTGTTAAAGATGGTGTTACATTAGCTGTTGGTGGTGGACAAACATCAAGAATCTGGGCTTTAGAAAATGCGATTATTAATAATAAAGATAAAGATTTTAATGGTGCGGTTCTTGCAAGTGATGCTTTCTTTCCATTTAGCGACTGTGCTGAAGTAGCATATAAAGCAGGAATTGGTGCGATTGTTCAACCAGGGGGATCAGTTAGGGATCAAGATTCAATCGATTTCTGTAATGAAAAGGGTATCCCAATGGTATTTACTGGATACAGACATTTTAGACATTAATAGAAAGGCCTAGAATATATGAAAGTACTTGTAATTGGTAGTGGTGGTCGTGAACATGCCATTGCTTATAAATTGAATCAAAGCAGTAAGGTAGATAAAATCTATGCGATTCCAGGAAATCCAGGAATTGCTAAAATTGGTGAATGTATTAGTGGTAATGTTGAAGATAATGAAATGATTGTTAATTTTGCTAAAGAGCATCAAATTGATTTAACTGTTATAGGACCAGAAGTACCACTTTGTAATGGTCTTGCAAATGATTTAGAGGCAGCTGGACTAATGGCATTTGGTCCAACTAAACGTGCTGCTACATTAGAAGGCAGTAAAGCATTTTCAAAAGATTTTATGATTAGACATAATATCCCAACTGCTAAATATAAAGAAGTTAATAGTTATGATGAAGCAATTGAGGCAATCAATGAATTTGATTATCCATTAGTTATTAAGGCTGATGGTTTAGCAGCTGGAAAAGGGGTTGTTATTGTTGACAATCTTGAAGATGCTACTGCTACTTTAAAAGAAATGATGATAGATGGGAGTCTTGATGGTGCTGGAAGTAAAGTTGTTTTAGAAGAGTTTTTAACAGGATTTGAATGTTCGTTACTTTGCTTTACCGATGGTGAAACAATCGTTCCAATGGTAAGCGCTAAAGATCATAAACAAATCTTTGATGGAAATATTGGTCCTAATACTGGTGGGATGGGTACTGTTTCACCAAATCCCTTTATGCCTGAGGGTATGGATGATGTAATTAAAACAGATATTCTTGATCCTTTTATGCAAGGGTTGAAAGATGATAATATGGATTATCGTGGTGTTGTATTTATTGGTTTAATGATTGAAGATGGTAAAGCGAAAGTATTAGAATTTAATGTTCGTTTTGGGGATCCAGAAACACAATCAATTATGCTTCGCTTAGATAGTGATCTATATGATATCATGGTAGGTTGTGCTACAAAAACTTTAAAAGATGTTGAAGTTAAATGGAATGATCATCATGTTGCTTGTTTAGTCCTTTCAAGTGGAGGATATCCAGGTAATTATCAAAAAGGAATTGAAATAAAAAATATTGATGACTGTGATGACTGTGTTATTTTCCATGCAGGGACAGCAATTAAGGATAATAAATTAGTTACTAGTGGTGGTCGTGTTTTAAATATTTGTGCTACAGGAGCGTCTCTTGATGAGGTTCGTGAAAAAGTTTATACAGTAGCAAAAAAGATTGATTTTGAAGGTAAATATTACCGAAGCGATATCGGACTTAGATAGGGGGATAAATATGAGTGATGTAAAGCGTATCTACGTTGAAAAAAGAGCAGCGTATGCAACAGAAGCAAACGAAATTAAACATAATTTAATTGAACAATTGGGATTAGAAATTGATACATTAAGAATTATCAATCGTTATGATATTCAAGGTGTCAATGATGATATCCTAAAACAAGGGATCAACACTATTTTAGCTGAACCAATGGTAGATGATATTTATCAAGAAGAATTTCCTACTAATGATCAAGAAGCAATTTTTGCAATTGAATTTCTTCCTGGTCAATATGATCAAAGAGCAGATTCATGTGAACAATGTTTTGCTATTTTAACAGGTAATACTAGTGCGAAAGTTAAATGTGCACGAGTATTTGCAATTGCTTTTAAAGGTAATAAGGATGAAGTTCTAACAAAGATTCAAAACTTTTTAATTAATCCTGTTGATCAACGTCTTGCTAGTCTAGAAAAACCAGCTGATTTAAATGATGTTGCACCAGAAATCAAACCAGTGCCTACGATCAATGGATTCAATGAATTAGACAAAGCGGGTCTTGAAAAGTTCTTAGCTGATAATGGCATGGCAATGAATTATGAAGATTTAAAAGTAACTCAAGATTATTTTAAAAATGAAGAAAAAAGAGATCCAACAGAAACTGAATTAAAGGTATTGGATACATACTGGTCTGATCACTGTCGTCATACTACATTTGCAACAGTTATTACAGATTTAGATATTGAAAGTGGAGCTTTTAAAGAAATCTTAGAAAAAGATATTGAAAATTATAAAACAAGTAGACATTTAGTTTATGGAATAGATACTAAGCGACCTTTAACTTTAATGGATTTAGCAACTATTTCAATGAAAGAGTTACGTAAAACAGGTTATTTAGATGATTTAGAAGTATCTGAAGAAATTAATGCCTGCTCAGTTGAAATTACAGTGCATACAACTGATGGAGATGAACAATGGTTATTAATGTTTAAAAATGAAACACATAACCATCCAACTGAAATCGAGCCATTTGGTGGAGCCGCTACTTGTTTAGGTGGGGCAATTCGTGACCCATTATCTGGACGTGCTTATGTATATCAAAGTATGCGAATTACAGGGGCTGGAGATCCTCGAAAATCACTAGAAGAAACAATGGCTGGTAAATTACCTCAACGTAAATTATGTCAAGAATCAGCTCATGGTTTTTCATCTTATGGTAACCAAATTGGTTTAACAACTGGTTATGTTCATGAGATCTATGATGATGGATATGTAGCTAAAAGAATGGAGTTAGGAGCAGTTGTTGCAGCGGCACCAAAAGAACAAGTAAAACGTCTAGAACCTTTAAAAGATCATATCGTTTTATTGATTGGTGGTCGTACTGGACGTGATGGTATTGGAGGGGCAACAGGTTCTTCTAAATCTCATGATGTTAAATCAATTGAAACCGCTGGTGCTGAAGTTCAAAAAGGTAATCCAGTTGAAGAAAGAAAAATTCAACGTCTATTTAGAAATAAAGAAGTTAGTGAAAAAGTTGTTCGCTGTAATGACTTTGGAGCTGGTGGAGTTTGTGTTGCTGTTGGTGAATTAGCACCAGGTTTAGTAATTGATTTAGATGCAGTTTTGAAAAAATATGAAGGATTAACAGGAACTGAGTTAGCGATTTCAGAATCACAAGAACGTATGGCTATTGTAATTGATGAAAAAGATGCTGATTTTATTAAAGCTGAATGTGCTAAGGAAAACTTAGAAGTAGTTCAAGTTGCAGTAGTTACTGATCAAAATAGATTAGTGATGAAACATATGGGTGAAGATATTGTCAATATTTCTCGTGATTTCCTTGATGCTGCAGGTGCTAAGCGTTATCAAGACGTTAAAATCACTTTACCAGATTTTGAAAAAACACCTTTTGATAAACAGTCACAAACTAATTTTGTTGAAACTGTAAAAGAAACTTTATCAAAATTGAGTGTTGCTTCACAAAAAGGGTTAATTGAAAGATTTGACTCTTCGATTGGTAATGGAACAGTATTATCACCATTTGGTGGAATTAAGTATCATACTGAAACTGAAGGAATGGCTGCTTTAATTCCAGTGTTAGGAAAAGAAACAACAACTGCTTCAATCATGACTTATGGTTATAATCCATTAATTTCAAAATGGTCACCATATCATGGAGCAATATATGCAATTGTAGAATCAGTAGCTAAGATTGTGGCAATGGGTGGAAACTATCATACAATTAGATTCTCATTCCAAGAATATTTTGAAAAACTTTTAAATAATCCAATTACTTGGGGAAAACCAACAGCAGCTTTATTAGGTGCTTATCGTGTTCAAAGTGCTTTAAAATTAGCTTCAATTGGTGGAAAAGACAGTATGTCTGGATCTTTTGAAGATTTACATGTACCACCAACTTTAGTTTCTTTTGCAATTACAAGTGGAGATGTTGATGATATCATGACTCCAGAAATTAAAGAAACTGGTCATGTTTTAGCTGAAATTATTATTAATAAAGATCAATATCATGTGTTTGATTTTGATCATCTTCAAAAACAATATGATGCTATTATGGAATTAATGAAAAATAAGAAAATCTATAGTGCTTATACTGTAAAAGATGGTGGTGTTATTGAGGCTGTTAGTAAAATGGCTTTTGGTAATGGTGTTGGTGTAGCTTTTAATAATGAAAATAGTCTTGAAAGTTATGTAGTACGTGATTATGGTAATATTATTATTGAGGTTAAATCTGAAAAAGATTTAGGTATTTTTGATAATTATCGTATTGTTGGTACTACTAATGATAGTGAATTATTATCTTATGGTGGTGAAACAATTTCATTAGATGAAGCTTATGCTATTAATAAAGCACCTTTAGAAAATGTTTATCCAACAAGAGAAAAACCCCCTACAAGTGAAATCAAAGTAGCCGCTTGTAAAACAAGATCTCAAATTAAACCAAAGGTAATTGTTGAAACACCTTTAGTTGTTATTCCAGTATTCCCAGGAACTAACTGTGAGTATGATTCAAAACGTGCTTTTGAAAAAGCAGGAGCTAAAGTACAATTGGTATTAATTAGAAATAAAACAGAACAAATGCTTAAAGATTCAATTGATGAATTAGAAGCTGCAATTAAACAAGCGAATATTGTAATGTTACCTGGTGGATTTAGTGCTGGTGATGAACCTGAAGGTTCTGGTAAATTTATTGCTACAGTGTTAAAGAATCCAAGATTGAAAGCAGCAATTACTGATTTATTAGATAATCGTGATGGATTAATGATTGGTATTTGTAATGGATTCCAGGCTCTAGTTAAATTAGGGTTATTACCATATGGTAAGATTCAAGAAATGTCTAAAGATGATCCAACTTTAACATTTAATACAATTGGTCGCCATGTATCACAAATGGTTGATACACGAATTGGTAGTGTTAAATCTCCTTGGTTAAAATATGTAAATGTTGATGATATTCATACAATTCCAGTAAGTCATGGAGAAGGGCGTTTTGTAGCTCCAAAAGAAGTAATTGAAGAATTATTTGAAAATGGTCAGGTATTCTCTCAATATGTTGATCCTAATCGTAAAGTTACAATGCAGACTCCATATAATCCTAATGGTTCTATGTATGCAATTGAAGGAATTGTTTCTAAAGATGGGCGAGTTATTGGGAAGATGGGACATAGTGAACGTCAAGGTGAAAACCGCTTTAAAAATGTTTATGGTGGAATGGATCAAAAATTGTTTGAAGCTGGTGTAGATTATTTTAAAGGTGGAAAATAGAATGGAAAAACAAGAATTTGAATGTTTAACACTTTGTCCATTAGATGGTCGTTATTCAGGTGTTAAAGATGCATTAGGGGAATATTTTTCAGAATATGCGTTAGTTAAATATAGAGTTTTTGTTGAGATTCAATGGTTGAAATTCTTGATTGAAAATGTTAAGAGTGATGTTTTAGCAAAGTTTGATTCTCAAAATATGGATAAACTAACAAGTATTGCTAGTGAATTTAATTATGATTCTTTTGCAAGAATTAAGGAAATTGAAAATACGACTCGTCATGATGTTAAAGCAGTTGAGTATTTTATTGATGAAAAAGTAGATGCTTTAGGATTTGGATATTTACAAAGCTTTGTTCATATTGGATGCACATCTGAAGATATTAATAATACTTCTTATGCTTGCATGTTAAAATATGGATTAAAAGATGTCTGGTTACCAAAAGCTAAAGAATTTGCTGCTATTATTAATAAATGGGCAGAAGAACATAGTGATGATGCAATGCTTGCTCATACACATGGACAACCTGCGACACCAACAACTATTGGTAAAGAATTTAAAGTGTATGCTTATCGTTTCTTATCAAGTATTGAAAATGTTGAAGCAGTTAAGATCAAAGCTAAATTTAATGGAGCAACAGGAAATTATAGTGCTATTTTAACAGCATTCCCTAATGAAGATTGGCAAACTCTAGCAAAGAAATTTGTTGAAGAATATTTAGGATTAACATTTAATCCATTAACTACACAAATTGAAAGTCATGATTATACTTGCCATATTTTAGATGGTATTCGTCATTTTAATAATGTATTAGTTGATTTTGATGTTGATATGTGGTTGTATATCTCAATGGAATACTTTAAACAGATTCCAGTTAAAGGTGAAGTTGGAAGTAGTACAATGCCTCATAAAGTAAATCCAATTCGTTTTGAAAATAGTGAAGCTAATATAGATATGTCAAATAATATTTGTATTGCTTTATCTAATAAACTTCCTAAATCAAGAATGCAAAGAGATTTATCTGATTCTTCAAGTCAAAGAAATTTAGGTTTAGCATTTGGATATTCATTACAAGCAATTAATGAAACTATGAATGGTTTAGCTAAGTGTGTAGTTAATAAAGATAAGTTAGCTAGTGATTTAAATGAGAAGTGGGAAGTCTTGGCAGAGCCAATACAAACTATGTTAAGAAAATATGGTGTACCAGATGCTTATGATACTTTAAAGGCTTTGACAAGAGGAAAGAGTATTTCTAAGGAAGATATTTTGAAGTTTGCTGAAAGTTTGGATATTTTATCTAATCAAGATCGTCAAACGTTAGTAGATATGACACCAGCTTCTTATATTGGATTAGCTGATAAATTAGCAAAGATTAATTTAATAAAATAATCATAATAAAAAGTTTATTCTATTTTTGATAGGATAAACTTTTTTCATTAAATTTATTAAATAATAAAGGATTTAACATGGATAGCTGTATGATATTATCATGTATTTAACTAATAAAAGACTCTATATGATAAAATAATAGAGTCTTTGGTTTTATAGTAAATGAATGTTATGTTTAGTACACTCATCAATCATTTCTTGAGGCCAAATACTAGCTTGGACTTCTCCAACATGAGCTTTTTTAAGTAATAACATACATAATCTTGATTGTCCAATTCCTCCACCAATTGTATATGGCAACTCTTTATTAAGAATTTGTTTGTGATATGGTAGTTGTAAACGATCAAGACAATTCTCAGCTTCTAATTGACTTGCTAGAGCATCCTCATCAACTCTAATTCCCATTGATGAGATTTCTAAAGCACATTTTAAAGGTTCAAACCAGAATAATATATCCCCATTTAAATCCCAGTCATCATAATCTGGAGCACGTCCATCGTGCTTGATTCCGCTTTTTAATTTTTTTCCTACTCCCATGACGAAGATACATCCATATTCTTTACACATTGCGGTTTCACGTTCATTAGGAGTTAGTTCAGGGTAACGATCTTCTAATTCTTGAGAAGTAAAGAAATGAATCTTATCAGGCAGACGGTTTACAGCTTGAGGATATTTATACCAAACTTCATGTTCCATATGTTTAATTACTTTAAATATTTTTAAAACATGACGTTTTAATGTTTCTTCATTTCTATACATTCCTATATGTCCAATTTTTGCGTTTGGCATAGTATGAATAAGTCCATCTAACATTCCTGTACCAGCTCTTAAAATTGGAACAAATGCATATTTATCTTCATCTAATTTTTTTCCAAATGTTTTACATATTGGTGTATCTACTTCAACATTTCTGATTGCATTCATATTTGTATATAAACCCTCATGCATTTTAAAACCATATTTTTTAAGTGCCATTCTTTTCCATTTTGCTAATGAGTGAACAACTTCAATTTGTTCTCCAGGCATTTCACTTATTTGAAATGAAACAGGGGATTCAACACCATTTAAATTATCATTTAAACCACTGCTTTTTTGGACAAATAATGGAGCAGATATTCTTGATAGTTGTAATGCTCTACCAATTTCTTTTTGGAATGTGTCACGAATATATTTGATTGCTTCCTGGGTTTGACGTAGATCTAAAATCGGATCATAGTTTTCAGGTATAATTAATTTCATTGTAATAATAGTTCTCCTTTAATTATTTTTATACATTGTAACACGTATAAATGTATGGTTACAATAAAAAAATAGAGTAATTTTGAAATCATTTATGGTAAAATGTAATATATAGTAAAAAATATGGAAGGGAATTAGGTAATGGTGTTAGATTTTAAGAAATATCAAACTTATGTTCAGATTTTAAAAGAAGAATTAGTGCCAGCAACAGGATGTACTGAGCCTATTGCATTATCATATTGTGCAAGTAAAGCTCGTGATATATTGCAGGTCAAACCTAAACGATGTTTAGTGGAAGTAAGTGGAAATATAATTAAGAATGTTAAAAGTGTAGTTGTTCCTAATACAAATGGTTTAAAAGGAATTGAGGCTGCGGTTGCAGCAGGAATTGTAGCAGGTGATGCTAATAAAGCATTAGAGGTAATTGCCAATATAAAAGATGAAGAAATTTTTAAGATAAAAGAATATTTATCTAATCATTTTATTGAAGTAAAACCATTAGAGAGTGAACATATCTTAGATATTAAGATTACATTATATGGTGATGATGAATATGTTCTTGTAAGAATTGTCGATCAACATACAAATATTGTTTTGATTGAAAAAAATAATAAGATTTTATTTTCTAAAGAAGGCAAAAAATATAATGATAATATTGTTACTAATCGTCATGAATTAAATATAGCTGATATATATGAATTTTCTAAAAAAGTTGAAATAACAGATATCAAAGAGATAATTAAGAGACAAATTGATTATAATAGTGCTATTGCTAGAGAAGGATTAGATAAAAAATATGGTGCCAATATTGGAAGTGTATTATTAAAAACGGGAAATGATGTAGCAACTAGGGCTAAAGCATTAGCAGCGGCTGGTAGTGATGCTAGAATGAGTGGTTGTGAATTACCAGTTGTAATTAATTCTGGCAGTGGTAATCAGGGGATGACAGTTTCTTTACCAATAATTGAGTATGCAAGAGAATTAGATGTTAGCGATGATGAATTATATCGAGCATTAGTTTTAGCTAATTTGATTGCTATCCATCAAAAAACAGGAATTGGTAGACTTTCAGCTTATTGTGGAGCTGTAAGCGCAGGGTGTGCAGCTGGATGCGGTATTGCTTATTTATATGGTGGTGATTATAAGTGTATTGCTCATACAATTGTAAATTCATTAGCAATTACATCTGGTATTATTTGTGATGGGGCTAAATCTTCTTGTGCTGCAAAAATTGCTGCAAGTGTAGATGCTGGTATTTTAGGTTATCAGATGTATTTAGAGGGACAGGAATTTAAAGATGGTGATGGAATTGTTGTTAAAGGAGTTGAGAATACTATTAAAAATGTAGCACGTCTTGGTAAAATTGGAATGAAAGAAACTGATAAAGAAATAATAAAAATAATGACTGATTGTTGATGTATATTAGAAACTGTTTATTTAGATACATATCAAAGTGAGTTACAGTTGGGTTAGGCATTAAAGAATTGAATAAATTATAAAAAGTTGTCAAAATAAAGATAACTTTTTAATGAGATGAAAAAAGTAAAATTGTTTGCAGTTAGATGATGGTAAAAAGTGTAGTTTGATAGCAGAAATAAATCTCAATATAAAGGATATTTAAATAAAATTAAGATAGAATAAGTGATATGAAAGGAGTACTTGAACAAGATACAAATTCGCCTTGTTTTTGATCTTAGAAGAAATTTTCAAAGATTGAAGCCATTGTAAACATTGGATAACTTGTTTATCTTACTAAAAACAGATATGGTGCAATGGTTGTATTAAGTTTAGAAGAATACAAAAGTTTGACAAACAGTATTGAAATGAGACTTGATGAAGCTGATAAACAAGCGGTAATGACAGAAGAAAAGATTTCCTGTGAAACAGTTTTCAGTGAGGATGCAGCATTATGATTGATGTATTGAAACTACTATTTTAGAAAGACTGAACAATTCTGATACCTTTGAACCATATCATTCTGTGAAAATATGTAAGAAATTATTTTATTTATTATGTAAATATACAGAAATCAACAATTGCTGGGAACTTATCATAGTTCTTGATGTTGTAATGGAAGTACATTGCTTAGTGTATTGTGTAAAAGATATGAACAGATATTTATAACCGAATAAAGATTCATGTGAGTAGTAAATTTAGGGTAACCAAATAATTCAAAGAGATAATTTTAGAAAGTAAACTAAAAAAGATGTATGATTTATCTTTAAAAAGCAGATGGAGGTTCTGGCAAAAATTGAATAAGAAATACAGATTGCACTTTACAAGAATGTGGGGTGTTTTCTTTTAGTGATGAATAATAGAGCATACTGAAGCATCACTAATCTTTAAAAGATTAGTGATAAGGCCATTGTTATCAAAAATATATGGAAGTGTTTCCTTAAATCTATGTTTAACAATTGTTCAAAGTTATAAAGAGGTTTAAATAAAAAAGTTTGGAAATATCAATCCTATGTATCACCACGTATATAATAAAATAAAAAAGGTGATAATTATCTATTGTAATCAATCACCTGGAGGACAAAATTTATTTTGTCCGTTTTTTATTGAGATAGATGCATAAAACTTGTAAGATCGGAAGAGCACACGTCTGAACTCCAGTCACCGATGTATCTC
>OFGQ01002162.1_pt1 | contig 11589 bp, 9 predicted proteins | sample 1521791 | NCBI WGS metagenome assembly OFGQ01 (sample SAMEA3504116, study PRJEB24116) | mouse gut metagenome | biome: mouse gut; feature: mouse-associated habitat; material: faeces | place: Denmark | collected 2011 | reverse complement strand
GTAGCGCTCATGCTGCCGTTTTTCTTTTTGGCAATGTATGAAAAAGACGGATTCCCGGCGGAGAAGATTCTGTACTTCATGCTCAGGCAGAAGATACTCACGCCGGGGATACGTCCCTATAAATCGGAAAACCTCTACAAGCAGTTGGAGGAGAGGGAGAAATTAAAGAAGGAGGTGCGTTACCTTGAGGAAAAAGCCGCAGGGCAGCAAAGCCGGGCCGAAGGCGGGGCTTAACTTTTCGGAAAAGAAACGGTTAAGGGAACTGAAAAATACCCTTGCCGGGAATGACAGGAACCAGGAAAAGCCGGACACGGCGCAGAAAACGATCACGTTCAAGAAGATGTACCGTGACGGCATCTGCCAGGTATCTTCCGGTTACTATACAAAAATGGTTGAGTTTTTTGACATCAACTATGACCTTCTGGAGATAGAGGATCAGGGCGAGATTTTAGAGGAGTACAGCAGGCTCATCAACTATTTTGACCCGTCCATACGGTTTGAGCTGTTTTTATTCAACAGGCAGGTCAACGAGCAGACACTGATAGACCAGTTTGACATACCTTTGCGGGGCGATGAATTTGACGATATCCGTGAGGAATACACGGAAATGCTAAAGAAACAGGCAGCAAAGGGCAATAACGGGATTATTAAATCAAAATACCTTATTTTTGGCATTGAGTGCAAGGGCTACAAGGAGGCAAAGGCGAAGATGGGCAGCATAGAAGCCGATGTCATCAAGAATTTTTTAAACCTCGGCACCCATGCCAGGAGCCTTGACGGGAAGGAGCGCCTGCGTGTCCTGCATGAGTATTTCAACCAGGACACAATGGAGCCTTTCCGTTTTTCATTTAAGGAATTGTCGGAATCGGGAAAGAGCGTAAAGGACTACATAGCGCCGCCGGGATTCGATTTCCGTTATCCGAGCCGCTTCAAATCAGGGAAGATGTACGGGAGCGTCCATTACCTTGACATCATTGCGCCGAGGTTCAATGACGAGCTGTTAAAGAAGCTCCTTGACATTGATGATAACCTGACAATCACGCTGCATATGCAGACGATGGACCCGGTAAAGGCGATCAAGATGTTAAAAGGGGCGCTTACCAATATCCAGAAGATGAAAATCGAGGAACAGAAAAAAGCGGTGCGCTCCGGCTATGACATGGATATTCTGCCCACGGACATCATCACTTATGAAAAAGACACCTTGGAGCTGCTTGACGATCTGAACACCAGCAACCAGAAGATTATCAAGATGACTTTCCTCATTACCTGTTTTGGCAGGAGCAAGAGGGCGTTAGAGAACATCACGCAGAGGGTGTCCGGCATTATCCAGCAGGCGAACTGCAACCTCCGGTGTATGCAGTATTTACAGGAGCAGGGGCTTATGGCTTCCGCACCGATTGGCTGTAATGATACGGGGATAGAGCGTGTGCTTACCACAAAGAGTACGGCAATCTTGGTGCCTTTCTGTACGCAGGAGCTTTTCATGCCTGCCCCGGCAATCTATTACGGCCTGAACGCACTCAGTAACAACATGATTATGGCGGACAGGAAGAAGCTGCGGACGCCGAACGGGGTAATCCTCGGCACACCCGGCTCCGGGAAGTCCTTTTCCGCAAAGCGGGAGATTTTATCCTGTTTCCTTATGACCGGGGACGATGTGATTGTCTGTGATCCGGAGGGAGAATATTTTGCCCTTGTGGGTGCGCTCAATGGGCAGGTGGTAAGGCTTGCCACCAATTCAAAGGACTACCTTAACCCGATGGACATTCAGCTTTCCCATAAGAATGACCGGGAAGCGTTAAAGCTGAAATCGGACTTTATCATTACGCTGTGCGATCTGATAGCCGGAGGGAAGGACGGGCTTGAGAATGACGAAAAGGGCATTATCGACACCTGCATTAAGCATATCTATGACAGGTATTTTAAAGAGCCGAAGCCGGAGAATATGCCGCTCCTGGAGGATTTATATAATGCGCTGTTAAAGTATGAGCCGAAAGACGTTGCGCCGGAGATGCAGAAAGAAGCAAAGCAGAAAGCGGTGCGGATCGCAAACAGCCTTGTGCTGTATGTGCATGGCTCACAGAATTATTTCAACCACCGTACAAACGTGGATTCGCAGAACCGTATCATGTGCTTTGATATCAGGGATTTGGGAAACCAGTTAAAAGAGCTTGGGATGCTGATCGTGCAGGATGCGGTGTGGAACAGGGTGTCGCAGAACCGGGAGCGGAAAGTCGCAACGAGGTACTACTGTGATGAGTTCCACCTGCTTTTAAAAGAACGGCAGACAGCAATCTATTCGGTGGAGATTTGGAAAAGGTTCCGGAAATGGGGCGGCATACCCACAGGCTTGACGCAGAACGTGGGCGATTTTTTGAAATCGGAGGAAATCGAGGGGATTCTTGGCAACTCCGATTTTGTTTATCTGCTGAACCAGAACGCAAAGGATCAGGCGATACTTGCCGACAAGTTAGGGCTGTCCGAGAAGCAGCTTGCACATGTGACCAATTCCGAGCCGGGAAGCGGGCTTATCCTGTTTGACAACGTGGTTATCCCATTCGTGGATAAGTACCCGGCAGACACAAAGACCTTTGCGATCATGAACACAAGGCCGGAGGAAAGCGTAAAGCAGGAGGAAACGGATTGAAAATAGGGCTGATTGATGTGGACGGACACCGTTTCCCGAACCTCTGCCTGATGAAGCTGTCCGCTTACCATAAGGCAAGGGGCGATATGGTGGAATGGTATGACAATGGAAAGTGCTATGACCTTGTTTATATGAGCAGGGTATTCACGGACACTTATTCAAAAGATTATGAAGGGAACATAAAGGCTTGCCACGTCATAAAGGGCGGCACAGGGTACGGCCTTGACAATAAGCTGCCGGACGCTGTGGAGCATACACACCCGGACTATGGGCTGTACCCGCAGTTTGCGGGAACGGCCTACGGTTTCCTTTCCAGAGGATGCCCCCGTGGATGCGGATTCTGCATTGTCGGGGATAAAGAGGGAAGAAAGACGGTGGCGGTGGCTGACCTGTCTGAATTCTGGGGAGGTGAAAAGGAGATCAAGCTCCTTGACGCAAACATTTTAGCCTGCCCTGATTGGGAGAGGCTCTTAGGGCAGCTTGCGGACAGCGGGGCAGAGGTTGATTTCACGCAGGGGCTTGATGTGCGGCTGATAACGCCGGAAAAGGCGGAGGCACTGAATCAAATAAAGACAAAAATGCTGCATTTTGCGTGGGATAACCCGGAAGATGACCTGACACCGTATTTTAGGAAGTTTCTGGAGCTGACAACGGTAAAGGATAAGCGGAAAAGACGTGTCTACGTCCTTACCAACTATGGCAGCACCCATGAGCAGGATTTATACCGTATCTATACTTTGCGTGACATGGGATATGACCCTTATGTGATGGTATATGAAAAGCCGGCAGCGCCGGAGGAAACCCGGAAAATGCAGAGGTGGGTAAACAACAAGCGGCTGTTTTATTCTGTAAAGGATTTTAAGGATTATGACCCGGATGGTTATAGAAAACGGAAGGGGGAATAAGTCACGAGTAAAGGGATAGAACGGCAGAACCATATTTACTGTATGGACTGCATGGAACTTCTACAGCAGATGCCGGATGAATCCGTGTCCATGATACTTACTGACCCGCCGTATGGGATTTCCTACCAGAATAATTTCACTAATAGAAAGCACCGGATGCTGGAGGGTGACGATGGCATAGACTATGAGAAGTTTGCCGGACAGAGTTGCCGTGTCCTGAAAGAAAATGCCCATGCTTATTTTTTTACACGGTTTGACTGTTACCCATATCATTACGAATGTCTGGTACGGGCAGGTTTCAGCGTAAAAAACTGCATGGTGGTGGAAAAGGGTACAGTAGGAGGCATTGGGGATTTATCCGGAAGTTATGCAAATAATGCGGAGTGGATTATTTTCTGCCAGAAAGGAAGGAGGGCCTTTAACCATACCACGCTGCTGCAGAACAGGAAAAAAGAGGGATCAAGGTTCCAGACGGGGAGAGAACCAAGCAAAAAATATAAAACGAGGTTCAATAGCTGCTGGTTTGGGGCGGAATATCCAAAGGCAACCTACAATTCCACATGGCAGAAGCGGAATGGGATATACCACCCAACAGTAAAAAATGTGGAGTTCCTTTCATGGCTGGTTCAGATATCGAGCAATCCGCAGGAGATTATTTTTGATGGTTTTATGGGAACCGGAAGCACGGCTCTTGCGGCAGTTTTGACAGGGAGGGAATATTTAGGAGCAGAAATCAACCGGGAGTATTATGAAATCTCCCAAAGAAGGATCGAAGAAGTGAAGCTGTTAGAGCGGGAAGGAAATTGATAAGAATGGCAGAAAAAAAGAAAAAACAGCCTGCTGAATTTGCCAAGGATAAAAATGCTTTCACGGGTGGCAGTTCCCAAAAAAAGGATGTCAATACCCAAAAGGCAAAGCAGAAGCAGTCCGGCGCACACCAGCCGAGGGATGCGGATGTAACTTCCGGACATGATGTCCAGAAGCCGGAACAGCCAAAAACTTCTGGACACAATGTCCAGAAGCAGGAGAACAAGCCGGAACAGGAAAGTTTTCTTGATAATCGGGATAGTTTTCAGGGCAGAGCAGGGAAAGCGGAAGGGCAAAAAGCAAAACTAAGGCAGAAAAAACGCAGACAGCAGGTGCAGTTCCAGAAAGAAAACGGCTTTACCGGTAATAAGGAAAAGCCGGACAGTGACCATGCGGGCAGTAAAGCGCCGGACGGTTTTTCTGAGGAGAAAAACACTTTTACGGAGGAGGGCGGAGGGGAGCGGGCCGAAGAAACGGATTTTAAGAACGATTACCGACGCAAGGATACCTACCACCAGAGCGAAAAAAAGGGCAGATACCGCAGGAGGGAGCGCCAGGACAGGGAACGGATTAAAAAACCTGACTTCCGGCGTGACTTCCAGACAAAGGAGGACACCTTTGCGGAGGCTGATACCTTTACAGAGGGCGCAGAACCGGAGTTTCAGGGAGGTAAGAAGTCAGACAGGCTGCAAAAGAAAGCGGAGAAGGCCGGGAAAAAGACCGAAGCCGCAAGGAAGAAGCTCCCAAAGAAAAAGGAATATTCTTTAGAGCGTGTCTTTGATGAAAAAACGGGCAGGGCAAAATATGTGCTGACCGCAGTGGTAAAGGAAAAGCCTTTTAAGCAGGAAAATCCGGTAAAAAGGATGGCAGGCAGAGCCGGGTCGGAGTTTACGAACTTTGCACACGGCAAGATTGCCGAAACGGAAAAAGAAAATTCCGGCGTGGAGGGCGCACATAAGACGGAGCAGAAAGCCGAGGATGCCTACCGCTTTGTGAAGCGGCATTATAAAGGCAGGGAGCAGAGGCAGCGTGGGAAAGTGGCGAAACTGGAGAAAAAGCAGTTCAAAAAGGAAGTCAATTTCCGCTACCAGAAGTTTCTGGAAGAAAACCCGGAAATGCAGGAAAAGACCTTAAAGAAACAGCTCCAGAAAAGGTTGCAGAAACAGCGCATCAAACGTGAGTATGCAAAGGCAGTACGGACGGGGCAGGCGGCGAAGAATACTAAGGAAGCGGCTGTAAAAACCGCCAATTTCACCACGACAGTTGCGAAGAAAGTGCAGGAGATGGCGGCAAAACACGCATCTCTCCTTGTAACGGTTGGGGCTTGTGCGCTCCTGCTCATTATGATCATGACTTCCGTATCGTCCTGCGGGGCAATGTTCTCAAACGGCATGAGTACCACGCTGGCAGGGAGCTATATGAGCGTCCCGGCAGAGATTGACGCTGCTGATCTGGCTTTTTCAGAGCTTGAAATGGAGCTGCAGAAAGAGATTGATTCCATAGAAACGGATTACCCGGACTATGACGAATACCGCTATAACCTTGATGCAATCGGGCATGACCCGTTTGCGCTCATCAGCTACCTTTCCGCAGTCCATACGGAATTTACGGCGGCAGACGTGCAGGGCGAGATCGAGAGCCTTTTTGACGAGATGTATGAGCTGACCTTAAACCCTGTAACGGAAACAAGGACAAGGACAGTTACAAAGACAGGCACACGCACCGTAACCAATGCTGACGGCACGACAAGTACGGAAACTTATACTTATGAGGAGGAAGAAGAATATACCGTAACCATACTGGAAGTCACGCTGACCGCAAAGGAGATAGCACCAGAATTAGAGGTACATAAACAAATCCAGGGAGAAATACGCTAAAAAGAGCAACCATAAATGAATGGATTGCTCTTTTAACATATTTGGAAAGTATTGCATAAAAAACTCAGTTTGCTATAATAAAACGCAAGAATGAAAAATTGGTAAGCAGATATGAAAGGTCAGGAGAGATGCTTCATGTATTATATTGTAATCATAGATGATGATCTATCTGTTCAAAGAGAACTTAAGTTATTGTTGGAAAATGCCGGATATCGTGCAGATGTTGCGGAGGATTTTGCTAACATTCCAGAATATGTGCAGAAACTGCAGCCGGATTTGCTTCTTCTTGATGTTGCTCTGCCGGGAGCCGATGGAATTACTCTGTGTTCTAAAATACGGATGATATCGGATGTCCCTATTATTTTTATTACTTCACAAAGTTCCTCTTCCGCAGAATTAGAATGTATGATGACGGGTGGCGACGATTTTATAGAGAAACCTTACCGTCCTGCAGTATTACTGGCACACATAGCCGCAATATTGCGGAGAGTTTCTGGAAAATCACAGAATAAAGTGCTTGTCTTTGGAGGAATAGAGCTGAATCTGCTTAATGGTACAGTGCGGTGTGAAAAAAAGGAAGTTGAACTTTCCAAAAATGAAATGCATATACTGTCCTATTTTTTTATGCATAAAGATGAAATAATATCAAGAGAAGATTTAATGAATAATTTGTGGGATAATGAAAGCTTTGTAGATGATAATACATTGAGTGTCAACATCAGAAGAATCCGCCAGAAGTTAGAAGATATCGGAGTACAGGATCTGATACAGACAAAAAGGGGAATGGGCTATCAGTTAAAAGCAAGAGAGGGGACGGTATGAAACTGAAAGATTACTGTAAGGATAGAGTAACAAGGTTATTAGGGACACTGGTAGTTTTATTTATTTTATCTGAATTTTTATATATCGTAGGTAATACTTTTGCTTCTATTTTTTTGATTGATTTAACAATTATCAGCATACTATTCATAAAGAATCTGATAGAGTGGTACAGAAGAAAAGAATATTTCAAAACAATCCGGGAGCGGGTAGAAGGTATGGAGCATCCCTGGCTGATCGCTGAGCTTCTGCCCGTTTCTTATCGTGCCGAGGACAAATTATATCAGGAATTATTAAGGCTGGTGGGAAGTTCAGCCATAGAGCAGATTCATAAGATAGAGGATGAAGAAAGGGAGTATGAGGAATATATTGAAGAATGGATACATGAAGTAAAAGCGCCGATTACCTCAATGCAGCTTATGATAGAAAACAGGGCTGGAAATAATCCCGTCTTGAAAAAGGGGTTGAACATAGAATTGGGAAAAATTGAAAATGACGTAGAACGTGCGCTATATTATGCTCGTTCAGAACAGGTATATAAAGATTATTTGATTCAGAAGCTGAATTTACACCGTATCTTAGTTAGGGCAATTAACAGAAACCGTACTATAATTATGAATAGCTGTGTCGGAATAGAATTTGAATGTGAGGATGATATTTATATTTATGGGGACGAAAAGTGGCTTATCTTTCTTATAAGCCAGATCCTTTTAAACTCCGTAAAATACCGGCGCAAGGAGGGTGCAAAGATTATCCTGTCATCTGAAAAAAAGAACAAAAAAGTTATACTGAAAATATGGGATAATGGGACAGGGATAAAGGAAGAGGAATTACCGAGGATTTTTGAGAAGGGGTTTACCGGGAGCAATGGAAGGGAAAACGAGCGTTCTACGGGAATAGGCTTATATCTGGTAAAAAAATTATGTCAAAAGCTGGATATGGAAGTATGGGCAGAATCTTTGTTCAAAGAATATACTTCTGTTTATCTATCGCTTCCGGCAAAACAAAACGTCTGATTCTAAAAGGCAAATTCATCACAAATGGATGTGGGGAGTTTGCCTTTTCAAATGGAGAACAGCATATTTCCGGATATATGACAAAATTGTAAGATTCAGGTAATGAAAATCAATAGGTAATCTGTAGGGAGCAGTGTTATACTGACTGCATCAGGAAGAGACATAAAGGAAGGATAAAAATGTTAAGCAAAAATCAGTTGGCCAGGAGAAATGTAAAGACTGCGATTATAAGAGAGCCAGTATATTTTTTTACAATGATATTGATTGCAGCGCTAATGTTTGCGTTTAATTCTCTGTTTTTTTCAGAAGATGTCAGGAGAGCCTGCGAAACGGCATCGGTTCTGGCGGTGTTTTTAGGAATAGCATCTGTACTGATTGTTATGATTACGGCGTGGCTGATCCAATATATGATGCGGCAATCGCTGAAAATCCGCAGCAGGGAATTCGGGCTGTATATGCTGTTTGGCATGAAAGGAACAGAGGTATTTCAGATTTTCCGAAAAGAAACGGTATTTATGGCTGGAATGGCATATATACCTGGAATCCTGGCAGGGGAATTGCTGAAACAGTTTTTGATGGTAATTTTTTTCCATATGTTCCGGACGGAATATGTGCTTAAAATGGATTTTCAGCTTGTAACGGTGTGTTTGACAGCAACTTTATATTTATTTTGTTATTTAGCCGCATTGCTTAAGGTGAGAAAACAATTTTCCAAAATGAATATCCGTCAGTTAAATGAAATGGAGAGGATAAATGAAGCCGATGAAAAAATATCTGGAAAGAAGAAGCAAAGGAAAAGAACTAAAAAATGGCTTTTGAAAGGAAACCGGCTATTTTTATGCAGGGCAATAGAATCTGAACTATATTCTATGCGGAAAATAATCATATTTGTTATGTCCCTTTTAGTTGTTTCTATTTCAGGAAGCACAGTTGCCATGATGTATACCGATTATCAGAACCACCAGATTGATTCGGAATATCCGTTTGATGTCATGATATATCATCAAGCCCCCAAACCTGAATTCCAGCGTGAAAAAGATATATTAGAAAGTGAAACTGGAATACAGGAATCCCATGAATATGTGATATATCAAAATGGCGTCAGTATGATGAATGAATGGCTTTATACACATCTGATGTATTTTGGAGATCGATTTATCAGTGAAGAAGGTGCATTTGATGCAGAAAAGCTGGACGCTGATGAAGAGGGATATGATGTCTACTATGCATATGATACTTATATGAAAGTGAGCGATTATAACATACTTCGGAAAATGCTTGGCCAGAAGCCTGTTGAACTCCGGGCAGATGAGTATATTTTACAGATTAAAAGAAGGTTAGAACCTGAACTTACTAATGAAATCCGAAGCAGGACGCTGCTATGTGATACAAAAGAATTGCACTGCAAAGAAATCAGTACTGTAGATTTTGAACAGAATGGACATAATGGAGCTGACTATGTTTTGGTAATCCCGGATGATGCGGCAAATCATATGACACCATATTACTCTGTATTTGCGGCATCTATAAAGAAACAGGCTGCAGGAACAGTGTTTGATAAATTAGATGATGCGTCCAGTGGAAATGACGGGCTTTATTGGGGCAGTAACCACAGTATTTTATATGTCAGTCCGATTTTGCTGAAAAAGCAGGTGGAAACAGAATTGAAAGCAACGCTTGTGCCATTTATATTTGCGTTTGCCTATGTAAGTATCGTGTTTTTATGCGTGGCAATTTCTTTCCTTGCATCCCATCTGATCAGCACTTCGGAATCAAACAGACGCCGTTACCTGCTTTTAGAAAAACTGGGAATGAATCAAACAAAAATTGATACGGTGATACATGAACAGTTGGCAGTTAATTATCTGATTCCGCTTTGTATGGCGCTTATTCCCGGATGTCTGATTGCGAACCATGCAAGCAAAGGTTTTATTCTGGCTACGGGACTTCGTGCGGTATGGGTAAAATATGTGTTCTTGTCGTTCTTATGGATTTTAATGCTGTACATGATTTACTTTATACTTACAGATATATTTTTTAGGAGAAATATTCATCATCGAAAGGAAGGAAATATATAGGATGGAAACATATATCAAGGTGGAAGATGTTGAGAAATATTATGGGAGTTCAGGAATCATTACAAAAGCGGTAGAAAGAGTCAGCTTTGAAATATCAAAAGGGGAATTTATTGGGATTATGGGGGAATCCGGTTCTGGTAAAACATCTTTGTTGAATGTGCTTGCCACCATTGACACAGCTACGGCAGGACACATATATTTTGAGGGAAAAGATATTACAAAAATGAGCGAGGACGTTAGAAGTGAATTCAGGAAGGAAAATTTAGGTTTCATTTTCCAGAACTTCAATCTTTTAGATACTATGACATTGCAGGAAAATATTTATATGCCGCTGATCCTTAATGAAGAAAAAAGTAACGACATCATAAAACGAACGGAAGAAATCATAAATATATTGGGAATCAAGGAAGTTGGAAACAAATATCCATATCAAGTATCCGGCGGACAGCAGCAGAGATGTGCCTGTGCCAGAGCGCTCGTAAATAATCCTAAATTGATTTTAGCGGATGAACCGACAGGCGCCCTTGATCCACAGAATTCAGAAAATTTAATGGAATTGCTTTTAGAAATCAATAAGAAATTTAAGACAACTATTTTGATGGTTACACATGATTCATTTTCTGCAAGCTATTGTAACCGTATCTTGTTTTTGGAAAATGGGAAAATATCTTATGAGATATATCGGGGAGCAAGGAGCAGGGAAGAATATCTCGGAGCAATTCTGGATGCTCAAAAAGCATAATTTCAAAAAATATCGTCACATAGCCTTCCCCGCCCCCATCATAATCAGCGCCATCACCCCTGCCACAGCATAGATTTCATTGATGACAAGACAGATTTTCATAAGAGGGTTCTTAACATCCCCTTTCATATAAGCGGCAAATGTAAATACCCCTGAAAAAATCATAAAAACCGCATAGCCTCCTATTGTAATCTCCGCCGCCGGCGACTGAAGGGCCCACTCATGCTGACGAAGCAGTAATATCGTCCACGGCAGAAGCACCATCACTCCCGCAATCCCCGTTAAAATGCCTTTCAAACTCTGTTTCATTCTCACTATCTCCTTTCACTTCTTCCGAAGCATATAACTGAAATTACCATACAAAAACCTGTAAATCCAACCGCCACAGGCGCCCAGGGAATCAACTCAATCTCCGTTTCTGTAAGGTTCGCCGCCAGTTCCCCGTACTTTGCCGTTATCACATAGAATGGATAATCCATAGGATAGGCAAACCACATCTTCGTGTTAATCATCAGAACTGAGGGCACAATGGACGCCAGCCCGATTCCTACTGAAAATATGGGCGTCTGGATGCACACAGACAGCATCCAGAAAAATGCAATCATGGGAACTGCCGAAACGTACACCACCAGAACTTCCTTTAACACAAACAACGGCGGCAGCAGAAATTCATAGTTCTGAGTCTGGGATGCGAT